>Ga0082212_10013211_pt1 | contig 10340 bp, 7 predicted proteins | sample TergutNt197P3_FD_71548 | JGI IMG/M metagenome (GOLD analysis project Ga0082212, IMG submission 71548) | Neocapritermes taracua P3 segment gut microbial communities from Petit-Saut dam, French Guiana - Nt197 P3 | ecosystem: Host-associated > Arthropoda: Insects > Digestive system > Gut ...
GCGCTCGGGCAGCCGGCTCAGGTCGCCAAGCGCGGGCAGCCTGAAGATGCGCAGGTTCTTGCGCCGCTTGACGATGTCCAGCGCGCCGGGCTCAAAATCCGGCGCGGCCACGACTTCGAAATAGTTGGCGGCGATGATTTCCGCGGCTTCCAGCGTCAGGGGGCGGTTAACGACCACCGCTCCGCCGAAGGCGGCAATACGATCGCACCAGAACGCGTTGTGCAGGGCCGTTGCGACGCCCCCGTCCGACCAGGCCGCGCCGCAGGGGTTGTTATGCTTGAGGATGAGCGCCGCGGGGCGTTTGGTCAGATATTGCAAGATATTGACGCCGTTATCCACGTCCGTCAGGTTGGTCTTGCCGGGATGCTTGCCCGCCTGGATCATCTGCGCCTCGCTCACGGCGGACACGATGCCTTGTCCGGGCGCGCGCCAGGCGATATTGCCGCAGGAAAGGCCGCCCTCGGCCAGTTCGTACAAGGCCGCAGGCTGATCCGGGTTTTCGCCGTAGCGCAGGCCCTTTTCCTCGCCGTCTAGCGTCCAGGTGCGCTTGCGGTAGCGCAGGCGCTCATGGCCCAGTTCAAGGGTCAGGGTATCGGGAAAGGCGTCCTGTTGCAGGGTTGTGTACATGTCTTTCAGCGTCATGGCATGCTCCGTAAGGGGTTCAGCCTCGCGCGGCGCGCGCGAAACCTTCGGCGGAACGAAGAATCACCTTCTCCTCCACGCAGCAGGCCAGGCGGAAGTGCCCGGGGCAGCCGAAGCCCGAACCGGGCACGCCCAGCACCCGCTCTTGGGCCAGGCGGCGCACAAAGGCCACGTCATCTCCGCCCGGCGCTTCCGGGAAGAAGTAAAAAGCGCCCTGAGGCAGTTGAAAGCGGTAGCCCGCATCCGTCAACACCTTGGCCATGGCGTTGCGGCGGCGTTCATACACCGTAACGTCCACCTGCGAGCCAAGCGCGGCAACCATGAGGTGTTGCGCCACCACGGGCGGGTTGACAAAGCCCAGGGTACGGTTGGTCATGGTCAGGGCGGCCATGAGCTGCGAGCGTCCTTCCATGCCGGAGGAAAGCGCCAGGTAGCCGAGCCGTTCGCCCGGCATGCTCAGATTCTTGGAGAAGGAACTGCCGAGCACGGCATGGGGGTACAGGGGCAGGAGGGAAGGAACCTGCGCGCCGTCAAAGGCGAGGAAGCGGTAAGGCTCGTCGGCGAAGAGGAAGACGGGCCTGCCGTTGCGTTCGGATGCGGCCCGCAGCACGGCGCAGATGCTCTGGATCTGTTCACGGCTGTAAATAACGCCCGTGGGATTGTTCGGCGAGTTGAGGATCAAGACCCTGGCGCGTTTGGTGACGGCCGCTTCGAGCGCCCCGGGATCGGGCGCGAAGCTCCTGGGGGTGCTGGGCACGGGCTTCAGCACGCCGCCATGATTATCGGCATACGCGCCGTATTCCACAAAATACGGGGCAAAGCACAGCACTTCATCGCCGGGTTCGAGCACGGCCCGAAAAAAGGCATTGATGCCCCCGGCCGCGCCGCAGGTTAGGATGACATCCTCGGCGGCGACGGGCGTCTGCTGCTCCTGGCTGAGGTAGGCGGCCAGCTTCTCCCTGGCCCAGCCGAACCCGGCATTGGGCATGTACCCGAGCGCAAAGGGCTGATCCAGCTTTTGGGCCAGTTGCCTCATGCCTTCCGCCACAGCCGGAGGCGGAGGCAGGTCGGGATTGCCCAGACTAAAATCGCATACCGCGTCCTCACCGTACTGCTGCTTCAGGGCAAGGCCTTCCTCAAACATTTTGCGGATCCAGGAAGAACCTTCCAGGGCTGAAGCGATTCGTGCGGCCACTAGCGACATATATTCCTCCTGTTACCCATACACGGCAAGCAATTCTGGAGCCGCTTCCCGGTTATCGCCGTCACAGCTTATAAAACGTTGTACGGCAAAGTGTTTAAGCATCGCCGAAGCATAGAGGCTTCGGGTGAGTTCCGTATCGTGATTACTTACGACAACGTGTATGCCTTTTTGCCATGCTTCACCGACAACTGTCGCCAAATCATGCTGATCCCGCGCATCGAAGGCATTCCCGGCATAGCTTGTAAAGCTGGAGGTCTGCGAAAGAGGCGCATACGGCGGATCGCAATACACCACATCTCCAGGCTCAAGGCGATCAAAGACGGAACGAAAATCCGCCGCCACGAACTCGGTAGCTGTGGACTGTGTTTTACGGCAGAAAGCCCGCATCTCCGCTACAGGGAAATAGGGCTTGTTGTATTTGCCGAAGGGAACGTTGAAGCCGCCTTTGGAGTTGTAGCGAATCAATCCATTAAAAGCATGGCGGTTCACATAGAGCAGCAGGGCGGCCCGTTCCCTCGTCCCGGCGGAGGCATTCAGCCTGTCTCTAAGCGCCATATAGGCGGCACGCGTGTTGTTTTCCGGCGTGAAGAATGAGGAGCAATACTGAATAAAAGACTCGCCCTCCTGCTGGAGATGCCTGTACAAATTGATCAGATCGCTGTTCAGATCGCAGACAAGAGCCTTGGAAAAATCCACGTTGAGATACACGGCGCACGAACCGGCGAAGGGCTCCACAAAACGCGCGCCTGACGGCAATTCCCGAAGAATTTTGTCCAGAATGCGGTACTTCCCGCCTGCCCATTTGAGGAAGGGTTTGGTATGCACAAAGACGCTCCTGCCGCAGTACCCGATTGTGACTTACAGTGCCCAAAAACCGCGAAGAACACGGCACATCCTCATTACTGCAGCATCCCCGCGCCTTCGCCTTGCAAAAAACGTATCCTCGCCCGACAATACTCCATCTCCAGACGTTTTTGCAGCTTTTCCTGGCGCAGTCTATGGATATCCCCGGCATGAACGATGCCCTGCTCCGGCTTTTCAGCATCCATGAACGCGCGCAGGCCGGCGTCCATACCGCGGATGTCAGCCGCCAGCTTCTCCGCCTGTTCCTCCAGTTCCGGTATAGACGTCAGAGAGGCGCACACGCTTGCGTTTTGGTTCGTCATGTTCTTTCTCGCTTTGAACGGCTGGAGCTGCCCGCGGCGCTTCGGGCGGCGCGTTGTCGGGCAGCGCATTGTAGAGAGCCCAGAAGCGCGGATAGAGTACGGTCATGATGCCGGGATTGGCCAGCGTGAGGCGGGGCCGGGCAAAGGCGGCCAGCGCATAGGCCATGGCCCAGGCCGGCGAGGGCGCTGTCCAGGGGGTCGCGGCGCGGCGCACCGGAGCTTGTGGGGGCAAGAGGCGCATTCCTTCCTGCGTAATGTCCAGCGTGATATTCAGGGCTTGCAGAAAGTCGTCGCGTTCGGCCTCGTCGAGTTCCGGCGGCAGTGCCGGCAGGCGCGCCTCTCCCCCGCGCAGGGCGGGCAGACAGGCCAGGGCCAGGGCCAGGGGCGCGAAACGGACAGGCAGACTGGAAAAAGCGGGCATGCCGGGCATTGTCGCGTTCTCCGGCATCTGCGCGCATATGGCGTTGCCGTCCCGTTCCACGCGCAAGCCGGCGCTCTCCAACAGGCCTATAAGCTCCCGGCCTGGCGCGCAATCGGGCCATAGGCCCGTCAGCCGAGCAACGCCGCCTGCACAGGCAGGCAGGGCCAGCAGCGCGGCAGCCAGGGCCAGATCCATGCCCACCACCGGCGCGGTGGGCACTTCAACGCCAGGCAGGATATGCACGCGCCGGCCGCTGCATGTAACCTTGACCCGGCAGGCGGCCAGGATATCGAGCGCCTCTTCAAGCACGGCATCCGCCTGGGGGTGGGATGAAAGATCCAGGGTTATGGGCTGCGGCCAGCAGGGCGCGGCCAACAGCAGCCCGGTCACGGCGTCCGCCGGCAGGTCCGCGGGAATGTGCGCTTCCTGCGGCAGCATGCCCGAGGCCTCCAGGCGAACGGGCAGACCGTCGGTCCTGGGAATCACGTTGGTCAGACGCGCGCCGAGCAGGGGCGCGAAGCGCCGCAGGGCCGAAACATCGCCCAGCTTGAGCCGGCTGTCGCCCGTAAACTTGGCGTGGGAGGGCCTGCCCAGATAGTGCCCGAGCAGCAGGTGGAAGTTCAGGCTGTCGTCTCCCGCGAAAAGAACCTTGTCCGGCAGCGGCAAGGGCGCGCCGGCGCGCGCGATCACGGAGCCGTCTTCCTGCCAGGCAAGCCTGCCCCCGGCCTGGTTGAAGGCTTTGACGCACTCAGTCAACGGATCGTTCAGCAAGGTATCCCCAATATGCAGAGCCTGGCCGGAACCGGCCGCCAGGGCCAGGTACAGGCGTACGCGGCGGCAGGCCTTCGGGCCGGGCATGGACAGCGCGACCGGCTGCCGCACGGGCGCAAGGCCGAAGGATTGGCGCGGCTCGTCATCCGGATCGGGCTTGGGCAGAAACTGCACTTCCTGCAGCAGGGCAAAAAGCTGCCGCGTGACCTTGGGATCGCGGCTGACGCGGGTGGCGTTTTTCTCCCATGCCGCGCGGATCTGCTGTTCCGTTTTCGCATCCAGACGGCCGCGGCGCGGCGCGGCAAGGCGCTGCAACAGCTTGTGCCGCTTGAGCAGAAGGCGGATGATGCTCCCGTCAATGTCCGCGATTTCTTCCGTAAAGGTGCGTCTGGGCCGCGCGGGTTTTTCGTGCATACGCTAGAACTTCACCTTTTTCGCGGCATCCAGAGCGTGATTGAAATCGTCGTCGCTGTGCGCGAAGGAGCACATGCCCGCTTCAAAGGCCGCGGGCGCGAGGTATACGCCCGCCTCGCGCATCTGCTTGTAGAAGCTGGTGAACAGCGCGGAGTCGGCTGCCTTGACCGAGGCGAAATCCACAATGTCTTCCCTGGTAAAGAACACGCAGAACATGGATGCCAGGCTGAGCGCCCGGACAGGCACGCCCTTGCCCGCCAGGATGCTTTCCAGTTCCCTGGCGAAGCCGGCGACGCGCGCTTCCAGGGCCGCATAGTCGCTGTGCTTCAGGATGCGCAGCGTGGCGATGCCCGCTGCCATGGCCAGCGGGTTGCCGGAGAGGGTTCCCGCCTGGTACACGTCGCCCGCGGGCGCTATGCGTCGCATATATTCGGCCTTGCCCCCGTACGCGCCGACCGGCAGGCCGCCGCCGATGATTTTGCCGAGCGTGGTCAGGTCGGGCGCGATCTTGAAGCGCTGCTGCGCGCCACCGTAGCCCACGCGAAAGCCGGTGATGACTTCATCGAAGATCAGCAGGCTTCCCTGCCGGTCGCAGAGCTCGCGCAGACCCTCCAAAAAGCCCGGCAGCGGGAGCACAAGGCCCATGTTGCCGGCCACGGGCTCCACGATAATGGCGGCCACTTCCCCTGCGTGGGCTTCGAGCAGCGCCCGTACGGCCGCCAGGTCGTTATAGGGGGCGAGCAGGGTGTCGGCCACGGTGGCGGGCGGCACGCCGGGCGTGCCGGGAATGGACAGCGTGGCGACCCCGGAACCGGCCGCCGCCAGGAAGGGATCGGCATGGCCGTGGTAGCAGCCGATAAATTTCAGGACCTTGGCGCGTCCAGTGACGCCGCGCGCCAGGCGCAGGGCGCTCATGGTCGCCTCGGTGCCGGAATTGACCATGCGCACCATGTCCACCGAAGGCAAGGCCTCCACCACCAAGCGGGCAAGCTCCACTTCCGCCTCACAGGGAGCGCCGTAGCTCGATCCGTTGGCGGCGGCTTCGTTGATGGCCCTGGTCACTTCCGGGTGGGCGTGGCCAAGCAGCATCGGTCCCCAGGAGAGCACGAAATCAATGTAGGTCCGGCCGTCCACGCAGGTGAGCTTGCCGCCGGCCGCGCTTTTGATGAACAGGGGGATGCTGTCCACGTGTTTGCATGCGCGCACCGGGCTGTTGACCCCGCCGGGGATGAGTTGCTGGGCCTGGTTGAACAGCGTTTGCGAGGCTTCGTACATCAGGGGCTCCTCAAAAATACGTCATGGAAGTTTTTTTCAATTCCTTCAAGCTTTCCAGCGCGGCGTATTCGTCCAATACCGTTTCACGGCGTAGATTTTCAATCACGTCTTGGCATTCTTCGGCGCTACGGCCGTGGATCATGGTGAAAAAGGCGTAGGGCCAGTCCGGCGCTGAAGTCGGGCGATAATAGCAGTGTGAAATATTCGGATGCTTGGCGGCGATCTCTCCGGCCGCGTCGGCAAGCGCCTCGTCAACGCGCCAGGCCACCATGACGTTATGCGTCCAGCCGGTTTTCTGGTGCTTGATGCTGGCGCCGAAACGGCGGATGGCGCCTTCCTGCTTCAGACGCGCAAGCAGGGCGATGACCTCGGCTTCGTCCGTGCCCGCCTCGCGGGCGATATCCGCATAGGGGGTCAGGGAATCCGGCAGGTTGGACTGCACAATGCGAAGGATCGCCAGTTCGCTGGGAGTGAACTCATAGGACATGGATGCTTTCCACCTTTGGCAAGGCTTTGTCTTATCCTGTCTCCGTGCGGGGCGCAAGGCATGGAGCCCCCTTTGACTTTTTTTGCGCCGCAAGCGATTATTTTCTGCTTATTCGCACTTTTCAGGAGAATTCCGCTCATGATTGACCTCAAAATCCTGCAAAAAGACCCGCAGCGCGTGGCCGGGGCGCTGGCCGTCCGCCGTTCGGACATTGACATGGCGGAGTTCCAGACCCTGGATGCGCGCCGCCGCGCCGTGCTCACCGAGGTGGAGGACCTTAAAAACAAGCGTAACGCGGCTTCTGCGGAAGTGGCCAAGGCCAAGCGCGCCGGACAGAACGCGGAGGCCCTGATTGCCGAACTGGGCGCGCTTTCCGGCCGCATCAAGGAGCTGGATATCCAGGCCCAGGAAGCCGTGGCCGCGAGCGAAGCCTGGATGCTCAACCTGCCCAACCTGCCTCACGAAAGCGTGCCCGTGGGCGCAAGCGAGACCGACAACCAGGAACTGCGCCGTCACGGCACGCCGCGCGGCTTTGACTTTCCCGTCAAGGATCATACGGAACTGGGCCAGAAGCTGGGCGGCCTGGATTTTGAACGCGCCGCCAAGCTCGCGGGCAGCCGTTTCTGCGTCTCGTACGGCTGGGCGGCCCGCCTTGAACGCGCCCTGATCAACTTCTTCCTCGACGTCCATACCCGCGAAAACGGCTACACAGAAGTCGCGCCTCCCTATATCGTCAACCGCTCCACCATGACCGTCACTGGGCAGTTGCCCAAGTTCAGCGAAGACCTCTTCAAGCTGGAAAACCGGGAATACTTCCTGATCCCCACATCCGAGGTGCCGCTGACCAACCTACATACAGAAGAAATTCTTGAAGAAAGCGATCTGCCGCTCGCCTATGCGGCGCAAACCCCCTGCTTCCGCTCCGAAGCGGGCAGTTATGGCAAGGACACCAGGGGCCTTATCCGCATGCACCAGTTCATGAAGGTCGAGATGGTGCGCTTCGCCCATCCCGACGACTCCTACAACCAGCTCGAACTCATGCGCCGCCATGCCGAAAACCTGCTGGAACGCCTGGAACTGCCCTACCGCACCATCGTGCTCTGCACCGGCGATATGGGCTTCGGCGCGGCCAAAACCTATGACCTTGAAGTCTGGCTGCCCGCCCAGCATGCCTACCGCGAAATATCCTCCTGCTCCAATTGTGAGGATTTCCAGGCCCGGCGCGGCAATATCCGCTTCCGGCCCCAAGGCGGCGGCAAGGCGGCTTTTGCGCACACCCTCAACGGGTCCGGGCTGGCGGTGGGCCGCGCGCTCGTGGCCGTGCTCGAAAACGGACAGCAAAAAGACGGAAGCATTGTGCTTCCCAAGGCCCTGCGCCCCTATATGGGCGGCCTGGAAATCATCACATGACGAATGCGCCGTGCCGCCTCGGCATTGACATTGGTTCCACCACCGTCAAAACCCTGCTGCTTGACCAGGCGGGAGAGGTGCGCGACGCGCGCTACATGCGTCACGGGGCGGCCGCCCTGGCAACGCTCGGCACGCTGCTGGACGAGCTTGGGGAGGCATATCCCGGCCTGGAAACCCGGACGGTGATGACCGGCTCCGGAGCGCTGGCCCTCTCCGCCGCCCTGGGCATTCCCTTTGCGCATGAAGTGCGCGCGGCGGCAACGGCGCTCCACCAGCTTGCCCCGCAGACGGATGTCGCCATCGAACTCGGCGGCGAGGACGCAAAAATTCTCTTCTTCGGCCAGAACATAGACCAGCGCATGAATGAAAACTGCGCGGGCGGAACGGGCGCCTTCATTGACCAGATGGCCGCTCTGCTCAGGACCGACGCCGCCGGACTGGATGCGCTGGCCGCGCGGCATACCGTCATCTATCCCATTGCGGCCCGATGCGGGGTATTCGCCAAAACCGACGTCGTCACCCTGATCAACGAAGGCGCGGCGCGCGAGGATATCGCGGCCTCCGTTTTCCAGGCGGTTGTTGACCAGACCATCGGCGGCCTTGCCTGTGGCAGGACGATCCGGGGGTATGTGGCCTTTCTCGGCGGTTCACTGCATTTTTTACCCCAGTTGCGCAAGCGCTTTGAAGCCACCCTGGAACTTGACGAAGATCACAGCATCTGCCTGCCCCAGGCCCAGTACACGGTCGCGCTGGGCGCCGCGCTGTCCGCCCCGGGACAGCCGCTTCCGCTTGCCGAACTGCGCAGGCGCTTTGCCGCTTCCCTGAACGCCCCCAGGCGGAAGGCCAACGGGCTGCGGCCCTTATTCTCCGATGATCAGGAGTACCAAGGCTTTTACGACAGGCACGCGCGGGAACAGGTGCCGCACAGCGAAGCAGCTACAGCGACCGGCGATGTCTTTCTGGGCCTTGACGTGGGTTCCACTACCGTCAAGGCCGTACTCACGGACGCGCTCGGGCGTGTGCTGGCCCAGGGCTACAAGCGCAACCGGGGCAATCCGCTGCCGGTAATCACCGGGATGCTGGCCGAAATGCTGGACAGCCTGCCGGCGGGAACCCGGCTGCGATGTTCCGCCGCCACGGGCTACGGCGCGGAATTCGCCTGCGTGGCCGTGGGCGTGGATATCGCCGAGGTGGAAACCGTGGCCCACTGCAAAGCGGCCTGCGCCCTGCGCCCGGACGTCACCTTTGTACTCGATGTCGGCGGACAGGACATCAAATGCCTGAAGATCAAGGATGCCCAAATTCAGGGACTTTCGCTCAATGAAGCCTGTTCCGCAGGCTGCGGAGCCTTTTTGGAAAATTTCGCCGCCACGCTCGGCATGTCCATAGAAGACTTCGTGCGCTGCGCGCTCAGGTCGCGGCACCCAGTGGATCTCGGCACACGCTGCACGGTGTTCATGAACTCCAAGGTCAAGCAGGCGCAGAAGGAAGGTGCCACGGTCGAGGATATAGCCGCGGGCCTGTGCTATTCAGTCATCCGCAACGCCTTGTACAAGGTGCTGCGCATCCGCAGGCCGGAAGAACTCGGCGATCACGTCGTGGTGCAGGGCGGATCCTTCAGCAACGACGCGCTGCTGCGGGCGCTTGAACTGCTTCTGGGGCACGAGGTGTACCGCCCCCACCTTTCCGGGCTCATGGGGGCGTACGGCGCGGCGATCATCGCCCGCGAACGCGCCATGGAACACACTTCCTCCTCCCTGCTCTCCGCAGCCGGCATGCGCGACCTGTCATGCACCACCAACACCGCCCGCTGCCCCGGCTGCCACAACCACTGCGTGCTGACCACCTCCAACTTTTCCGACGGCCGCATGTTCTGTTCCGGCAACCGTTGCAACAAGGGCAGCGGGCAGAAAAAAGCCGAGCATCCCCCCATGCCGGACCTGTACGCCTGGAAGTACCACCGCCTCTTCGAACACTACCAGCCCCTGCCGGAGCACAAGGCGGTCCGCGGGCGGCTCGGCATTCCCCGCGTGCTGAACATGTTCGAGAACTATCCCTTCTGGTTTACGCTGTTCACGGAACTGGGCTACCGGGTCGAGCTGTCTCCCCCGAGTGCAAGGACGCTGTATGATTCCGGCCTGTCTTCCATGCCATCGCAAAGCGTATGCTATCCCGCCAAGCTGGCCCACGGACACATCCACGCCCTCGTGCGCCAGGGACTGAAGCGCATCTTCTTCCCCTGCCTCAACAGCAGCACGCGCATCACCCCGGACGACGGGGACGGCGCGGGAGACTTCAACTGTCCGGTGGTGGCGGGCTATCCCCAGGTGATACGGCTGAACGCGGAAGAGTTGCAAACGCATGGCGTGACGCTGCATACCCCCTTTCTCTCCATGCACGCCCACGGCGCGCTGCTGAAGAGCCTGATAGCGGAAATGGAACTGCCGCGCGGACAGGTATTGCGGGCCATCCGCGCCGCCGTCGCGGAGCAGAACGCATACCTGCAGGAACTGCGCGCTGAAGTCGAGCGCACGCTGGCCTGGCTGGAAC
>Ga0082212_10013212_pt1 | contig 10339 bp, 6 predicted proteins | sample TergutNt197P3_FD_71548 | JGI IMG/M metagenome (GOLD analysis project Ga0082212, IMG submission 71548) | Neocapritermes taracua P3 segment gut microbial communities from Petit-Saut dam, French Guiana - Nt197 P3 | ecosystem: Host-associated > Arthropoda: Insects > Digestive system > Gut ...
GCGAGCGGTTGGTGATGTAGTGTTCGATAGCCGCCAGTATGTTGGCATTGAAGTGCGGGATGGCTTTCAGGCGGATACTGCTGATACGCAGTTCGTTGAGTTCTTTCTCCGCACGCAGTTTTTCGAGCAGCGCTTTGTTTTTCCTGCGTTGGATGAATAACGCGACGCAGGCGCCCAGAAGCATCAGAGAAGCGATACAGGCTACGAGAAACCATGCCGTTTGCCAAAAAGCGGGTTTGATGGAAAAGGTAAATGACGTCGTTTCGCTGCGCGATTCGTCTGTTCCCGCATCGGCGTAAATCTCGAACACATAATTGCCCGGCGGGAGGTTGTTGAAAGTGACTTCGCGGTTTTTAGTCGGCTCGCTCCAATTGTCCTGAAAACCTTTTAAACGATAGTGATAGCGGACGTTTTCGACAGCTGAAAAATTGATACCGATAAATGAAAAACGGATATTATCGTTCATGTAAGAAAAATTATTTCTTGCCGTCAAATCAAAATCCGTCCATTTTACATTGTCGGCAGAAATTCCACCCGAAATGATATTAAGGACAGGCGGCGCATTTTTACGCAGTAATTCCTGTGGGTTGAAAGTTACGGTACAGTCGTTACAAGGCAACCAACACCGGCCATTACTATCAATAAACAGACTGTTATGCTGCGGGTTAAGGCCCATAAAGCCATTGTTGAAATTATAGTTAATAAATTGAATCTTGCCGCCATCCAAATATGCTGTTACGTTCAAAAAATGCAAATTATGTATCGTGGTAATAAGAATATAGTCCTTGTTTATTGCATAAATTCCCTGCAATACGTCGTTTGGAAAAGCGTGTACGGTAACCATACTATCGCCTGACAGAAAATTCAGCCGGTTTTCGCTGCCTGTCCACACATTGCCGATTTTGTCGATACAAAGTTGCATAGAAGGCGGGCTTTTAATGAGACGCACAGAATCGTTTTCCACGATACTGATTCCGAGATGACCCGCAACCATCCACTTACCCTGCGCTTCATCTGCCTGCAAACATTGAAAATCCTGTTGCTGGAGTTCGTCCGTCGAATAAAAATGGAGTGGTTTCCCGCTTTTTTCACACAGATAAACACCCGTCCCGCGCAGGACAAGCATTTTGTCGCCAAAAGAATTGATCTGAAAATATCCATCATAGTCTTCCGAATTATAGGGTAATCCGGCCCACGAAAAGCGGTTTTTATCATAAATCAAAATATCATTATCACGCGGGAAATACAGTGTTTCATCAATATTTGTCGATCCGTAGTTGAACGAAGCAGGTTCACGGTGCAAAGGATAGTCGATATTTACCGTCTTATTATTTTTCATCCGTAGCAACTTCCCGAAAATCGTACCGAACCAATAATTGTTTTCACCATCTTCCACGACACTTTTTATTATATCATCCTCAAGACGGTAATTTCTGAAGTCTAACTGAAAAAAGTTGTATAACCCTGAATGTGTAGCAATCCACAGGTTATTTTCCATGTCGCGAAAAATATCTACTACGTTAGTCGAAAATTTTGAAATCAGTTCGATGTCGCCATCTTTGTAACAGTACGCCGCTTGTTTGTCTTTTACGACGATGCTGCCGTCAGCCATTTCAATCGCGCGTTTGTCGTTGCCAAGCGGGCAGGAAACTAATTTTTCGGCTTTGTTCCCGCTTATTTGATAAATTCCGTCGTTGTCAAAACCAAGCAACCCCAAAACACTGTGTTGTAAAAAGTTTTCAGCAGTGAATCCCTGTATTTTGTCGGATTTTTTTGTGTTTATATCGTAAATGTTCAATCCGTCGGGCGAAGGCAAATAAATTATGTTGCGCTGTACGTCAAAAAAGGGCTTTGTATCAAGAATTTTGTTCAACTCAGGGCAACGTAAAACTTCGCTTATCGTGTCGTTTTGCCATCGCACTAAATATTTTTCAGTTGCGGTTTCGTTTTCTGTAATAAGATAATTGTCAGGCAAATCATGGGTGTTATAACAGTTCAGATAAATATCTGCCGGTGCAAACTGCACCGCGTAAATCGAATTGTTTTTACCGACCACAAAAACATCGTGGTAAGTGTAAGCCAGCACATCGCCGTTTTTGCCATTTGCGAAATGCAAAATGTTGATAGTCGTTTCTGTTCTGAATGGCGTAATCCTCATTCCATCGAAACGCGCAAAACCCTTATAGGAACCAATCCACAAATAGCCGCTATTGTCCTGAAAAACGGTTTCGAGTAACAAATTCGGCAACCCATCGTGCGTAGTGTACCGCCGGTAACTGTATTCCGATTTCAATATATCTTCCTGTGCCGTAGCGAAGTGTCCGCAAAGGAGAAGCAGCAAAAATAAGATTGGACGATTAGCAAGGGGGCATGCCCCCTTGTCAGATTTTAAATGAAGCAAGGGCATTAATCCCCTTGTCAGGGTTAGGTATTTCATTGTTGTCATAAATTTCGGATGCAAAAATAATGAATTATTGTCGGATATTGAGAGGTTGTTTTCGTAGAGACGCGATTAATCTTGTAGAGACGCGATTAATCTTGTAGAGACGCGATTAATCTTGTAGAGACGCGATTAATCGCGTCTCTACGGCTATTCAATTGATATACGCATAATCCACAGGAACTTCGACAACAAAACGTGTACCGGCGGAGTGGCCGGTATCGCCGACAAGGTCGTCTGTCCGTCGAATGATTTTCTCGCGATTGAAACGGTTGTAGATTTCAATTTGGCGGTTGAGGATCGACAATCCCTGTTTTGAACTGTGTACATGGGGGTTTTGAGCGGCGTGGGCGCGACCGACGCCGTTGTCTTCGACGCTGACGCAGACCCGCGTTTCGTCGCGTTGCGATACGTGTATGGTGAGCATTCCGCCCGAATCCAAAGGCATCAGGCCATGCTTGACGGCGTTCTCGCAATAAGTATGCAGGATCATATTAGGCAGTTGCACGCCTTGGCTCACGCCCTTATCTACTTTGATTTGAAAGTCGAACTTGTCTAAGAATCGTACTTTCTCCAAGTCTAAGTACATCTTCACGTAGGCCAATTCTTCGGACAGCGGTCGGGCGGCCTTGTCGACCTCGCTCAGGGTTTTGTAGGTGAAGTCGGAATAGACGTCGAGGATGCGCATGACGTCTTCGCGCGAGCGGTTGGTTATGTAATATTCGATAGCCGCCAGTATGTTGGCATTGAAGTGCGGGATGGCTTTCAGGCGGATACTGCTGATACGCAGTTCGTTGAGTTCTTTCTCCGCACGCAGTTTTTCGAGCAGCGCTTTATTTTTCCTGCGTTGGATAAAAAGCGCGACCCCGGTGCTCACAAGCATCAGTAAGGCGATGCCGGCAATTTGAAACGATGTCGTTTGCCAGAAAGCGGGTTTGATAGAAAAGGCAAGCGTTTGAATTTCGCTGCGCGAATGATCGGTTCCCGCATCGGCGAAAATCTCAAACACATAATCGCCCGGCGGCAGGTTATTGAAAGTGATTTCGCGATTTTTCGTCGGCTCGCTCCAGTCGTCCTGAAAACTGCGCAGGCGATAATGATAGCGGACGTTTTCGACTGCCGAAAATTTGATTCCGATAAAAGAAAAACGAAAATTATTATTTTGATGAGAAAAACCTGTATTTGCGTAATCATCAACGTTTTTCCATTTCACGTTATCTTTTGAAACGGCAAAATTTCGGATAATCAACTTGGGAATAAAAGTTTTTCTGATCAGATGCTCGGGGGCGAATGTAACGACGCCACTATTTGTTATAACCCAGGCAATCCCTTTACTGTCAATATAAAGACTATTTGGCTGGGGCATCATCCCTGTAAAACCATTGTGATGATCGTATAACAGATATTGAATTTTTCCTGTTGTCAGGTATCCTGGAATATCAATCAGATAAAGCCCTGTTAATGTGGTTAACATCAAAAAGCCATTATCCAAAAAACGCATGGCCTGAATAAGTGAAGGAAGTTTATAAATAGACTGAAGGCTATCATTTTGCAGCAAATTTAAATCACCGCCGCAGGCAGTAAAAACCTGATTGTCCTTATTGACTGCAACAACCACGGTCATACCCGACTTTACGAGTTGTACCTGTTCATTTTTTACAATGCTTAATCCTTCATTCCCTGCTATATATAGATTATGGGAATGATCAAAAACAATGTCGAAAATTTCACGCTGCAACGTATAGTCTTTGTCATATACCTGAATCTTTTTACCTTCGGAAGTCAATCTGTTCAAATCGAAAATACTCATTGCCATGACTTCATTGTCGGGCAACGCAATAATTTTTCTGAAATAATAATTATAATCAATGTTTGTTTCTGCATATTTGAAGCCATTTTTATCATGAATTAAAACTGCATCATTGTAAGGAAAATAGAACTTATTGGAGGCATTTAAAATTTCAGGGAAAAAATAGCCTCCTGTTTGTGTGGGGAAATTAATATCTTTTATACTGTTGTTCAAAGAATTATATGTAAATAATTTATCTTTGGCTCCAATCCAATAATTGTCGCCGTCTTCGGCAATGGCGGTAATGGTTGTTCCATCTGACATACTGTAATTTTTAAAATCAAGATGAAAAAAATTATATAAGCCGTCAGAAGCCGCTACCCAAAGATTCTGTTCGATGTCATATAAAAAATCCAGCATTTTAGGCGCTTCAAGCAATTTTTCCAATTTATTGTCAAGAAAACGATAAATCCAGCTACCGGCATGAATCAGCAAACTTCCGTTTTCGGTTTCGGCAATCCTTCCGATAAAAGCATTTGCAAAATATTCACTGTCGGAAATGTCGATGATTTTTACATACGAATCGTTTCGGATTGAAAAGATACCATTGTTGTCAATAGCAAGCAGCCCCAGCTGACTGTGACGATAAAATGCACGGGCAACAAAATCCATTGATGTCAACTGTTTTGTTTTCAAATCATAGATGTAAACACATTGGTCTTTGTGGGCGGGAAAATAAAATTTATCATTGTCAATGTATGTATAAACCAATGCAGATGTGTTGTTTAGCTGAGGAATGTAAATCAACTCTGTTATTGTATCGCCATCAATTTTTACCAAGTAGGACCTGTCAGCATATTCATTATTATAAATCAAGTAATTATCAGGCAAAAAAGTTGAGTTTTTTGTACATAGCCAAAGTGAATCCGTCACCATGCGCGTCGTTGACTTTTCGCCTGCATCAACCACAAAAACAGATTGATGGGAATAAACATATATATGATCAGGCTTTGTCCTAATAATATAGGAATTAGCCAATGAGTCCGCTAAAAAATTCTTGAAATTTAAACCGTCGAAACGTGAAAATCCGCGCAAAGTAGCAGCCCAAATAAAACCTTGCTTATCCTGATGGAGCGTTGTAAAGGACAAATTGGGCAAACCATCGTGCATGGTATACCGCCGGTAGCTGTATTCGGATTTTAATAAATTTTCCTGCGCACTTGCAGGGTTTCCGCAAAGGACAAACAGCAAAAATAAGATTGGACGATTAACAAGGGGGCATGCCCCCTTGTCAGATTTTAAATGAAGCAAGGGGATCAATCCCCTTGTCAGAGTTAGGTATTTCATTGTTGTCATAAATTTCGGCTGCAAAAATACTGAATTATTACGTTTGCGCCATAAGTAGGATGAAGATTACTGCTTCTTAAATTTGATGGTCAGATTTATCGAGGATACTCCCATTCCGGAAGCGCTGCCCTGTCCGCTTGCTTTAAGTTCCATATCGGCAAGGTTATAGGCAACGCGCGACTGGATGTCGCCAACAAATACACCGCCATGCGTCAGCGTAAACTCATCTCCGTTCCATTCAATTTTATAAAGATTAGAATAGATATTCGGATCGATTCCGTTATCGTAAGTGAAGGTGAGCAGATTGTCTTTGAGCGAATAGCCATACATTCTGTACAAGAATCCCATATCGGCATACCTCACTTTGCCGTCTTTATCGAAATCAAGAATAACCATGTCGGTCAAATCGTAGGAGGCCATTTTCCCATTGATGGTATTCGACAGCGATGCGTCGCTAAATTTTATCTCACCTGTCGCGCTCACGCTTGTCCATGTACCGACAAGTTTACTGCTTCCGCCGCCTGCCTCTTCTTTATCGCAGGAAGTCGTTCCTATTACGGTGCATAAGATCATCACCGCTAATCCGATTGCTTTAAATTTCTGTTTCATAGTCCTTTTAATTAAAGAATTTACCAATCTTTGCAGGATTCATAGAACCCTGCAAAGATTGGCGATTTTACGGTTTTACCGGTTATTGTTTGATCGCAGTTTGAATACTATTAACTTGCGTACCTCCGGTTTCCGATTCCTGCGTGGAAAAATTCAGGGTATTTCCGTTCAACGTTCCCGAACCGGTGATACCGACGTCCTGTATCGTTTGCATCGGAATCGTCATGGCGTTTCCGCTGACGGTAGCCCGCACCGACTCGCCCCAATCGTCGATATTATTCAAAATAATGTCGTTCTTGTTGGTTGACGACTTCGCGATAGTGAGCGTGTAAGTGCCTTTCGTTATCTGTCCATAATACGTAATCTCGTACTCACAGCGGTAAATCCCGACAAATGGATCGCGATCATCATTGTCTTTTGAACAGGAAGAAAAAATAGCGCTGGTTGCTAACATGATCGTTAGCGTCATTACTGATTTGAAAATTTTAGCTTTCATACTTTTTGAATTTAGTTGATTAATAAAAAAATTAAAATTATGCCGCAAAAGTATATACGAAATTTCTGACAAAAAGCAAAAAAAGTGAGCTATCCACCAAATGGCGTCCGACATCCACCAAATAGCGCCCCGCCACCACAAAATAATTGGAGCATAGCACCAGGCAATAACACGGAAGAAGCGTATTACTTGAATTTCAATAGTGGCTACGCACACCAGTACGGTCACGACCGCAGGTATGTATCTGCCATCCGTTGTGTGGCGGATAACTAGCTAATAAAGATGTCGGAAAATTACAGGTTGTATTACGAAATGGCAGCTAAAGTGATAATTAAAAATCGTAATTCGTAATTTTTTGCTATCTTTGTCGAAAATATAAAAACGAAAATGGAAATTTGTTCATCAGGCATCTGAACGAACAGCATTGTATCCTGTATAGAGAATAAATTGAAAGCGAATGAGTCGTATTATCATCATAGAAGACGAATATTCTCCTCGTCAGATGTTGCGGGAGAAATTAACGCGATCCTTTCCGGACATGGAAATCATTGCCGAATGTGAAAATGCGGAAGACGCATTGATTGAAGTACTTAGATTGCATCCCGACCTGATATTCTTAGATATTCAGATGCCCGGCAATAACGGTCTTTGGTTAGCTGAAGAGTTGATTCGGATGAAAGGCGACACCTTCACACCGCCTGACGTCATTTTCACGACCGGTTATACCTATTCGGAATATCTCTTGAAAGCATTTGAATTGGCAGCTATTGATTATATAGTAAAACCGGTCAGTATGACAAGTCTCGAAAAAGCAGTTGCCCGCTACCGCCAACGTGCCGGAACCACTACCGGACTTCAAAATCTGATGAATGCCATTAACGAAGAAAAGCTGTTGAAATTCAAAAGCTACAACGGTTTATTCTTGCTTCGTCCCGAAGACATTGCGTACGTAGACGCCGACCGCGATTATGCCACCATGTTTTTTACCGGCGGTACAAAAGAAGATGTTTTCGAGCGGTTAGGCGAGATAGAGAAGAAGCTGCCACCCGAAATATTCACGCGCGCAGGAAAAAGCGTTATCGTCAACCGGCGTTATATCCGTAAAATCACCGATACTACGCTCCAGTTAGTAACCCCTTCGGTGAGTTATACCGTAGACATATCCCGAAATGCCATCCGACAATTGAAAGAAAAACTGATATAATAAAGCTCTTCCCCTAAAATTTCGTGGCGTATTACAATCATTTTGTGGACGCCCGATACTACTTTGTGGATACGTCGCTTTTCGAGGAATTATCTTATCACGGAAGCCGTATTTTTGCATCAAATTTTTAAAAACAGTAAAACAATGAGATGTAAAAATTGCGGATGGGATAATCCTCCGGGAAATGTAAAATGTGAAAAATGTAATGCGTCGCTGAACGGTTATGCGGCGGAGGAAGAGATCGCTAAAACCGTATTTGCTCCGGCTGAATTTGATCCGAAGGCTACAGCGGTCGGGTGTAGCGCTTGCGGGTATCCGGTACGCCCGACCGATACCGAATGTCCGATGTGCGGCGAAACTTTTTCCGGCCTTCAGAAAGAGGCCTTGTCACAAAAAACGGCAACGAAAGAGCCTCCGAGCGGCACTGTCATTCTGGGTGTATCGTCCGATAAGGATTACGGCAATAAGGAAAGAAGAAAACTGACCGGTTTTTTAGTAACGTACAGCCTCTCGCCGAACGGAACCTTTTTTCCGCTTTACGAAGGGAAAAACAGTATAGGACGAGATCAAGCGTCCCAAATATGTATTCAGGGTGACCCGAATGTTTCCGAAAAACATTTGTCCATTCTTTACCGGACAGTCGACAGGAAATTCAAATTCAAAGATGAACAGTCGAGCAACGGTACGTTCATCAATGGAACGCTAACCGATGAAGGCGAATTGAAAAATTCAGACCAAATCAGGATTGGAGAGACCCGGATGCTTTTTATGGAAATTCCGCAAACGGCATTTGAATAAGTCGCGACATATACCGGTTGCCATGAACGAAATAGCGGAACGATGTGATTTCAGGATAGGGGAACTTATCGCCGAAAAATATACGGTCGAAAAACCGTTAGGCGAGGGGGCCTTTGGAAAGGTATTCAAAGTGAAGACTTGGGACAGCGGACACGTTTACGCATTAAAGTTATTCAAATTTTGGGAGATGCCGTCGCAACAGCGACAGATGATGTCTACCCGCTTTCTCATGGAGTACGAAACAGGCCGTATCAAAAGTAATTATTTGGTACGCTCGCACGAATGTGGTCACGTCAAAGGCAACCCATTCATCGTCATGGAGTTTTTCCCAAACGGTGATTTGTGGCAATTAGTGAAAAACCAACGGAATGTCGATTTGGTGAAAGTCGGCAAGCAAGTACTTTACGGTTTGAGGGATTTACATTGTTATGGGAAAGTCCATCGCGACTTAAAGCCCGAAAATGTGTTGATAAAAGCAGACGGTACGGTAGCGCTCACCGACTTCGGTATTGCCGGCGACCGAAAAAAACGGATAACCGTTACCGATTTGTTCGGACGACCTACCGAAATTGCCGGCACCGTCGCATACATGGCTCCCGAGCAGGCAAAGCCGAAAAACCGAGAGGTGACAGTACTGCCCACGATGGATATTTTTGCGTTCGGGGTGATGATGTATCAATTGGTAACCGGCGAATATCCTTTCGGACAACTAAACGACGAAAATGATATGGTTTTGTACATCCGAAATGTCAGGGAAGGAAATTGGAACCGGAAACGGTTGGCAGGCCATCCGGTCGGGAAAAAGTTTGACCCGATGATAAACGGATGTTTAAAGCCTGATTTCAAAGAAAGGCTGCAAAGCGTTGACATGGTATTATCGCTTATGCCCCAAAGCGTTGATTTTGCTTACGAAAATTCAGGCGATTTCATACCGCGCAACATCGTGAACGGTGTTTTGTTGCGTATCATGCAGGGCGAAGAATATGGCGCCGTCTATAAATTGAAAGAATTGCTTCGCGGTAAAAGCAAGGTGCTTGCCGTAGGATGTAACGACCCTGCGGCGGCCAACCACTTGCCGTTAACCGAAAATTTCAGCCGTTTTATTTCACGGAAACATTGCACCTTGGAATTAGGAGCAGACAATCATTGGTTTATACGAGACGGACAGTGGGATAAAAGCGCTGCTAACGGATGGAAACAGTCGCTGAACGGCACTTATGTTAATTCAACCGAAGTCACATCGGACGGTATGTCGATTCGACCCGGTGACGTTATCACGATAGGAGATGTAAAATTAAGAGTAGAAGGGTATTAGAGAGTTAAAAGTTAAGAGTTAAAAGTTAAGAGTTAAAAATTATCAATATAATAAATAAAATTATGGCACGAGTAACACAACCTTACAGACATTCATTTTCCGGTTCGGTAGGATCCGGTTTAGGCTCCTTGTTCGGGGGGTCGGGTAAAAAATATTTTATTCTCGAACACAAAACAAGTTCCGGATTTCATAAATCCGGTGAATCTCAGGAAATAATCGTCGACCGTGTAGAGATTGGTCGCGATTCGAGGTGTCAGATACGTTTCGACGAATCGTTTACGACCGTCAGCCGCCGTCATGCGGCCATTGTCAGGGAGGGCGACCGATGGAAACTGGTACAG
>Ga0082212_10013213_pt1 | contig 10338 bp, 5 predicted proteins | sample TergutNt197P3_FD_71548 | JGI IMG/M metagenome (GOLD analysis project Ga0082212, IMG submission 71548) | Neocapritermes taracua P3 segment gut microbial communities from Petit-Saut dam, French Guiana - Nt197 P3 | ecosystem: Host-associated > Arthropoda: Insects > Digestive system > Gut ...
AAGTAAAATCGGATATAATCGCCGTTGGTTTTTTCCCAACGTGGCTTTTCCGATGAGAACAACATTACCATTCATTGCCGCCTTGTGCCTATTGCTCTTTGCGTTCGCCGCTGATGCTCAACAGCAACAGCCCACACCGGAGCAAGTGCAACAGCAAATTGAAAACCAACTTCGATCTCTTCAGAGTCCCAAAAAACTTCTTGAGGCGGAAGCCGATAAACTCGTCATTTTTCGCTCTTCTTGGAACGGACAGGGGACTGTTCTGCCGTTAAATCTAATGTTGCGTTCCAGCGGCGAAGCCGAACTGAGATTGACCGATGAACAAAAACAGCGTCTTGCGTACCTTTACGCGGAGGAAAATTTGGGAAAAGTGCCGTTCCAAAAACTACAGCAAAATCCCACCCCGGAATTCACCCAAGCGATGAAGGCTTTTGAGGCTCTTCCTGATGATTCATCCATTGAACGTGCCTCTGAAGAACAGAAAAATGCCTATCGGGAAACAGTCGCCTCAGTAATGGGGGCGATGGTATCGGTAATGCAAGCGGATATTGAGGAAACATTGACCCCGGAACAGATGCTTCAAGTCCGAAAATTGGAAATGCAAATGATGTCGGAATTTGGTCTGCCCTTTCCCGGAATGTTCGACCCCCTTGGTTTAACCGAGGATCAAAAGAAGGAGATGAACACAATTACCGACGAAATGGAAGCCGAATTCGAACGACTCGCTCTGGAAACAGGCATTTTCAGTGCCGAACAACAACGTGCCGTCATTAAGACACTTCAAGGAAAGACTTTTGCTTCGTTCGAGGAAGTTCACAAGGCTTTTTTGGAAGTTCGGCAGCAGTTTGTGCCGAGCGAAGCGTCTCGCAAAAAAAGTATTGATTTACAGGAACAAGGAACGAAATTGGCAACGCTCTTGCAAAACCGGTTGATGAATGTGCTGACCGACGAACAACTGGATACAATGCAGAAAATTTTGGACGAAACGCCGGAGTTTGCCAAGAAATTGCTTGGTGAAGCCAAGGCGAGGCGGGAAGAGCAAAAGAAATCGCCGATTTATGTTCCTGGTCCTGATTCGTGGCAGCCGGGCATGCCATTGCCGGTGCAATTTAAGGAAGAGCGAAAACAAGGGAAATTTCCGCGACCGAAACAGAGCGAATCGTAGCAAGCAAAAAACCGGTTTCGTCCAACCGTGTGCATTGCAAATGTCCCGCTTGCCCTTTGCATCGGGAAGCATTACAATTATCTTCCAGATTTTGATTAGAGTTCCCATTGTTACTCCCTGAAATGTTGCATGCAAAATTGAAACATTATGTCATGTGAGAGGTAGCCCGTATCAATGGGGTGTAAGGTGGAAAGATGTGTAGAGACTATTTGCGAAGGGCTTGTAAATGCTTTTTCCAAATTCGATATTGGATATAATCCTAACAGGAGACAACAATGCGGTATATCGGTTTAGACGTAGGCACTTCGGGTTGCAAAGCCACTGTGGCGGATAGTGCAGGGAACATTTTTTTGAGTGCCTACAGAGAGTATGCGCCCGTTTCGCCGCAGCCGGGCTACATGGAAATTGATGCAAACCTCGTCACCGATGCCGTCAAGCAAGTTTTGCGTGAAGTTGCAAGTCCTGATATAGCAGCACTTTCCATCGCCTCCTTCGGCGAAGCGGTGGTCTTGCTGGACAGCCAAGACCGAGTGCTCGGACGCAGCATTTATTTTACGGATGTTCGCGGAATCGAGGAAGTCGGAGACATCCTTGCCGCAATGGATCAAAAACGTTGCCGGCAGATTACAGGAATGCCTGCCAATCCTATGTACAGTGCCAATAAACTGCTCTGGATTAAAAAACATCAACCGGAGGTGTTTGCCGCTGCCAAACGTACCTTGCTTTTCGGAGATTATGTTGCGTATCGGCTTACCGGAGAACGAATGATTGATTATTCGCTTGCCTCACGCACCATGCTACTGGACATCCGAAACAACTGCTGGTCGGAAGAAGTCGCCGAGGCTATCGGTCTGTCCGTGGAGGGTTTTTCAAAGCCGGTGAGAATGGGCACTCCCATCGGTAAACTGCTTCGACAAGTTGCCAACGAAACGGGATTGAGTGAAAACGTGTTGGTCGTCGTTGGGGGGCATGACCAAGCGATGGCGGCGTTAGGAAGCGGAGCAACGCAGATCGGAGACTCCGTGGACGGGATGGGTTCTGGCGAATGTATAACGCTCGTCTTGGGAAAAGACAATATCGTGGATCAGATGGCGGACTATGGTTTTTGCGCGGAGCCGTATCTGTTTGAAGACACCTACATCACCTTGGCGTTCAACGCATCTGCTGGTTCTGCAATACGGTGGTTTCGCGATTGTTTCAGCGCAGAACTTGCCCAACAGGCACAAGCAACCGGCGAGAGCGTTTTTCAGTTGATGGGACGCGAGTGCTCCACCGATCCTACGGAAATTCTATTTTTGCCTTACGTAGCAGGTTCGGGGACACCTTATTTTGATTCCGAGATCGGCGGTGCCTTCATCGGATTGCGGATGGCAATGACACGTTCCGAACTTTACCAAGCGGTGTTGCAGGGCATCTGTTATGAAATGCAAATGAATGTGGAATTACTTGCAAAATGTGGAATTACGTTGAATGCCGTCACCGCTGTTGGCGGGGGAACGAATTCGGAACTGCTCATGCAAATTAAGGCGGATGTCATGAACCGGGAAATTGCCGTATTGGAAACTTCGGAAGCGGGAACGTTGGGACTTGTTTTGCTTTGCGGCAAGGCAATGGGAGAAATTGACGATCTTGTTTCTGCGGCGAAAAATGTAGCGAAGCGGTCAAAAATCTTTATTCCTGATTCAAAACGCGCAAAAGCACACGAATCCCTGATGAAACGGTACAGCCGGATTTATCCTGCTTTGCGGTCCCTTGATGAAAAATAGGGACACTGCTTTATCCCGGCAGATGAACCGCAACCAAAATTGCTCTAGCATTTTTTGAAGAAAATTGGCATGATTCCTCGAAACGATGTTTAGGCGTTTTGGGTTCCTTTTTGCGATTTTGGTTTGGACAGCACAAACTGCCGACGTTCGGGCTGCGGACCCGGCAACGATAGTCCTTGATTGTGCCATTCGCGGCGGAAACGACGTTCTTGCGCCGCAACAGTCCGTCATCTTGGACGTCACTCTTCTCCGCGCTCCTGCCCACGAACCGCTGACTCTCCACGCCGCTCTTACCGACCTATCCTCTCCGGGTCGCCATACCATTGCCGAATTCAGTACTCGAATGACTCCGCCTGATCCACAGCCAATTTCGTTTGTAACTCCTGACAAGGAAGGAGTTTATGAATTTATTTTGACTGCTACTCAAGAAGTTCCGGTCAATCGTTCTTTCTCACCCCTTTCACGGACACCGGCGGTTGCCAGTCTTCTGGGAGAAGTCCGCCGCCAATTTATTGTGGTCAATCCGCAGGTTTCGCCGCGTGCTGCTGGCGATTGGACGCTTACGGACACCCGCCATCTCCTGCCCACCGATACTGATTCTTATTCTCGTCGTCAACTTTTTCCACTCCCTAAGGTTGCGGACTTGTCTAAAATCTCCAATCTTCCCAAACCATCAAATTTAATGAGTCTTTCCCCCTTCGGCAAACGAACGTTGCCGACTCAAACTTCCGACTCGGCGGACTCTACCGAACGCGTTCCCGGAATGTATCCGTGGTTGACCGAACCTCTCAAGCGGTTTCCCGGAATGGGATCAACGTTTTTGCCCGAATCCAAAGGACATTTTTTAGAACAATCGGAGTACCATCCCGGTTTTTCCGCTCTTTCTCCGGCAGGAATGGACGGTTGCACTTGGCATACCCTGCCACTCGATGTCGAAGTCGGCAAACCTTATCTCGTTGAAATTGATTATCCCAGCAACATTCCCCAAACGTTCGGAATTGGCATCGCTGACACTGCTTTATCCAGAGCACGGGGCGATGTTTTTGATGGAATGGTGAGCATTGCCGCCAATGTTCACGTTGCCGAAGAAATCGTGCAAATGGCACACACGGAAACGGTAGCGACCCATCGACTCCTCTTTTGGGCAACAACGAAAACACACGAATTGGTTCTCGTGAATCGGCAACCCTATCAGGAAGCCCTGTTTCGCAACCTCCGCATTTCGCAGGTTACAACGGCTCGCCAAGAAGACGAACGCTTGCCAAAATTGTTTGAAGGAGCAGCGCAACGAAAAAGAATTGCCCAACTCACATGTCCTACCAGTTTTCAAGGTAGGGCTGTCTCCGGTCAATACGTGTTGTTTAATCCCACGATGTCTCGTCAGGAGACGTATGAACGGTCTTCTCATCTGATTGATACCCTCTGCCGAGGCGGTTACGATGGTCTTGCGCTTCCAGTGCTTTCGACATCGTCACAACTGTATCCAACGGACAAAATTGCTGATCGAGAGAACATCCCGCAAATCCATTGCCTCGAAATGATGTTTCAACAATTCGATAAAGAGGAATTAACACTCATTCCGGCAATCGAATTTAATACACTGCTTTCATCACTTGAACAATTGGTTGCGCAGCATCCTGGGACCACCGAAGAAATTCGAGGGGGCAGCGGGTACAACTTGATTCATCCTGCCGTTCAGCAAGCGATGGCGGAAATTGTGCTCGAGTTGGTCGAGCAATTTGGACAGCATCCTTCATTCGGCGGCATTGCGATTGTGCTGTCGCCGGGGACTTACGCTCAACTCCCCTTTGCTTGGCATCCGCCGGACGATTATACTTTTGCACAGTTTCGGCAGGAAACCGAAGCGACTCTTGGCATACCCTTTCCTGACGAACTGCATCTCCGGCAAACGATGCCGACGCAGCAGTTTTTGACGCAAAAAAATGCAAGGCGGATTCAATTTTTACAAAGCCATCCGAAAGTTTTGGAGTCGTGGGTTTGCTGGCGGGCAGCAAAAGTCAGTGGATTCTACGCCGACTTGGCACAGCAAGTTTCTGTACGGCGACAAGATGCTCCGCTGTACCTGCTCGGCGGCACGATGTTCGATCATCCTAGCATCCAAGAGTATTGCAGACCGACGTTACCGCGTAATCCTATTTCATTGCCCTTGCTGGCAATGCAACTGCTCGGATTCGACATGCCGCTCATTTCCAAGGCAGAATCGCTACTCTTTCTCAAACCTATCCAAATTTCAGAGAGAAGCAATTTCGGTTACAAAGGCTTGAATTCGGCGGAAACCATCGCTCACTTTGCCAAATCGGGCATCGTACCGGGAGTACAATTTGTCCACGCAGATACCGACTCTTTCATAACGACTCCGGCACACATGCAAAGCCGAAGGCGGTTCGTGCAACAACTTGCTCAAGCGGATGTGTTCATGTTTTTGGATGGTGGTGTTTCGTTGCCGTTCGGTCAAGAGTCGGCAATGTTCGATTTGCTCGAAACTTATCGGAAGTTGCCGCATGTTCCGTTCCAGACGTTTCAACCCGAGGAGAATTCCCCTTCGATCCAGCCGCTCACTGTTCGGTACAAGAATTTTTCGGACGAAATGCTCGTCTATATCGTAAACGATGCACCCTTTGCGGTGGAAGCCGATTTTCTCTTTGCAGCCGATTCAAGATGCACCATGACGGAACTGACGGGGCATCGAATGGTTCGGTCTTTGAATCGAAGTTCGCAAGGCAACAGCCGTCATGCTTGGAGGGCTTCGCTACTTCCCTACGACCTTTTGGCAATCCGAATCAGCGATGCCAATGCTCAAATCGAATCGGTTACGGCACATTGTCCGCCGTCTCTTTGCAGTGAGGAGGGAGCCTTCAAGCAAAAAGTCGATGAACTTAAACGGCGAGTCCACGTCGCACGAACTGGCGTTCGTTTCGACGGATTGCTCAATGCCGACTTTGAATTACCTGTGGATGCGGCAGGCGGAATTGTTGGTTGGCAATGTTTTGGAAAATCACTGACCGCACAATGGGATCAAATCACCACCGAACAACATTGTGTGAAACTCACGAATGGTTCCGACGGAGAGGGAACGTTTTTGAGTCACCCGCTTATCATTCCGGCAACGGGTCGATTGGGCGTGTCGATGTACGTTGGCGTACCGGCTGATTTTAAGTCGTTGCCGATGGATGTTGTACTCTCCGCAACGCATCAAGGTAAGCCGTATTGGTGCAGTGTTCCGGTAGAGGAGAGTCTCATGCCTCTACTTGCCAATGCGGAGCCGATCAACGGAGTCCGCTGGCACCGGTTGGTTGTGCCGTTTGATCGTTTGCCGTTGGAAGCGTTAACCGAAGTACGTATTGGCATTCAGTATGCCGGTAGCGGCACGGTTCGACTCGACAACGTTGCGTTGTATCAGGTTTTGTTTTCGGAAAACGAAATGAATGAATTACTAAAGATGCTGGTCGTAGCAGACCGGTTTTGTACATCGGGCAGAGTTTCGGAGTTAACTTCGCAACTGGAAGGTTATTGGGCGCAATTTTTGTTCCAACACGTTCCAGATACGCTTCCACTGCCGGCAGTTTCGCCTCCGAAACAAGCCATTGCGAGTGAAATCCCCGCATCGTCGAAGTCAACGTGGTATCAACGGACTAAACGATTGTTCGGTTGGTGATGCGTTAAACACGGCGGTCATGGCAATACAGGTTTCACCACACGGACATCGGGCAACGAGCCGAGCCAAAAGGGAAAGTCTTCGACAATTTCTTCGCCATCCGCCAGAAAAACACGAACTCGGATTGTCCAATGAATTTTGACGATCACCCCCGTGTAGGAAAGCGGTGATTTCGGTAAGATCGTGCTGAACCGACCGGGCGTTCGCGGGTCAATCCAATCGCCCGCTTCGATGGAATAACGCCAAAAAGCGTAGATTCCAAAGTCCTCGCTCCCCTTTCCTGTTGTGTACCAAAGGATGGAACACTCAACGGCTCGAATATCGTCGCCGCTCACCGAGTCGAGGCGGTAACTTCCGGCAAGCGTTTCGCCGGAACGATAGTGCCGACGACCGCGACCGTCCAAAGTAATCATGATACGAGGGTCTGGCACGGGGAAGTTTTTGGGGTAGAGCGAAGTCTAAATTTTACCTTTACGTTTTAGGAATTCGATGACCTCGTTTGCAAGTTGTTCAGGCGTTTTGGTGCCGCCATTGAGGACGAGTTCCGGTTTGAGCGGTGCCTCGTAGGGATCGTCAATGCCCGTGAAACCTTTCAGTTCACCGGCACGCGCTTTTTTGTATAACCCCTTCGGATCACGCTGCTCGCAAACCTCAATCGGTGTATCGACGAAGATTTCGATGAAATCCCCCTCCGGCAACAACTTGCGAACTCTGTCCCGATCAACTCGGTAAGGACTGATGAAGGCGGTAATCGCCACAAGACCGGCTTCGGTGAATAATTGCGCCACCGCTCCGACTCGACGAATGTTTTCCTCACGGTCCTGTGCGGAAAATCCGAGTCCGAACCGCTTGGAAAATTCCTCGTTGTGAATCTCTTTGAGCATTCCTGGGGCAGCATTGAGACCATGCCGGACGTTGTCCCCGTCGAGGACAAAACTGTGTTTTCCTGCTTGGTGGATCAGGTGATCGACGACATTCGCAATGGTGCTTTTACCGCTTGCACTTAATCCAGTGAACCACAGGACGCATCCTTTGTTGCCGTTGAGGGCTTCCTTTTCCTGCCGTGAAACGGCGTGATCATGCCAATAGACTTCGACGTTAGACATTGAGTTTATGTAGAGGGTTAATCTACCCGTATTTTCGCAGATAGACGTTTTTTGGCAAGAGGGTATAATTCTGTTATGCTTTCCAGTCGATTCGTCCCCTTCGTCGAAGTTGCCGCCGTTTTTGTGGTTTTTTTCCTCTTCGGAGCGTGGAAAGTTCCTGATGTCAATGAAGCCCACTACATCGGTAAGGCAATTCACTATTGGAATCCCGATTGGATACCGGACGATTCCTTTCTCGAAAGCCGTGATGCCCACTGGACGTTTTACTTCGTCTTCGGTTGGCTCACGTTCTTTTTTTCACCGACCGCAATGGCTTGGATCGGACGAATAACTGCTTGGTCGCTCTTGGCATGGAGTTGGCAACGATTGAGTTTCGCATTGGTTCCCGTCCGCTGGGCAGCCGTTCCGACGGCACTGGCACTGGCATACTATATTGAAGCCTTCAATATGGCTGGAGAGTGGCTCATCGGCGGAATCGAAGGAAAATCATTGGCATATCCCTTCGTTTTTTTTGCTCTCGAAGCGATGTTACACAACCGATGGAACCGCGTCGGCATTTTTCTCGGCATCGCCTCGGCACTCCACGTTCTCGTCGGCGGCTGGGTTACGCTCATCGCCGGTGTCATTTACATAGCCAGCAGGCGACAGGCGTCTGCCGTCTTAAATTTCCCCTTCATCGGCATCATTGTCGGCGGATTGCTTGCCCTCTTTGGTCTCATTCCCGTCCTGCTACTGGATTCCGGCGTTGAAACTGCCATTGTTCACGAAGCCCATCGGATTTATGTGTTTGAGCGCATTTCGCACCATCTCGTTCCTTACCTCATCAAAGATTCGCTGGTGTTCCGGTTCGTTTTGTTGACCGCCATTTGGATTTTGCTCTGCCGACAAGGAAACAGCAAAGAGCACCGGACATTCAATGCTTTTATTTGGGGAACGCTTATTCTAGCGGCAATCGGTATGGTTTTGGCATACAGTTTTCGGGGAAATGAACAACTTTCGGCGGAAATTTTGCGGTTCTATTGGTTCCGTCTTGCCGACATTGCCGTTCCGATGGGCGTTGCGGTTGGTGCGGTAGGGTCTATGCTCAATACGGCAGACGGCAGACGACAGACGACAACAGATTTAGCCGGTACTCCGGTTTCACTCCAAAAAGTGTTAACGATAATCGCAATTATTACAGCGGTTTATTTTACGGCGACGTGGATTTGCTTCGGTTATTTCAAAATGACTCCCGATGCGAATATCGCTTGGGCAATCACGTTGCTGATCTGCTTGGGTGTATCTCTGCTGCCGTCTGCCGTCTGCCGTCTGCCGTCTCTGACATTATTTTACATTGCCATCGCCTTTTACGCTCCGCTGACGGCATTGCCAAACTATGCGAACTTGCGAACGTATTCTGGACATTGCCGAACCGACCCGATGGGACCGACGGGCAAACGAACCACCGAAGAGTGGCAGGACATGTGCCAATGGATACGAGAAAACACGTCAAAAGATGCCAAGTTTTGGGTTCCCCGCGATGACCATACGTTCAAATGGTACGCTCAGCGCAGCGACATCGGCACTTGGAAAAATATCCCGCAGGATGCTGAATCCATTGTAAAGTGGTTTCATTCCATGACTGAACTGTACGAATACAACAATGAAGAAGGACTGTGCGTAATTGATCGTCTGCTGACAACGTTACTCAACACCAAAACAGAAGAAGAAATTGCCGCCTTACAGCAAAAATATGGTTTCGAGTACATCCTTTGCGCTCAGTCGTATGAAATGCCGACACATGCAACGCTGAAACTGGCGTATGAAAATGATGTGTATTGTCTTTATCGTGTTTTACCATAGCCCAGCGTTGGTCCCAAACCAATACGCGATACACTCTAGGATTGCATCTTTCGGTAGAACAAACTGCCCAACGTCACTATTCACCGTTTTCGGTACAATATTTTCTGGCAGTAGCCTTTACTTCAACGTCTTATGGGTTTTCGCCAAAAGTTTCCGAATCGGCAACTTTTGCGGACAGACCGCTTCGCAATTTCCACATTCCGTACAGTGATCTGCTCTCTGTTCGGAACTCATTCCGCCGTAAAAGAGTTTGAAGAGCGGTGTTTCCTCAGAAACTTCATCAATCAGAGCCTGCGTTCCAAAAAAATTGTTATAGAGTTCAAAATTGTACGGAATATCGACACCCGCCGGACAGTCCTTCACGCAGTATCCACACTTCGTACACTTGATCGGCTGCGACTCGTCATAAGCCTTTTGCAATTTTTCAATGAATTTTTGTTCCGCTGCCGTCAAATTACCAACGGTTCCCTTTTCGGCGATTTCAATGTTCTGTTTGACCTGCTCAAAGGAGGACATGCCGCTCAACACGACCGACACGTCGCGACGATTCCAAAGCCAACGCAGAGCCAAGTCCACCGGATTGCGTTTTTTGCCTTCGCCCTCGAAAAGTTGTCCCATTTTACCTGCCGGTTTTGCCAGCGATCCGCCGAAAAGGGGTTCCATAATAACCACCGACAGTCCCTTTTTGGCAGCGTACTCGAGCCCCTGCGTGCCCGCTTGCAGTGTTTCACCGACATAGTTGTACTGTATCTGACAAAAGTCCCAGCGGTCAAACGAATCGAC
>Ga0082212_10013214_pt1 | contig 10338 bp, 8 predicted proteins | sample TergutNt197P3_FD_71548 | JGI IMG/M metagenome (GOLD analysis project Ga0082212, IMG submission 71548) | Neocapritermes taracua P3 segment gut microbial communities from Petit-Saut dam, French Guiana - Nt197 P3 | ecosystem: Host-associated > Arthropoda: Insects > Digestive system > Gut ...
ACATATACGAAAACCGCGGGGTACGCGAACAGGTTTTTGATTTGGATTCAACGCAAATCATGTCTGTGTTTCAATTTCTGATGAACAATGCCCGTCCCGAAAACCGCGATTACCGTTATCATTTCTTTTTGGATAACTGTGCTACCCGTATTCGTGATCTGATGCTGCAAACCTATCGCATAACCGAACTTCCAGAATCACAAGACTCGCCAACATTTCGCGATCTGATACATGGCTGCCTGAAACAGCATCCGTGGGGGAGGTTCTGGATTGATCTTGCGCTTGGGTTGCCTACCGACCAAAAAACAGGCGCTTTCGAGCAGATGTTCCTGCCCGACTATATGTTTGACACTTTTGCGAAAGTTTTGTACAATGAACGTCCTGTCATCAAGGAAACGAAGAAAATATTTATACCTGACCAACCTGCTATTCAGCCGCCCGGTCCCATCACGCCAACGGTGGTTTGCTGCCTGATGCTGGCGCTTGCCATACTTTTCCTTTACGTGCAAAAAGGTTCAAAAGTTTTTGATTTTGCACTCTTTTTTGTCGCAGGATTAGTTGGATTGCTGATAACTTTCCTGTGGTTTTTTACCGATCACACCAACACGCAAAATAACCTGAACATCATTTGGGCATTGCCAACACACGCAGTGATGGCGTTTTTTCTGCTGTCCAGACAACGCAACAACTTTACCCGCAAATATTTCCTGACAACAGCCATTATTGCCATGCTGTTGGTGGTTGTATGGGTATTCCTGCCGCAACGGCTTAGCCCATCGTTGATACCGCTCGTACTCGCCATTGCGCTGCGGGCTTTCAGAACGTACCGGATACCGTAATTTTATGGAAGAGGACTCAATTATACAGTTATTAATTCGTACTCCATACGCCCCAGCCCGATTTTCTCTGCATGAGCCAATCCAACTTTCCAGTCGGTTCTGGGATGAACCAGTTTGAATTTATCCTCGCCCTGCAACGTGCCATGTTCATGTATATTTAAACAGCAGTCGGTATTGACGGCAGCGGCAGTTACCATGTCGGCGCAAGCCTTGTCCAAAGCCACAGGGTCGAATGAGGCGGCAATACCTATATCGGGAACGACAGGTACATCGTTGTAGCCCCAGCAATCGCAATCCGGCGACACATCCATGATGAAACTGATGTGGAAATGCGGTTTATCCTTCACCGCAGCCAGCGAATATTCAGCCACCTTGCAGCATGTGATGTTCGCTGAAGCGTTCCATCGTACCTGTGCGGCATTGTGCTGGCATACGGCGATACATTGTCCGCAACCGGTACATTTCTCAAAGTCGATCTCCGCTTTCTTGCGTTTGTTGAGCGTCATCGCTTTCGATGCACAATATTTGACGCACTGTCCGCACGCAGTACAATTTTCTTCAGCGATAGCCGGCTGCGAAGACGAGTGCATCTCCTTTTTACCCGCTGCCGAAGCCGAACCCATGCCAAGATTCTTGAGCGCCCCGCCAAATCCGGTCTGCTCGTGTCCCTTGAAGTGATTCATGGAAATAATGACGTCAGCGTTGGCAATGGCAGCGCCTATTTTTGCTGTTTTACAGTACTCTCCGTTGATGTTCACCTCGCGGTAATCAATGGCTTTGAGACCGTCGGCGATGATAACCGGACACGGAACGGCAATGGGATTGAAACCGTTTTCCATAGCGCTTTGCAGGTGATCTACCGCATTTGAGCGCCGCCCGCAATACAGTGTATTGGAATCGGTAAGGAATACGCGGGCTTGCTTCTTTTGCAGAAACTGTACCAGCCGGGCAGCATAATTCGGACGAATATACGCCAGATTGCCCGGCTCGCCGAAATGAATTTTCACAGCAGTAAACTTGCCGGCAAAATCAATCTGTTCGATACCGGCTTTCCTGATGAGCGTTTCGAGCTTGTCCAACAGGCTGCGCCCGTTTTTAAGCCTTAAATTGGTGAAATAAACCTTTGACATTTTTGATTCAACTTTCGCAAGTTTTTTAACTTGCTGATTTATATTTAAAATTATTTTAGTCTGTTGATAAAGCAAACTGTATGTACAGCGGATTTCGGGCTGCAAAGTCAGAGTTGAATTATTTATTCATACCTCATCGAATCAACAGGGTTTAGATTGGCGGCGTTTTTGGCGGGCAGGTATCCGAAACTGATTCCTACAATGACCGAAAAAGTAAACGCAATCAGCACGGAATACAAGCGGATGTAGGTGGTAACGTCCGTAAACAGGGACACAAAAAGCGAAAGCGCTACTCCAAATATTACTCCGATGATACCGCCCACAATGCTGATGGCTATTGCTTCCGTTACAAACTGGCTCATGATGTCCGACTTCCGTGCGCCGATTGCTCTGCGGGTGCCGATTTCGCGTGTGCGTTCCATTACGGTTGCCAGCATGATGTTCATGATCCCGATCCCGCCTACAATCAGAGAAATGGCGGCAATTGCTCCCAGAAGGAAATTATAAATCTGCCGTTCTTTTTCTTCCTGTTTCAACAGTTCAAAAGGAATTACAATGCTGTAATCGCTGTTGTTGAAATGATGCCGTTTCAATATTTCGTCAATCAAGGCGGAGGCTTCCATCAGTTTGTTTGAATTGTCCACCTGCGCGGTAATTTGCTGTATTTCGCCGGTAAGCGCGTTTTCGCGGCTGAAACGGTTGAGAAACGTGGACAGGGGAACATACACGTCGGTATTCAGGTCGCGGGCTGCCAACTCGCCGACCGTTTCGGTGAAAAGGGTTTTCGATTCGAGAACACCGATTACTTCAAGCCATTGATCTTCCACCTTGACCATTTGTCCTACCGGATCTTCGTATCCGAACAGGCTGCCGGCAACGCCTGCGCCCAGCACGCACACTTTCAGTTTCCGGTCGTAATGCTGTTCGTTGACCAAGTCGCCCTGACGAATCCGGTAATTCATCATTTCCAGGTAATTGGGCGTTACGCCGATAACAGTTGATTTGACGGATTTATCGGTATATCTGACTTCGCTGCTGATTTCCGCCTGAGAAGCAATTTTCACCACATTCGGAACGATTTCCAGAATGGCGCTTGCGTCTTTGAGCGACAACCCCTGCGAAAACTTCGCCCTGACTTCTTCAAGTTCGGATTCCGAAAGTTTCTTTTCGCGGATGATGATGTTGTTTACGCCAAGATCCTGATATTTGGCGATGGCTTCGCGTTTGGCGCCCTCGCCGATACTCAGCATGGCGATCACTGAGGCAACTCCGAAAATGATACCCAGCATGGTGAGGAACGACCGTATCTTGTGCTCAAATAAAGCGCTGATGGCTAAACGTATGTTTTCCGTGTTATTCATGTTTATTTTCCGGTTAAAAATTCACAACTGACTGTCATACCGGGTTTCAACCGTTCGTCGGGTTCCAGCATTTTCACTTCCACATCAAAGACTTTCTGCCGCGAGTTTTTTTCCTTAATATGACATAATCTGCCGATGTATGCTATCTCGCCGTTGAAACTGATTTCGGACAGCGCGTCTAAGCGTACAGTTACCTTTTGTCCCGTCCTGATCTTCAGAAAATCATTTTCATTGATAAAAGTATTCACTTTCATCCATTTCAGTTCGGGTACATTGCCCATAGGGTTGCCTGTGTAGATCATGTCGCCGGCGTTAAACATTGATCCGGTGCGCCAGCTCATTCCGCGCTGAAACACGCCGGCTACCGGAGTTCGGATGGTGAGCATGGGGATAATTTGTTTGAAATGCTGCAAATCGTTCCTGATTTGCCGTATCCTTACATCCTGAATTTTTGTGTCGCTGTCAATGACGACTTTGGCAAGTTCCAGCTTGCGCTTTTCTTTTGCAAGATTGATTTCGATCTGCTTAAACTCAAGTTGTTTGATGGAACGTTGGCGTTCAGTCTCGAATTGCGATGCTTCCAGTTCAATCTTTTTCAGGTTGTACGAAGCCGTTTCACTTCTGATTCTCGACTCCAGATCGCTGATTTGGTTGGCTTGCGTAACCTGCATCTTTTCGAGGTTGGCAAGTTGCGTTTCGAGACTGGATTCCCTTTCGACAATCAGCTTATTAACTTCCGAAGGGTCAATCTGTATGATCGAATCGCCTTCGTTGACCATCTTGCCGTGTTCGAGCATTCCGATGAGCCGCATTTCATACCAGTACATCGAATAACGGGGCAAAACGAAAACTTTATTGTTGATGGCTTCCAATGTTCCCGATTCGATGATGGTTGTTCCGCCGGAAACATTTTTTTCGTTTGCGCCGCTGTCGTTGCGGCTTCCGCACGAAGCAAGAAACAGCGCCGCGAAAAATGCAGATACTATGATTTTTTGCTTATATTCCAACTTCATCATTACTCTCCAAATATTATTTTGTTTTCCATCATTTCCTCGCGTGTTTTTATTTTTAACCGCAAATATTCCATCGGTCGGTCGCCTTTTATCCTGTTACAAGAGCCGCACAATAACTGATAATTTTCATAGTAATCGCCACCGCCTTTGGCTGTAGGAATAATATGGTCTATTTCCAAATTCCAAATATCAAATTTTGTTCCGCAGGCATTACACAAGCCGTTTTGCTCGTTATACAAACGCTCTTTAACTGATGGGGCTTTCTTATCTACTATTTTTACATCTGTCCGTTGCGGGACAATCGCTGTATTTACAAAATCTTTAAACAAACCGGCATCATTACTCAATCGTTCAATCAAAATATTAACCGCCTGTTTTTCTATATCAATGCCAATCCATTTTCTGCCTAACTGTTGCGCTGCTACGCACGTTGTTGCACATCCGCAAAACGGATCGAATACAATGTCGCCTTCTTTTGACGACGCTTTAATGATACGATGCAAAAGAGAAAGCGGTTTTTGGGTAGGGTAGCCGGTGCGTTCTTTGGATGCCGAATTTAAAATGGAAATATCCCAAACGCTGTCAAGCGGCTTCCCCGCTTCAAGTACATCGGCAACATACCGTTTATACCGCAGACCTTTTTTGCCGCCGTCTGACCATATATACTCACGTCCATCGCTATCAACCAATACATCATGGCGGTTAGACAAAAAAACTTTCCTGTCCCAAGCCTCTGAAACCTTGCCAAAGAATGATTTGTTCGATTTTGAAAAGAATAAAATTATGTCGTGTTTCCTGCTGAAATGTTGTTTGTGAAAAGTTGTTCGCTGTCCATAATGCCATATAATTTCGTTTCTAAAATTATCTTTCCCAAAGATTTCATCTAAAACAGCTTTCATATAATGGCTTGCTGTCGGGTCGCAATGCAAATACAAACTGCCGGTATCTTTCAACACACGGTGCATTTCTATGATGCGCTGCGCCATGTATGTCAAATATGCCTTCATTGCATTGCTGTGAATTTTTCCAACACTCCCGATAAATCTTGCAAGTGCAGGATATTTACCTGCTAAAGTTTCAAGATATGCCTCATTAACGTCCTGCCATGTCCACATGTCTTTGAAACTTGTACCAGCCGCTTTGCTGCCTACCGGTGCAGCATAAAACCTTTTTGAGTTGAATGGCGGGTCTAAATATATCAAGTCAACTAAATTGCTGTTCATGCCGTTTAGAATGAACAGATTGTCATTGGTATATAATGTATTGGTGAACTTCTCCATTCTCAATTCTTTTAAGTAGTGGTGGCTGTTTCGTTTTCGGTTTTTGTTTCAGGGAACGGATTAACTAACGCTATCTCGTCGCCTTCGCTTAATCCGCCTGCAATGACGGTATAGTCGGAATTGCTCCGTCCGGTTTCCACCTCAACTTTTTCATAACTGCCTCCCGACTTTTTATACACATAGTTCTTGCCTGCCTCGCTATGAATTGCATCAATGGGAACATACAGAACGTCTTCCAATTTATCTACAATGATACGGCAACTTACGGTAAGTCCGGGCAGCAGGTCTTTGTGGGTTTCGTTCAGATAAATTTCCACCGGAAACACTTTTATTTTGGTTGATCCCTGCTTGTTTACCGCCAGATTGGCCACTTCTTTCACTATTCCCGAAAACTTGCTTTCCGAAAAGGCGTCAGGTCTTATTTCGACATTCAATCCCTTAACAATTTTAGCAATATCTACTTCGTTGATTTTCACTGTGGCTTTGAGTTGTGAAAGGTCTGGCAGCGATATGAGCGGCTGCCCTGTCCACACCTGATCGCCTACCTGATATTTGTTTTGACTTTGCCAGCTGCGTTGAAGAATGGCGATTCCCGGCGACGGAGTAACTACGGTGAGTTGCCTCAAAGCGTCATTGGCTTCATCGAGCCGCGCCTGATCCTGATCAATGGAAAGATTTTTCTGTTTGATTTCCTCTGCGTTGATTTTAATGCGGTTGTCAATCTGCTCTTTAGCCCTTTCGAGCGCTATTGCCGCCTTTTCGAGATTCAACTGTATTTCTCTTTTCTTTATTTCCGATTCGTATTCTGCCTGCTCAAATCTGATCTTTGATATTTCGTGCGAAATACGCGTAACTTCGTAATCTGCTTTCAGTTCTTCCAAATCTGATTCCTGCTGCGCTTTCAGTTTTTCCAATTCGGCGGTACTTATTTCAATCTTTCCCTGCGCGTCAATAATTCCTTTGTTGACCTCCGACGGATCAAATATGACCACAGTATCTCCGGCAAGTACTTCCGTGCCGTCTTTCACAATGTAGGATATTTTCATATTGCCGCCAAATCGCCACGAAATAGACGGCGACGAAATGTTGATCGCATGAATTGCTTCTAATTCACCCTCTTCGTGCATATCTATGTAGAATACGCCTTTTGTTACTTTTCCGGTCGGGGTTTGCTGTGCGTTTTTATCCTTGCAGGCGAAAGTAAAAGCGAAAAGCAGAAAAACTGATATGTAAGTACAATATTTCATCATTTATCCTTTGATTCCTCCAAATATATCATCCATATCTATCAAATAATCGTTAAATAGATGAACGGGCACTTTTCCTTCCAGTTCGTAAACACAACCATCATTGTATTTTCCATTGTCCTGCAGGTGAAAAACATGCACAGACTTGTCTTTTGGGTGAACAATCCAATATTCCCTTACGCCCGATTCTTCGTACAGCAAAAATTTATCGAACATATCTTTTTTGGCTGTTGAAGGTGACAAAACTTCTACAATCATATCGGGCGCTCCGCAACATCCATTTTCGTCAATTTTCGACGGGTCGCAGACCACGCATATGTCAGGTTGCACAACCGTATCAATCCTGTCATCGGCAGTTTCGTTACCTTTGGGGAAACGAACATCAAACGGCGCCGGAAATACTTCGCACTTACCCTTATTATTTCTAACCACTGACTCCAAATGCCATGTAATATTCTTACTGACCCTTACATGTGCAGAACGCGGTGCCGGCAACATTTTAATAATACCATTTATTAATTCACGTGTTATATCGTCCAACCATGTCAAATAGTCGGCGTAGGTATAGCGTTTGTTCAAATCCAATACAAGTTCCATCTTTTCTTTTATATTTATTTTTTGGACAAAAGTATGATATTTTTTGATTTTTTAATGATGCAGCAATATTTCAACCAGCGTTTGGAATAACAAAGTTTCCATTACCACCTTGCAGAAGAGTAGCCGGTTTCGGAACATCTACCGGCGTTTCAGACTTTTTTGTCAGCGAATCGGGCAACGCAACCTGTTTTTTCACTAACGGGGGTTTCGGCTTTGATAGCACGATAGTTTCCCCTTCTTCCAATCCCGCAGTAATCACCGATTCCTTGAGTGACGAAAACCCTGTCAATACCTGACGTCTCTCATAGCCTTTTTTCAGTTGGACGAAAACAACTTTCACTGAATCTTCTTCAAATATTGCTATTTGTGGCACAGACACTACATTTTTGCTTTGTTTCATAATGATGCGGCAATTGGCTGTAAAGCCGGGTTCAGGCATGACGGGTACACTGTCGATGGATGCTTCGATTTCAAAAAATTTTACTTTGCCGTCTCTTTTATACGGCTGACCTACGGGCGCTTTTTTGAGTATTTTTCCCGTTCCGGTATTTCCGGGCATGGCGTCGAAAGTATAGTGAACAGAATCATTGACAGTAATATTTCTATAGTCTGTTTCCGAAGCCATGATTTTTACCTTCATCTGTTTGAACTCCGGCATGATCACCAATGGCATCACACTCCATACAGGATCGCCTACCCTGAATTTTTTCCCGGTAAGAGGACTGTTAGCCCTAATGGCCAATCCGCTACGCGGCGCCTTGATCATCAGTGCGTCCAACTGTTCTTTCATGGTTTGCACCTGCATTCTGAATCGCTGAATTTCTAATTCCCCCTTTTTTATTTCGGATTGCTGAATGATCTTGAGCGCCGCTAATTTCTTTTCGTAACGGTTTTTTTCGACTCTTGCCTTTTCCAATTCCAATTCCTTGATTAATCGTTGGTTTGGCGACACAAAAGCCAACTGCACCGAATCCATCTGCGCTATTTTTGTGTCGGCCTCGTTGGTTTTAACCTGGGCTTCGAGCAGGGCGTACTGCATGTTCAGTTCGGCTTTCGTCTTGTTGAGACCGGCTTCGGCATTTTCGAGCTGGAGCGCAATTTGGTCGTACCGGTTCTGAAGCTCCTGATATTCGATGATACACACCACATCATCCTTCTCAACCTGTATGCCGTCTTCAACAAGAAACTGCACCACGCCGTCGCAATTTCTCGGACTGGTGAGCGTTGTGGAAAGTACCGGCTCAACGGCGCCTTCCACCAGCAGCGCATTGATAAAATCGCCCTGCGATACGGTGTACGTAGCCATTTCCTCGTTCGGCGAACACGAAAATATCACAAAAAGCGGGAGTATAAGAATGTATGGCGGGTGTTTAAGCATGATTGAAGTTATTAATGCCAATACATTCAAGTTATTGCTTACTCCGAGCTTTTTTAGTAGGTGTGGTTATATCCTTTTCATTGAACTCCGCCTTCTTTTTTGGTCTCCCTTTCTTTCTCACGGGTTTTTCCATCTCTTCATCATCCCTCATCGCCTTGGCAATGGTTGTCCGCAATTTATCCAACTGCAACTTGGTAATCTTTAACTGTCGGTCTTTTTCGAGCAGTTCCATTTCAAGGGTGCTCACATCTACCTTTGTTTCAGGAATATCTACTTTTTGCAACTGCATGGCAAAATCCGACAACACATTCATATAATTAATAAACGCATCATAGGGTGAGTCGTAAGGATTGTATGGCTTACGACGTGCTGTTGAATAAAACTTTGTACTCATGAAACGGAAATGATTGCTTGTTTGCAAATATTTCCAGTTGGCCTTAATTTTTGGATCGGGCGTTTGCTTCACACGTTCGGCTAATTTATACAGCTTATCGAACGCTTCTATCTGCAATTCGTTACCACGCCATGCCGTGAGGTCGCGTTCCTCGTCCGTCCACGAAATCGGATAATGGATGCTGAGCGGCGCGACGGGTTGCAGCGGCAATAACATATCAGGCGTCACAAAACTGAATTTCTTCTTGATGGCAATCTTCGGCAAATGACGGAGAAAGTCAAAAATACCGGTAGAAGCAGGTTGTTTTTCGCCAAAGGTAGAATAATCAAGGCTGATGTTGATCACTTCTTCCTTTGAATCCAGTAATTCCATCCAATATACTAACTTTTCGGCTGTTAACGGATATTCGCTCCATGCTTTCACCGAGAAATTAAACCGGATATCGTCGCTCAATTTGTAATTGCGCAGCAACAGTTTCAGACGCGGATTGGTGGCTGAACAATAGATATAGTTGGGGCTTTTCCAGCCGAGAATGTGCTTGGCGCCTTCGGTGAGTACGCCCTGAAACCCCATCTCTTCAATCATCGCGCCTATGACGTTGTTGTACACCATATTACTATTGCAGAAAACTTTACTGGCAGGTCTTCCGAAATGGCGTTCGATTTTTGCTTTGTGCGCTTCCACCTGTGCTAAAAATTCCTCCTTATCCACTAATGACGCCAGAGAATAAGCGTCAGTTCCGGCTACAAACTCCACGCATCCCGTATCGGCAAGGGCGCGGAAGCTTGCCAATACTTCGGGTGTATACAATTCAAACTGGTCGAGTGTCGTTCCCGATATGGAAAACGAAACATTAAATTTATTTTTCTGTTCTTTAATTATATCCAACAGTATTTTGTTGACCGGAAGATACGATAAGTCGGCTAAACGACGAATGTAAGACTCATTGGCATAATCATCATAATAGTAATGATCATTGCTGATGTTGAAAAAACGATACCTTTTCAGTCTGAACGGCTGATGTATCTGAAAATTAAGACAAATCTTCTTCATGAGATTATGGTTATAAAAGGTTAAATGACACTGTAATATACATCTC
>Ga0082212_10013215_pt1 | contig 10337 bp, 4 predicted proteins | sample TergutNt197P3_FD_71548 | JGI IMG/M metagenome (GOLD analysis project Ga0082212, IMG submission 71548) | Neocapritermes taracua P3 segment gut microbial communities from Petit-Saut dam, French Guiana - Nt197 P3 | ecosystem: Host-associated > Arthropoda: Insects > Digestive system > Gut ...
GAAGGTTAATCGGTGTAGAAAATGAATTACCCCTGATGACCGAACAAAAAATATCAAGCCCTCCATAACCGGCATGTCCGTCGGAAGCGAAAAACAGCAACGTATCGGCATAAACAAACGGAAATTCTTCCCTGCCAAAGGTATTGATTGTGTTTCCGGCATTAACCGGATGCCCCCACTTATCATCGGCCGATTTGTCCATATACCAGATGTCAGTCTGTCCGAAACCGTCCGACATATTGGCTGTGAAATACAAGCGGTTGCCTCCGTTGGCTATGGCAGGATGTCCACTGACCTGATCTCTTTTGTTTTGCAGTATCATTTCCGGGTCGCTCCATTTTCCGTTTGCAAATTTACTGGTGTAAATACCGCAACGGCTATTGTTGGGATCACAGTAAGGAAAATAGACACAATTTGCAATACTGTCGTAGGTAAATAATTCTTCGGTTACGAATTTAGGCAATGTATGGTCGGCAACCTGCGGATATACGAGTCTTTTGTTTTGCATCCGCATCATGTAAGTTTTCACGTATTGCAAGCCTGTACGCTGATCTATTTTACCGCCTTCGGCAGGGTCGGCAGCCGAAGAGTAGTAAACGACATGGTTAGTATAGAGCGATGCGCCAAACTCGCTGCCGACGGTATTTACTTCGATGGCAGGGCGAAACCGGGCATACGGGTTCACTTTGGTATGGATCATGGCAAAACGGCAGGATTCAATTTTTACTGTTGCCATGGGATGTCCCGGCTGCATTTCAAGGCATTGCTCAAAGGCTTTCATAGCGTCAGGATAGCTGGCTGTTTGTTGTAATACCAGTCCATACTGATACCATAATTCCGCATCGGCGCTACCACCATCGATTACCTGTTGCAGCCAGGGTAATGCTTTTTGCGGCTGATTGATTTGCATATAGGATAATCCGATCTTTTTCCGTATCTCCATCGGATGATCTCCTTTTTCGTCAGTCAGTTCTTTTTCAAAAGCCAGAGCGGCAGCATAATATTGTTTGTTTTGGTACAGTTTGTCTGCTTTGGGATTTAGAAAAGGTATCCGGAACTGGGCTGAAACAGGAGAGACAGGTAAAACAAGAAACAGAAGAAGAATTGAGAGAAATAAATAATCGCGCAAAGCCGCAGATACGGAAAGAATTTGCTTTTTTGAGAAAAGCAATACTGAAAATTGAAAATTGAAAAACAGTTTTGTCATTTTACACTAATCACTAACCATTTTATTTCGTTTTAATCACTTCAACGCTTCCACTGTAAACAACTCCCTCAGGTGAAGTAGCATAATAGTAGTATACGCCGGGTTGTACATAATTGCCTTTATATTTTCCGTCCCATCCATTGTTGCCGGAATATAACAAAACACCCAGACGGTTATGTATCTGTACTTTGTATTCTGATTCCGGCCAGGGCCAGATTGTATTATTGAATGAACCTCCGTTCGGAATAAAAGCAGTTGGTAATTTTCTGCTGGGAAGTATTGTCAATTTGCCCCAAACGTGTTCAATTATATAATTACTGGCATCTCCGCCCGCAACCCTGATATCATGCGTTCCCGGAGAATCCCAGCTACGTGCGTCACAAACTGCATATGGAAGTGACAGTAAAACACTTTCATCTTCTTCATACGCAAAACCGGAATAGATTATCTCAAACGACGGAGGATTTGATTTACCCTGTTCGCGCGTTACATCCTTTGCCCTGACGGTAAGCGTCGCTTTTTCTATTATTACAGGGATAGTGATGCGGGGAGAAACAGTAATAGTGATGTTGGTTGCACCATTTTTTATGACGGTAGCTATCAGTTCATTATCGTCATTCATAACAAGGTTAATAATACCACTGATCGACATACTGACATCCCTCATTGTAAATTCAACACCTGATGTGACAGGTATTACGAAAGAATCCGTACCATAAGTTTTTGTTATTCCTGCCTCCCAGACGGTGAGTATACCCGGAATATACCGGAACTCGTAACGGGGATTGTCTTCAACATCAACTTCCGTAAAAGTGATGGTATAATTTCCGGCAAGCGAACCGGAAGTAGCAGTGGTCATAATATTGGGAAGCTGTTCGGGTTCGAATATCGACTCATCTTCTTCATTTTTGAATCCTGAATATTCAAAAGTCAAATCAGGATTATTTTGTCCCACATACCGGAATTTGTTATCTGCGGTTACAGTCAGTATTGCCTTCACAACAGTTAGCGTGCTATTTACTGTCTGAATCAGGTATGTATCATCTTCTCCTCCGGTGAGTCTGATTGTCCACTCAGTATCGCGCGGAAGTGAATAACGTGTTGCGTAGCAAGTTGCCACAGGTGGCGTTTTGATCGTGTAATTATTCATATTATCATTGCCAATGAATCCCGTGTATATGATGGTAAACTCCGGGTTATCATCACCGTAGGGGCGGATAACAGGAGCAACCGTTGCGGTAAGCACCGGCCGGTCAGTGCGTTCGAGTATCCCTTTCACAAAATGTACGGTATAATCGGGCAAACCGGATACACCCGAAGCAATGATATCAGAAAACTTCGGATCGCTGGTCGGCAGAATTGAAAATTCAAGATCGCCAATGAGAATTGAAGCGTCATCACCGTTGATAAAACCGTCATATCTTACCGGAAAAACAGGTGGAATTGGCTGCATGTACTGAAGTTTGTAGTTTTCGACAATAACATACAGGTTGGCAGGAACGATGGTTAGGGTTCGGGTTTGGGATGTTGCTGCTAAATAATTATCGCTTTCTTCCACATAAGCCTGAATTTGTACACTACCGGCATGGTTTATGATAACGTTGCCAAACTCGTCAACATCAACAGCAGCCGGCGGGGCAGTCAGCATACGAAATTTAATATCCGCCGGCGATTCCGAATTTGCATATGAATCAATTCTAAATGAAGCCCCTCCGTACATGTTACCGGTTGGCATGGGATTTAACGTGACTGTCGGGGTTGCCTTATTCACCGTTACGGGTACGCTGCCGGTCACTGCTGCGCCGGCAAAATTATAGTTATCTGTTGCTGGCTGCGTGAGGAAGAGGGTCATGGATTGATTTGATGTACCTGCTGCAGTTAGTGCTGTCGCGGGAGTTGTCCATGAAAAGTAACCCAAAGTTACATCTCCTGTCTTGAAATCAGTCGGACTGAAAGTTACAGAACTTAGCTGCAAATCGGGGTTATATGTTACGGGATTGGCTGCAGGCCAGGCGATAACAGGCGGGTCGGCTTTAACGACAACGATGGTCAGTTCCGCAGAGGTGGCTGACAGGTAATAGTCATCAGCTGCCTTTGTCGCTCTGACTGTGATATTACCTGCACCGGCGATCGTGACCAGACCACTGCTACTTACGGTACCCGGACCGGAAACCAACGTAAAGGTAATCGCGCCCGATCCGCTGCCACCGGCGGTGGTAAGCGAAAAAGCAGGGTCGCCGAATTTTTTTTGACCTGGGTTAACAATGGTCAGCGCGTTCTGGGTGAGTCTGGTTGTCGCAGGAAAGGTACGCGACAGTGTGAGCGATGAACCACTGTTGTTGATAATCATTGCAACCTGTCCGTTTATTGTTGCACTTGTTGATCCCGTAAAGGAATAGCTCGTATTCGCTGTTAGCGTCACTGTAGCAGTGTACATTTTATTGCCTTTGAACGGATCATCGTTATCCATCCACGAAACAGCTCCGATGGTAAAATTACCCGTTCCGACTGCAATTGTTGCAGGTGTATTGTACGTCACCGGAGCATCAATGTTAATGGCCACGCTGGGAATGGTGGTGAGCGATGTTGGCGAAAATTCATACTCAATTGTCAGTGAAGCACCGGGGGTACCTGTTATGGTAGCGTTATAACCGTTGATGGTCACATTCGTAGCTGCAATTCCCGTGAATGTGTATCCGGAAAGTGCTGAAAGTGTAATGCTGGCTGTGTATTTTTGACCACTCTGAAAAGTAGTGTGTGCCGGCAACCATATAACCGGCCCAATGGAAAAATTACCTGAACCGGTTGCCACTGTATTTGGCATAGCGCCTGTAGCCGGAGCAGTAACGGTAATGTGTGCGGAGGGAATGTTAGCTTGATTTACATTCAATGTAACGTTTATTGAAGGCGCTGCATTGTAATTTGCATCTCCGGCCTGGTTTGCAGTGATGGTCGATGTTCCTGCACCTTTGATGGAGACAGTATTACCTGATATAGTAGCAACAGATGTATTACTGCTCGTATAGACTACCGGTAATCCGGAACTTGCTGTAGCCGGCAGGGTAAAATCCGGATCGCCATATGTTCTGGTGATATTTGATAAGTATAAAATGGTTTGACTGGCTTTACTTACTGTTAACGTAGCGGTTGCAGAAGCTGCAAGGTAATTTGCATTTCCGGTCTGGTTTGCAGTGATGGTCGATGTTCCAGCACCTGTGATGGTAACCGTATTACCTGATATAGTGGCAACAGATGTATTACTGCTCAAATAGGTTACCGGTAATCCCGAACTTGCAGAAGCAGACAGGGTAAAGGCCGGATCGCCATATATTCTGGTGATATTTGAAAAGTTTGAAATGGTTTGACTGGCTTGAGTTACTGTTAACGTAGCGGTTGCAGGAGGAGCTGCAAGGTAATTTGCATTTCCGGCCTGATTTGCAGTGATGGTTGATGTTCCTACACCTGTGATGGTAATCATATTGCCTGATATAGTGGCAACAGATGTATTACTGCTCGTATAGGTTACCGGTAATCCCGAACTTGCAGAAGCTGACAGAGGATAAGCCGGATCACCGTATGTTCTGGTGATATTGGATAAGTTTGAGATGGTTTGACCGGCTTGAGTTACAGTTAAAGTTCCATTCGCCAATGAAAATGTATAATGATTGGCAGAGCCGCCTGACAACGTAATGGGATAAGTACCAACATTTGAAGCTGGCGTTGCGGTACAACTTGCCGCCGGTGGCGTGAGATTGACATTGTATTGATCATCTCCATACACGAATCCTGTATAACTTATCGTAAAAGCCGGATTAGGTGCACCGTATGGTCGTGATGTATTTTGTGCCGTTGCCGTTAATGTGGCACGATTAACTGTCAGGCTAAAAGTAAACGTCTGTTTAATAGGCCCATCAGTAGCATCGAAGTTGAATGAAATATTTCCGGGTGCGGTCGATCCGATTACTTTTGGATCGATGTCGAATGAACAGGTTCCATTCGAGTCATCTTTAAAATTAGTAATTCCGGGAGGCAGTGTAGAATATTGGGGATAAAAAACCGTTCCATTAACAGTAGGGGGGTGAGTAATTTTGTGCGTATATGGAGCGTCCCCATATTTACATATCTGATTTAAGTCACTAGGAGAGAAGGAAAATTGTCCCCAAATCTTTCCGGCAAACACCAACACCCCAACCAGAACCAACAATATTTTCCGAATATTCTTTATTGTATTCATATTTTCCTGAAAATAAATAAATAAACTATTATACTTCACCCAATTGTGAAAAGCATAATAATCTAAAATTCACCAAAAGGCAAAATTACTATTTTTTTATAAAAAAATTAACAATCGTTGCACAAAAATTTTCACTTCGTTCCATTGGCAAGTACATTTATTTTATCGCAAAAATAAGAAAAATATTGTTCCCTACACTTTTAGGAAAATTTTCTGTCGATACAGAAAATACAGAAACGCCCAGCACACAGCCACATAGCCGCAACTATTAAGGAAAGGAGCCCATACTTCAGGAAACCAGCCAATCATGCCTTTGAACAAAAATTCGGAAGTGAATGAAAATCTGATCATTCGTTGCGCCAGGTAGATGGTGATGGAGTTCATTCCGATCACCATAAAGAAAAACGACCATTTACGATAACCCCACACATCAATGATCAGATAGAAAAGTGAAAACAACAGCAGGCTCAACCCACCGACGAAACATACAAAAGAGCTTGTCCACAGGTTTTTATTAATGGGAAAAGCCATATCCCACAGCAAACCCAGAGTTACCAAAATCACTCCTCCAATGGCCATGTAACCGGTACGGCGCAGTTCAGTAAGCCCTTCTTTACGCCACATCACAAACCATCCGGTGAACATCCCCAGCAAGGCGGTGGCCGTAGCCGGAATAATCCCCAGCCAGCCTTCGGGATCGTGGATGCCTTTGTATAACCTTCCGGGAAGGAACATCCTGTCGAAATAGCTCGTGAAGTTACCCTCCATTGAGAAACGGTCGGCGCCGGGATTGTCGAACGCCGGTACCAGTGCGAGCAGCAACCAGTAAAAAATCAGTATCCCTGCACACCATGCAATACGAATATTTCTTCTGCTGGTATTGATAAAGATCAGCGCAGCCAGCATCCACGCCAGTCCTATACGTCCCAATACACTGGCAAACCGCATTTTCGACCAGTCAAAACTAAATGCGCCGTTTTCAATATTTATAAAATTGAAAGACAATAAACCGTTGTAAATAAATCCAAATAATACCAATAACAGTCCCCGTCTGAATATCTGTTTGTATATTAACTTTCGGGGTACGCCGTTTTCCAGACGTTTAGCCATCGAAAACGGGAACGATATACCTGCAATGAACAGGAACAGCGGGAATATCATGTCCTCGAAGGCAAAGCCATGCCATTCAACATGATGTAACTGTTTTTCCCACCAAACTAATGGCGCCCATCCCGTTAGCGACGCCAAACCGGCAAAAATACCGCCGCCGCCCGCAATCCAGAACATGTCGAATCCGCGCAATGCGTCTAATGATTGTAATCTTTTCATATTAACTTTCTTTTATCAATTACTCTTGTTGCTTTCCCTTCGCTGCGGGTAATGGTTTTCGGTTCCGTTAATTTCACTGTCAGGCTGACGCCCAATGCGCTTTCCATGGCATGTTGTATACGGCGTGTAAGCCCCTGCAACTCGCTGATACGGTCGAGGAAGAAACCTTCTTCCATTTCTACCTGTAATTCGAGTACATCAAGGTTTTTCACGCGGTCGATCACCAAAAGGTAATGCGGACTTGTTTCCTTCAATTCCAGCAGCACGCTTTCGATCTGCGACGGGAACAGATTGACCCCGCGTATGATAAGCATATCGTCGCTACGGCCGATACATTTTCTCATACGTACTAATGTGCGGCCACAACTGCAGGGAGAAAAATCAAGGCATGACAGGTCGCGCGTACGGTAACGCAACAATGGCAACCCTTCTTTTGTAACTGTGGTAAAAATCAATTCTCCTTCTTCTCCTTCCGGTAATACTTCGAGGGTTTTGGGGTGAATAATTTCAGGAACGAAATGGTCTTCGTTCACGTGCAATCCGTTTTGGCAGGTACATTCGCAGGAAACGCCCGGCCCGATAATTTCGCTCAACCCAAAGATGTCAATAGCCTTTATTTGAAGTTTTTCCTCAATTTCGAGGCGCATGTTTTCCGTCCATGGTTCTGCTCCAAAAGTACCCACACGTAAATTAAATTCTTTGCGCGGAAAACCGCTTTCCCTGATGGCTTCAGCCAGAAAAAGCGCATACGACGGCGTACAGGCCAATGCCGTACTGCCAAAATCGTGCATGATTTGTACCTGTCGTTTCGTATTACCCCCCGAAATAGGAATAACAGAGCAACCTACCTTCTCGGCGCCGTAGTGTACGCCCAATCCACCAGTGAACAGGCCATAACCGTAGGCCACCTGCAAAAAATCCTGACGGGTGATACCTGCACTGGTTAATGTACGTGCCATCACTTCGCTCCAGGTGGCAAGATCTTTGCGGGTATAGCCCACAACGGTCGGTTTTCCCGTAGTGCCCGACGAAGCATGAAGACGTACAATCTCGGTCATCGGTACGGAAAACAACCCAAATGGATAATTGTCGCGCAAATCCTGCTTGGTTGTAAAAGGCAGTTTCGGTAAATCTTCTATTCCGCGAATATCTTCGGGACCTATACCCAACTCCTGCATTTTCCTGCGGTAAAAAGGCACATTGTGGTATACCCGTTCTACCATATCCACTAATCGTCTGCTTTGACATCCGCGCATTTCCTCGCGGGTCATGCACTCAAAGGTTTCATTCCAAATCATGTTTTTAAAGGTTCTTTATTTCGTCTTCACTGATGAGCATAAATTTGTTTCGTTCGATGATCTCAAACGCTTTGGGAAGATTGTCGGTACGCAATACGATGATTGCTTTTTCACCAAGACTGAAAGCATACATGTATTCGATACTCAGTTTTTCATCTGAAAAACTTTTCAGTATTTTGGACAACGACCCCGGTTCATGCGATGCTGATAAGGAAAGTACATCCGTAAGATTGACGCTAAATCCGTGCATTTTCAAAAGCCTGCACCCGCTGTCCGGATCAGATACAATTAGTCGGATAATTCCGTATTCTGTGGTATCGGCAATGGTTAGCGCTGTGATGTTGATCTTTTCGCTACCCAGTACCTCCAACATCTCCTGAAGGCGCCCCGATTTGTTTTCCAAAAAAACTGATAATTGTCTGGTGGTTGTCATAATTATGATCACTTTTAATTTTCCAACCACAAAAGTACACATCTTGTTTGAATCACACAAAAAAATATGCACATCATATTGGTTTAGGCGTTTATTAGAGAATTTTATACATTTGTGGCCAAAAATTAATAAGACGTTTATTTATAATGACCACTAAAGATTTTGATAATAAAGAATTAGAAAAATATTCTTCAGCATATACGCTTTCCGATATGGAGGTGTTTATCTTTCCCGAACTGTTTTATTCATTAGTGCTGGCCAACATCATGTCGCCAGAAATATGGAAATGGCGCGACGATCCGTGGTTTTCCGGCATCGAAAACAAATCCTTCACTTACAAAATCAACCGCGTGAAACAGTACGTCATGGACAAGTTTTCGTTCAACCTCGATTTAGACACCTGGGGGCTTACCGATAAGGAGCGTGAAATGGCGCGTTTCAGCGATTTCGTTGATGCTGCGGGCTTGAGCCAAAGCAATGCGCTGTTCGGTTACGAGGGCGACAAATATTATTTTGACATCGACATACGCAGGCATTTCGGATTGGACAGGTACACCAGCAATATCATTCCCTACTGGAAAACCGAAACTGTGGAAGCGATGATGGCATTCCGCCACAAAGACGGCTACGCGGCAGGCGCCGGCGAATGTGTATCGCTTTCGTCGCTTTATGCAGCCGCCATGTTTGTCGTGGGGCGTATCCCGCTTGAAAATATTTTTTTGATAGCGACGCCTTTACATTCGCAAAACTTTATTACTGAACGCGATGGCGTTCTCACCAACAACCGGCGCATTGTTACCAAAACCATGTGGTACAACGGCACCGAACTGTCGGCCAAGGCGCGGCGAGCCATCGAGAACGAGAAAATCACTATCGTATCGCACCTGACGGGTTACGTCCATACCCTGTACGAAAAGGCAACCATCGACCCCGAAGCTTACAAAAGTTTTGAAAAGAGTCTGCGCAATTTTCTGACTACGGAGTTTAATTTCGAACTGTTCATCAATTTTCTGCGTACCAAAAATGAGTTCTGGGAATGTTTCCAGTACCGGCATGTGCGCAACAACAAAATGTGTTATATTGAGTTGCGCACCATATTCAGTTACGAACATTCGAGCAAAAATAAATTCACGGGCGATAGCCGGAAAGCCCTGTTTGAATATATTGACCCCCGCGATTTCTACTTCACGCCAAAGGAAGGAAAAATCATCATCAATGATTTCGAGGATTTTTTGAATCGAAACAAGAATATGAGTTTTGATGAAAAGAAAGACTTTTTCATTGATCGCATCCTTCCGGAACGTTGCAGCCGGATGCGCGATATGTTCGGAGAAATGCGCAAATTTATACATACCGAACCGCGCCTGCCCGACAAGCATAAGGATTATTCGGTGATGCCGCGCCTGCAAATCACCACGGAACAAACCTGCGAAGAAATTATGGAGCATATTGCTGCAATGGCTTCGCTGAATGAGTTTGCGGAGCTTGCCCGGTACGCTTACCGCGAAATGGAAGGCATCAGTTGGATACCCTTCACAAAAGCGGCGATTGAACGGAATCCGGTTTGTATTGACGGGCTTGCAGGTAAAACCCCCGACGAAGCATATCAGATACTGATAGATATGCCCGGCGAATCCATCTATAGCGGCAACCGTCTGGCACAACCTGACGAGGTATGGAATTTCGGGCTGGGCGACGGCATGGAAAAGGCTTTTGTATTGATGAATTACATGAAATCCGTCGATCATGACACTCCCATCGGTTTTGAAGCAAATGGAACGGATGTTGTGATCACGCAATGTGATGGAAAAGCGTATCGCTTCCCGTCCAATAAGA
>Ga0082212_10013216_pt1 | contig 10337 bp, 3 predicted proteins | sample TergutNt197P3_FD_71548 | JGI IMG/M metagenome (GOLD analysis project Ga0082212, IMG submission 71548) | Neocapritermes taracua P3 segment gut microbial communities from Petit-Saut dam, French Guiana - Nt197 P3 | ecosystem: Host-associated > Arthropoda: Insects > Digestive system > Gut ...
ATATAGCCCATCTTGTCGAGAATATTAGATGGCGGTAGCGCATATAATTTTGCCGTTGTTACAAACATTTCATCATAATCGTCATCACCGGTGTACACAAACGGGAATACTGTTCCGAAGGGTTCGTAGCAGACGGAGGCAATGGTTACTTTTGTACGGAGACTTTCGCATGTTCCTGCCGACTGAGACGCCCAGAATATATTACCGGAATTTGCCGGAGTTGTCAACGGCAAGGCAGGTCCGCCAAACTCAGCGGCATACCATTTGACGCCGGCGCCGGTGATGATTAAGTCGGCTAAGGTTCCGCTTTTATAGCATTGTGCCTCCACTGTTACAGGTCCCGGATATTTGTCAAGAATAACTTCTACCGGTAAACTACGGGGACTTTCACAATCTCCGGCGGTTTGTACGGCTTCATAGAAAACTGCTTCTAACTTTTCGGTGGGTAGCAACGGCGTGCTTTCTCCTGCTTTATACCATACAATTTGATTGTTAGGTGTTGCTAAATTACCTACTAAGGCGCCTTCACAGAAGCGTTGCGGAGTTTCCATTTTCGGCGCTGCCGGAGCGTAACTGCTTGTTATAGTGATGTTTACTTCGGTACGTTGTATGCTTACACAACTGCCACCGCCGCCTTGTGCAACGTAATAAACAGCGCCATCTACCAATGGATATGCCGTGTAAGGCGGCGTTAATAACGTCCCGCCTGCATTATACCATACGAGATTGGTGTTGCCAAAGGTTGGAATATCTGCCAATGTGGGCGGAGGCGTCGTTTCACAAAAATCAAACAGTCCGGGCAAATCGGGCGCTTCCAAAAAGACGTCGTCATCGAGTATGACTTTCACCATGCTTTTTTCTCCTTCGCAACCGCCAATGCTTTGTGCGGCGTAATAATTATGACCATCGTCCAAGGGAACGCCTGTTCCTAACGGCGTGGTATCTGTTTTTTCATAATACCATTTTACATTTACGCCGTTGTTTGTCTGCAAGTTAGCAACTGTGGCGCCGTCGCAGAATGTTTGCGGCGTAGTAACCGATGGCGGCGCTATGATGCCGATATCTTTCCCTTGCGGGACTTCTACCTTATAAACTAAATATTCACATCCAAAACTGTTGGTAATGAGAAGATTATAAACTCCTGCTGCTCGATCGGTGAAGGTATAGGTTCCGGGATCGGTGGTTGTGGTAAATGGCTGAGAAGTAGCGCCCATATCGAAACTGCATGTATAGTCGTCGGCAGCGCCGTCGATGGTTAAAGTAATGGTTCCGTTGGGTTGTCCGCAAGAGGTTGCTGTGCCGACAGCGGTAGCGGTGAAGGAGTTGGGGTCGCTGTCATGGTCTATTGTGCCGTGTTCTATGTTGGAAATACAGCCATCTACGTTCACTTCTACGTCATATTCTCCTGCCGGTAGGTTTACAAACATCGGAAAACTGGTGAATTCTTTCCACGCTCCGCCATTAATACGGTAGGCTTCTACTGTTCCGGCGGAAATGTCAATTTTCAAAATACCATCGCCAACGCCGCAGAGCGCTGCTTCCTGCTGACTGACCGTAAATGCCATTTCGCCTCCGAGAGTGTGTACCGTAAAGACGGCGCCCGGTATTTTACAATCGTTTTCATCTATTAATATTAATGTGTGGTCGCCTACATCTAATCCGGGGTGCGTTACCGGATTGATAACCGGATTTTCGGAGCCTCCGTCTATTTGATAACGATATGTACCTGAACCTGTTACGGTAAATGTTACGCTTCCTGTTCCGCTGCAAGATGGGGCATGGGTGATGTTGGTGATGTCAACAGTAGCAAAGGCGTCGCTGCTAAAAAGCGCAATGGGCTGGCTCATCTCTTCGCAGCCGTCTTCATCAATAATGATGACCGTGTAATAGCCTGCGTCTAAACCGGTAATAATACCGTCAACGGGCAAATCGTCGGTTTTAATGTATGCGTTGTTTTTATATAAATAATAGGTATAGTCGCCGCTGCCGCGATTAATCAATACTTGAATGCTGCCCGAAGGGATTGCTTCGCCACAAACCGGCTGCGTCTCTACTATTATGGAACCTATAAACGGCGAACATAAAGAGATTTCTCGCCAGACTGCATAGAGGTCAGTTGTTCCGGTAATTGTGAATTGAGGCGTTACGGTGAAATCGCTTCCGTTCCATGGGAAATCCGGCGTTGTTGCCGATGCTGAATATGCCCAGCCGATAAATTCGTAGTCGGTTCTGCCTAAGGTGGTAGAAGGTTCTTCTACGGTTACTGTGCTGTTTTCGCAATAGTCGGCAGGATCCGGAATGGTTCCGGTGCCGCCGTTTTGATAGTACGTTACCGTATATTCGGCTTTCATCTCTAATGTTACTGTTACATCTCCGCAAGCGCCGTAGCAATCGTCTTTTCCGGAGCGCACGTAATAGGTGGTGGTAGATGAAATTGTTCCTGTTGATATGGTTGAACTTATGGTGGGCGAGCCTGTTATTTCCGTTCCGTCGCAACTGCCTGTGTACCAATGCCATTGTTCTCCGCTTGCCAGCGTTCCGCTTACGCTTAATGTTGTGCTTCCACTTGTACCGCATATTGTTGGGTTTTCGGCGCTAACGGTGCCGGCGCCGGAAAGTTCCGGATGTATTGTTATTGTGGCATCTGCCGGTGTTGTACTTATACCGCTGCCGGTAACAATTACGCTTATGGTAACTGTTTGTTGGCTTGAACCGGTGTTGTTTCCTTTGATGGTTATAAAATCATCAGTTATTGTGCCGCCGGCTATTACGGTGAAATAAGTTTCGGTGTATGTCCATGCGTAGTTTGTTCCGGTGGGTGTTACGGTATAGGTTGCTTCGGCATCGTGGCATACATCTGTATCATACGTGGTACCGAAGGTGGGGTCAATATTGTCATCTTCATACTCTGCTGTAAGTGTGATGTCGTCGAAGATGAGGTCTATTATATCGTTCCATTCCCAGAAAAAACCATTGTCGTCGCGCCATCCTATAAAGTGTTGACCTATGGGTGGAATGAGTCCGCCGCCCGAAAGAACAGTATGTGTTCCGTCGCTTTCTGCGTCATAAGCGCCATGAAGTACTGCCGTATTTGTTCCTTCGCCGCCTAATCCTGCGTTGTATGTAATGGTGCAAAATCCAAATATTGCTGTAATTTCTACATTGCAATCCATGTCAAAAATGAGCGTTGTGCTTGTCAGTGCGGAAGGGGAAAAGTAGTCTAAACAGTCGCCGTCGTCAATGTTCCATCTTAAAAATTTATAACCACTGTCGGTTTCATCAATTGTCAGCGTTACTTCCTTGCCTCCGTCCACAAATATTTCTACGCTGTAATATGGACTGCTGGTACCGTCTATTTCGTCGCCTTCTACTTCTACTATTACGCCGCCGCCTGTGGTGGTATGAACAGTGAGAGCGTAGAGTTGGGCAGAACATTCTGACTTGGGGTCTTGTTTTGCGTCATCAAAAGTGGCTAAGGTAAAGGCATTCAGAACGGGGAGGTTGGTATTTATCGTTACTTTATAACCGATGTAGGATCTTGTCCAATAGTTCGTGAAGTCGCTACTTCCCCAATTATTTATAAAGGCGGAAGCGTCGCTTTTGGTAGCGGCAGGGCAGGTGATGTTTTTACCTTCTTTATTATCTAAGGCGTCGGTACCGCTAAATGTAGTAGCGTTAACGAGCATCTCTTTTAAGGCATAATTATTTGCGAGGTCAGAGGATGAGTATGGGTTTCCTACAACACGTCCGCAAAAGATTCCCGTTATAGATGGATTAAGTGCATAACATTGATGTATGGTTGTTGGAGTAGCGCTATAATCATTGCTGTATCCTGCTAATCCGCCTACGGTTGCACCTGTTACTTCTTCGTTAGAGTAGCATTGGGATATGTCAGCGCCATTTGCGCCGCCTAACAATCCGCCGACGGAGCCGCTACCGCTTACCGCACCGAAGGTAGTATAGCAATGTGTGATGGAGCCTCCTCTGATATGTCCTGCTAATCCGCCAACACAGTCGCCGCCGTTTACCGAACAAGTAGTGTAACATTCGGCAATGGTTGTACCGCTGGTGGCACGACCTGTCAATCCGCCAATATATTCGCCGGCTCCTCCCGACACATTGCCGGTAACGTAACATTTATTGATGGTGATATTGTCAGCATGTCCTGCTAAACCTCCGGTATAAGAGTTTCCGACAACGCCTCCTTTACGGGTATTGACGCCAAGGTTGTATATATCGGCATGGTAAGTATATCCGAATAATCCTTGATACATTTCGCTTCCTTTGTTTATCCATAGCCCTGTAATGGCTTTTCCGTTGCCATCAAAAGAACTGTGAAAATAGTCTGTTGCGGCGCCTGATACACCTATTGCTGTCCATCCGTTGGCGTCCCATCCGCAGTAGGGGTCGGGCGTCCATGTGTAGATGTATGCTTCACTTGAAATAGCATCGTTTGACGCCGGATAGGAAGCATACGGAGTAGTTTGGTCTAATCCGATAAATCCTTCATAGCCATACCATCCGAAGCGGCGGTCGCCATGGTGAACATCTTGTATTTCGAGGCTCATACCCGAACCATCGCCATAAGAGTCGGGTTCATCGGGAACGCCTATGTGTTGCATCACCTTAAAGATAGTTGCAGGGTAATTTTTTTGTACATCTAATATATGCGCCAAATCGTCCCAGTTCCATATTTCATATACACCACTGCTATTGGGTATGTATGCTTCTTTAATTTCTACGGTAGTAGTAGATATTACATTACAGTTGTCGGGGTCGGTTTTTTCGTAAATTACTGTATAGGTGTTTATTTCACTTGTTTGGGGGTCAATTTCGCCGGTGGAGGCGTCAATGGTTAATCCTGCCGGATATGCGCTATAAACGCCGCCGGTGTATGCTCCGGAAGTGTTGCTTAAAGTTACGGCAACAGATGGCATACTGTTATAAAGTTCTGATGGTGAATAGTTTATATCTAACGTCGGCATATCGCCTGTAACGGTCAATGCTATTTCATCTACGGGGATACAGCCTGCATCGGGGATAAAGTTAATAATTGCCGTACCCGGAGTTATTGCCGTGGCAATATTGCCTGATAATGAGATGATGTCGGGTGTGGTATTAATCCATACGCCGGTAACGTCTGCCGTTAAGGTTGCCGTACCGTCTAAACAAAGGGTGTTTGTAGTTGTGTAAAGTGTTGGTGGTGTGTCATTGACTACGGTTACTGTTATGGGTACGCGCGTGGACTCGCCGCCGCCGCCGCAAGGATTGGTAAGGACTTCCTGCGATACCCAAAATGTTGTCGTTCCTTCCGATGCGGTTGGAAAAGATACAGGTTCCGCTATCGGGTTTTCATCAAATTGGTCATCATACCATTTTAATATACTTCCTGCACCCGGAACAACGCCCGATAACGCCACTATATTGGCTTCGCCTGTATTTAAGCACAGTGTAAGCGAATTGTAAGGTATGTCAGGAAACATGGGTGCGCCCGACGGAATGATTTCTATGTAAAGTGAGTCGTATTTTATTTGTGTACAGTGGTAGGGTATCACACTTACATAATACCACCCCGTATAGTCGGGATAAACGGCGGAGGTAATTCGTATATTACGTCCGTTGTTATAAGAAACGACGCCGGGGATGCTTTCAATAGGTATTGTTTTATTAAAAACCCACGTATATTCGGTTTCTCCCAATGCAACGGTATTGAGTTCAATAGTGCCGCCTTCGCAAACATGGTCGTTTTTGGTATAGGTAATATGGTCATTTTCCAAATCTATCATGGTAAATTCAACGACGAAGCCGTCGCAGCGGTCTGCTATTTCCATATCATATCTGACGTTGGTGGAACCGAAGTCAAATTCTACACCTCCGGGTTCGTTTGTTTTTTGAGCCAATATAGGAGAAAATTCGTCATGTGGATGGCTGTAAATGGTATAACTATAGGGCGGGACTCCATTGACGGGGGTTACGCGGATAAAACCTGTTGAAGCGTTTTCACATACATAACTTTCAAAGCCTCCGACGTCATACCATAAACCGTTGTAGTCTATTTCAACGGGGGTATAATCGGCACATGTTGCCCATGCAGTAGTGGGATTGGTGTATAATGATAGCATGATTGCCTGTGGTGTTACGCTGGGTACTATTGTAAATGTTGGCGGAGTACTACTGCCTGCGAGCCAAAGTCCAAGATAATCGCTTCCTCCTTCATGCCCCGGCAGGTAGTATTTGGTACTGACAAACTCTCCGTTTATTTTTATTCGGGAGTTTTCGGTGGGTGTTATTAAAATACCCATACATGTAGGGTCGGGCGCTGAGGTATATTCAAGCGTCGGCGGATAATAAACAGAATTATTAATGGTAATCTCTTGTATAGTACCACATTCATTGGTAATATCAAATTTATACTCTCCGTCGGGTAGTCGAACATTTTGATTCCAACCGGTGGTAGTCATTGGACCGGGAAAAGTATAACTAACGGTCTCGTATAAGTTTAAAGATAAACCATCGATATTTAATGTAACATCGGGACCTGATTTGTAGTTTATCTGTACCGTCCCCGGTACTCCTCCGCCGGTGCTTCTACTTATCGTTAATGTTGTAAAGAGACAGTCTGAGTCTTGATGTCCAAAATAAAGTTCGCTAATATTTGTTCCTGTTCCTACTGCGATAGGGTTCCATGGAACTGCCCACGATTTACCGGTTACATCTGTAACGGTAATCAAATAAGATTTTCCGGGAGAATATCCGTTGGGGGATTCAATATATACGGCGCTGGCATTACATACTTTTACTCCGTAATCTATGATTGTTAAAGGGTCGTCCAAGTCAACAATTTCCCAATCAATGGGGTAGCAAACTAATTTATTGGCAAGGTTTATAAGAAACTTTACCGTACCACAACCTCCTGTGGTTACATCGGTTGCAGAGAGGGTAAACTCGTTACAAAGATTGTCAAGGTTTACTTTAAATGATTTTTCTGCGGTACATCCTTTAGGTCTTATGCGTACATAAAGGTCATCTCCTAAATCACATAACTCGCGAGAGGTTATCGAGGGTATAGGGGTTTCTATTCCGCCTGTAATAAAATCTTTCCAACTTGGAGTACCGGTATCATTTACCAAAAGAGCATATTGATATCCTCCGGTAAGCCAATGATAGTGCCAATCGTCAACGGGGTTGTCCCATAGCCGTAACACCACATTTTGGCAATTTACGGCACAGGTAGCGCTGGGTACTACGTAAAAACTGCGAGTACCTATATCGTCGCCGCCCGGAAGTGCATCTACAACAACCGGTTTGGAAATAGCGCTACAGCCGTCTGTTACTTCTATGTTATAACTCCCCGCAGGCAACCCTGAGCCTAAAAGCCAGTCGGAAGTGGGTAATGGCGTAGGGGTTATGTTTGTAAAAGTGGTAGGTCCGTCATATCCTGCAGGTATCGGGGGTAGAATGTTTACGGTATAAGGCGTTGTTCCTCCTGCAAAGTTTAAGGTAATTCTTCCGTTATTGGTGCAAGTCATGGTTTTAAGCACGGTAAAATTAAAGTTCACCGGAGTGCTGGTATTCAACACTTCGGGTTGTCGGTTTGCAAAAGTGCCGCAGTCATCTTCAATACGCAAACTATATGGTCCTGCTATTAGCGTATTAAAGGGTATGGGAGATGTTCCGGAAATAACAGGAGGCGGAATAACATAACCTTCCGGTGCATTGAAAATGGTTACTTTATAAGGCGGTTTTCCATTGGCAATGGTAACGTTAAAACTTCCTGTATTGGTGCATGTATGCACAATATCAGTAACGCTGATGGTGGGCATAGTATATTCGTTATCTACTATGACCGGCGCCGAAAAAGATCCGACCACATCATAATCGCCGCTTATTAAGCAAAACGCTCTAAATTCTACCTGATACTCACCTGCCGGTACATCGACAAGGGTTTTTGTGGGTCCTGCATCGGGCAAGACGTTCCAATCAAAAAAATCTCCTCCCACTATCGGTACAAACCGATATTCCGGAGGGTGCGGGGCATCGACCAAAACATGACCTTCGTCAATATCTGTTCCTGACAATGTTATCGTAATGGAACCGCCACCGGGACAAGTCGCCGGCATTGTTGAAACATCCATGGTAACATTCGGACAATCTAATGATTGTGCGTTAACCTTAACATTAAAGGCTGCTATCTGCACTAACAAGCAGATAGCAAAAACTGAAGTTTTGTGAATTTTGTTCATTTTTCCAACTTTTATAATATGTTTTTTAATAGAATGAAAGCATTTTAAAAGGCCACAACGTATAAAAGGATGAGAAGTCTATTTTTTTCTCATGGACTTTGTCCTTAATGTATTTTTAGTTCATCATAGGCTATGTATAATTAACCATTATGTTGATTTTTCAAAAGAATTAACCTTTCAAAAAAAACACACACTGCAAAAGTAAAACTTTTTTTAATATGAAAATAAAAATACGTAAAAACACACTAATTAGGAGTGTTTTTAGAAACAATAATACCTTTGTAAAACTCATTTTTTTGAAAAACGAACATGATATAAAATAATGAAAATCAACATGTTATGTTTTGCTATTTTTGTCGTTTTGTGGGTTTTGCAAAGGTTTCATTGTTTCTAAATTGAGGTTAAAAAAAACCCGATAGTAAAAGTTCTATCGGGCGCAAGCCTTAAAGGAAAGGATTTTTTACAAAATGATGATTTTTTCGTCTCTCACTCAATACGAAATTTATACCGTCATAATATCCTTTTCTTTTTGTTCGAGGGCTTGGTCTATTTTTTTGATAAAGTCGTCCGTTATTTTTTGAAGGTCTTCTTCAAATTTTTTAGTGGCGTCTTCCGGTACATTATCTTTTTTCATGTTTTTGCTTTCTGTCATGGCGTCTCGACGGGCGTTACGGATGCCTATTTTGGCATTTTCTGCTTCTGTTTTTGCTTGTTTTACAAATTCTCGACGGCGTTCTTCGGTAAGAGGTGGTACTTGGATACGGATGATTTCTCCATTATTTTGCGGATTAAATCCTATATTGGCATGCAATATTTCTTTTTCAATTGCCTGAATCATGCTTTTGTCCCAAGGTTGTATGATAATCTGTCTGGCATCCGGCGTATTAACATTTGCTATTTGGGAGAGCGGGTTCATAGTTCCGTAACAGAAAACACGAATTCCGTCTAATACTGCGGGGTTTGCTTTCCCTGTTCGTATTTTTTGAAATTCTTTTTCTAAGTGTTCCAAGGTTTTTTGCATATGTTCCTTGGTCATTTGCATGCAAAAATCAATCTGTTCGTACATCATTTTTCTTCTTTTTGGTTAGGGGCAAAGGTAAATATTTTTTTATAAACTTCAAGTAATATCACAAAAGAATTATTCAAAAGAAATCAGATTGCCGTTTTCATCTTTTTTTAAAAATATATAAAGGTCTTCGTTGTCGCGTTTCATATAGTAGTTATTGCGTCCGATTGTTTCCAAAAATCCTGTATCATTTTCTATTAATTTATTTTTCGATTCGTATTCATTTATCATCTTTTCAGTTTCTTGCAGTTCTTGTTGCAGTGCTTTCAGTCGGGATGTCATTTCTCGTTGTTTACTCCATTTATAATCATCAAAAAATAAAATCCATATTCCGAAAAGGAGAATTACTAGGATGTATTTTAAAAAACGAGGTTTTATTATCTTCATGATTTGATTAAATTAATCTACATTATCATGTAAATAAGGATTCTGCTGATATATTAGTTTTCCGTCTTCTCCCGGAAACAAGTGATAGTTGGAAGCATGAGATTCGGATGAGTGGTCGGTGGGTTCAAATTGAATATTTCTGCGTCGGTATGCCGGTTCTTCCATGTTTTCAGATATTTCTTTTGTTTTCGAGTATAGTGAATATTGGCGAAGTATGCTGTTTCTATTTTTGGATAAGGAGTCGGTTGGAGAAAGTTCCGGCTTTGGATAGACAGATAATTCCGGAGTTGTTTTTGTTGTCATTGGCAGGGTATCAGGTTGGTGATTAATAACAAAGAGTGGTTTTTCGGAAACATGAGGTTCATAATCGTCTTCTTCATCATCAACAACGATTACTTTCAGCGGTTGAGTATATTCGTTTGTCGAAGTTATTGGATCGTTTTCTTGTTGTGGAACTTGTTGCTGAAAAATGGGTGCAGGTATTTGAGGCGAAAATGTTTTTTCCGGTTCTTCTTTTGTCCAAATTTTTATTTCCGGTTCGGTTTTGTCCTCTTCTTTTGCTTCGTTTTCTTCTTTATCCATGTTTGTCATGTCTTCTTTTACCATGTTATCCCCTTTTATTACGAGTCGCATATCTAAAA
>Ga0082212_10013217_pt1 | contig 10336 bp, 9 predicted proteins | sample TergutNt197P3_FD_71548 | JGI IMG/M metagenome (GOLD analysis project Ga0082212, IMG submission 71548) | Neocapritermes taracua P3 segment gut microbial communities from Petit-Saut dam, French Guiana - Nt197 P3 | ecosystem: Host-associated > Arthropoda: Insects > Digestive system > Gut ...
TTTCACAGTATCGCAATCCATAACCGCAGCACCCGCATTTGAAAATCGCTCCGTTGAAATGTGAAGCGTTCGGATTTTTGTTTCGGCTTCTTTTGCGTTTATGCAATATTTGTTGAACTTGCTCGTAAATTTCATTGGATATAATCGCCGGGTGTTTATCGGGAATCACAATCCAGTCGCACTCCCGCATTTTATACCGTTTGCCTGTTTCATAATCCTGCCGTTCCTTACCGGAAACATACGCCCCGGTATATTGCATATTTTTAAGCAAAGTTCGGACGTTTTCATCCGTCCATTTGTACTCCGGCGATATGTATGGTGTGGAGCAAACAGAAGTCTTGTTTCTATAACGCTGAACATCGAAATCTACGGTATCTTCAAGGACTTTCAAAAATACTTTCAGCTTGACTTTGTTTTTTTCTTCGGTTTTATAAACTTCGATTCTATCGAGTAGGCTCTCGACAATTCCTTCGCTCATAGCGTCGTCGAAAGACAGCTCATCCGCGATAACTTTCCGCAACACTTCAACCTGTGCGGCGAAGTCTTTGTTCTGACCGTCCTGTCGTTCATACTCGGCAATTTTTAGTCGCATGGATTCTATATCATCGTTGAAAGAATTGTTGCGGCTCTCAAATTCGTCGTCCGAAATTTTACCTTTTATGCTTAGGTCGAGGAGCTTGTTTTTCATTTTTAGAATCTCGTTGATTTCGACTTTCAACTTGGCTATATCGCTTGCGATATTCGATTTCGCGCTGATGTCAGAATAAATTTTGACTAAATCGTGAATTATTTTTGCCTTGTCTTGAATCACGGTATTGATAATTTGGCGCATGATGTCATCAACTTCGCTCGTATAGACGATAGGGCTTGTACAAGCCGCTATGCCTTTTTCAGAATATCGCTTGCATTGCCAAACCTCTTTTGAACCGCTTTTGTACTTAAACTCAGCCCGGTAATAGGGGTTGCTATGTTCCATGCAAATTATTTTACCGCTGTACACATATTTATTTTGATAGCTTGTCTTATCCTCGCTCGACATTTTTTCACTGCGTTTATTAAGGATTCGATTAGCCTTGTCCCATAATTCCTCGCTGACAATAGGCGGCACGGCTTCTTCATCTTTATACATAACCCATTCGGTACTCTCCATGTACCTTACATCGTTGCGTTTGTAGTCAATCTTGTGCGTCTTATTTCCGCAGTAATAGCCTTTATACTTCGGGTTGACGATGATGCCTTTGATTGTACTGAAAGAAAACCCGTTGCCTTTTGTATTTGTATATCCCTGTTCGTTAAGCCATGCGCAAACCGAACGAATACCCAAACCTTCATTGGCATACATATCAAATATCTTCCTTACCATCTCCGCTTCTTCTTCAACGATGACAAGTTTGCCGTTATCCTTTTTATAGCCCCAAATCCGGTTGCTTCCCAACACGACACCATTTTCAATGGCACGTTTGAAACCGAAACGGACACGCTCGGATATTTTCCTAACTTCATCCTGCGCTATGCTCGACATGATAGTGAGCCGAAGCTCACTATCGGGGTAAAGGGTGTTGATGTTGTCCGATTGGAACAAAACACCAACACCCACGGCTAAAAGGTCTTGGGTGTATTTTATACTGTCGAGAGTGCTTCTGCTGAAGCGGCTAATTTCTTTCGTGACGATAAAATCGAATTTGCCGAGTTTGGCATCATCAACCATCCGCAGAAAAGACTCACGTTTCGCAACGCTTGTCCCGCTTAAACCCTCGTCAATATAACCCTCAACAAATTTCCAGTTGGGATTGTTTCTGATAAATTCGTCGTAGTATTTTACCTGCGCAGAAAGAGAATGGAGTTGTTCATCCTTATCTGTGCTGACCCTTGCGTAATATGTAACACGCAAGGGTATGTCATATATGCTTTTGCCTTTGTTCAGTTGATTACGAATATCGAACAAATCCACTTCAAGCTCTCCTTTGTATTAACTATCGTTTGTTACATACTACATTATTACGAAGCGAATGTCAATCCTTTTAAGATAATTTCCTTCGCACGGGTATACATTTCCTCCGTAATCAACCCTAATTCGTAAAGACGTTTATTTATATGCAACTTTATTTCGACTTCGAGTTCTTTTGTGTTTTTAAGCATTTGAGTCATAAGAAATCACCTCTCTAAATTGTATTAAGGCGTGTCCGCCTTTATGTTGCGATTAAGCTCGAATTTTTGTAACGCCGACCGAAAGTTGGTATCACGAAAAACACTGGTATCACGAAGGGCGGAAATACCGCATCGTGATACCAGTGTGATAAGTGTTATGAAGTTGTGGTCGGAGTTGATTTTACGGAAGCGGGTTTACGTTCTGCACGAGTGCCAGCCCGACAATCACATTTCCTGTTGCGCCGTCACGCCGTACATCAAGACGACGGCGAAGCTCCCCGACAAGGTTTTTATTGCTCATGGGACGATAACCGTTGTCCTTTGCCCATGCTGTATAATAGGAATACAGCGTCGATGTAGGCAGGCGGCTCTTTTCTTCTGCGCGGGTATGTTCCGATAGGAATATTCCGATAACATCGGATTCGGAACGGTATTCCGCTATCGCCGTTTCAACTCGTGGCGGAGTGTCGAAACCGACCTCACGAATCATCCGCAACCCTTCAAGTAAATAATTAAGCACCGCCGATTTATTATTGCTGCGCCGGAAATACTTTTTGAGCCCGGTATCTTGTTCATGTTCAGAGAAATGGCGGTCAAACGGAATGATTTTCACTCTCCCGCTGGTAAAAACGGTATCATCAGCGGTTTTCGGGAGGTGGTTTGTGTTTATGAAAAGTTTGAACTCAGGCTTGAACTCAAAAGGGTTGGCGTTCAAGAACCGCGCAGTGTAGGTATCGCCGCCAGTAAGCTGTTTGATGAGGGCGATGTTCAGCTCCAAACCTTTTTCCGGTTCCGGCACGGTTACGAGCCTTGCGCCTTTCAACCGCGCCATATCGGGGGTAGCCGCCGAGCCGTCAATGGCACGACGCGCCAGCGACTGTGCCTGCGTGTTGCGTGTATAATCGCCGAGCAAGTTAGTAATGGTTTCAATCAGCGTGGTTTTACCGTTGCGAGTCTTTTCGCCGTAGAGGATAAAAAATACCTCGTACTCTGTCAGTCCCGTCAGAGCGTAGCCCAACGCTTTTTGCAAATATGCCGCCAACGTCGCGTCGCCGCACATGATTTCGTCAATAAATTTATCCCAACGGGCACACCGCGCTTTGGGGTTATATTTCACCGGCGCGAGTTTAGTTATCATGTCGGCGGGATTATGGGGTTGCAACGTGAAATTTCGGAGGTTCAATGTTCCATTCTGCACGTTGAGCAGCATTTGGTCACGGTCAAAATCGGCGATGCTCACCGGGGCGATGGACATAGCATCACGGAGGATGCCCTCGCGGTTGCGGCGGCTTGTCAACTTACCAGCCCATTTCAAGAAATCGCTGTCATCGACGCGGGTTTGAACGGAATATTCGCCGAATACCTGCACGAAGGTTTTGCACAGCTCCATCGTCTTGAAACCGCTTTCGTCTTTATCCCAACGTTGCCCGTCAAAGACGTACCATGATTTTGCTTCGGCGACGTAACGGATTGTACCGTTGTGCAAATCGAAGAACAAACGGGCGATGCCGATGTCGTTTTGCGGGTATAACGGATTTTCGCCGAAACCCGCTTCCATTATTTTATTGATGGTTTCCATTGTCTACCTCCCGTAATCATAAGATTTTTTCTTCTGCGCCGGTTGTGATTGCTGCTGTTGCTCAAACTCCAACTCCTGCTGCCGTGCCGCTTCACGTTCCGGGCGGAACAATACGCCAACAAACTCCCGCAACCGTGCTGGAAATTTGCGAACTGCACCGATGAAATCCTTAACCTCATTCCACAAGCCCGTGTACTGTTGATGCCAATGATTTATTTCAGCTTTTGCGTTACGAAGGTCATTGTTCAGCTTGGAGATTTCTTCATCAAGCTCCGCCATTTTCTTCTTGGAATCGGCAATCTGCTTGTCGGCATTGATGGATTTTTTAGCAAGGGCTTTCAGCTTCTTCAGTTCGTCGCCTGTAACATTAAATCCACCGAGGATAGCGGGTTTGCCCATCGCCTCGACTTCGGCAATGGTGGCTTTCGCTTTTTCTTTTACAACGATTTCTTTTTTAAGTTCGGCGAGTTGCTTTTTGGCGGATTCGACCTGCGCCGCCGCCTTTTCATATTTCAACTGCTCCTGCTGCCGCTTGTATGTTTCCACATCCAAATGTTTCCTCTTCGAGCCAAATTCACCGCGCTCAAATCCCTCAAAACCCGCCGCTATCATGTGTTCATAGTAGCGGTCTTGAAGAAACGAATAAGAGTTGACATTATAGGTCTTGCCGTCATGCTCCACCGGAACGCGAATCGGCCATTTCTTTGAGTGTGAAATCTGCGGGATAACCTCTTTGAGCTTTCCTGCTTTTTCGGGGTCTTTGCAATCTTTGCGGTAGTAAATTTCTTTTTCCACGACCGGGATATAAACGACGTGTAAATGATAGTGAAACACATCCCGACCCAACTCCTCGGAAAGCGCGGAGTGTCGTTCATCGGCGTGCATAACTGCGGATAAAATTAACCGCTCGTCGCCAACTTCTTTGACCGCCAGCCGATACGCTTCATCGTAAAATTTCTTGGCGAACTCATATCCGCCGCGTTCATCGAAATACTCCGTGTTCACGTCAAATACAAGTTCCGCAAAAACCTTTGCGTCGTCTTTTAATCCGCGCTTTGTAATCGTGCCAACGGCAAGCATCCGATTGAAAGATTGCTCGTAGGTTTCAGGCGTACCGTCGGGAAAAACATACCGTTGATATTGGACGTTGAGGTGCGAGCGTTCCGGCATGATGTCGCCATTGTAATAGCTCTCATTTTGCCGTTCGTTGTGCCTTTGCCGTGTCTTGAACTCGGTACTGCCGTAGCCCTTGTTGCGGGCTACTGTTGAATGTTTTCTTTCTGCCATTTCTTTCATCTCCTTTTTGTTTTTGGCAATAAAAAAAGCCGCAGCCACTCCTTTTGGAATGACTGCGGCTGACAAGGCGCGCTGATGCGCGAACTGCACATTTTTATTATGTGCAGTACCAACGCGACACGGGTTGTTTATATGTTAAACCGACGCAGGATAAAGGCTCTTTCGCGCGGGAGCATTTATCTTTTTCTGCGCCGGTGAATTTTATTTTGTGCGGAAAATAAAAAAGCCCCGGACGCTCAATGAGTTATCCGGGGTACGGGTATATTATAAATGTTTATCATTTTATTTCTTCGTCTTTTTTATCTCTCGCAAATTTTGATTTCTCAGAAAACACAGAGGGCAAAACCGATGCGGCGGCAGCAAGAATATCATCACTGTTATCCGAATCGCATCCGGCTCTTTTAGCGTGTTTGCGTAAAGACTTTGCTGCCTTCCATAGTATAGCGATTTCGCTCTCTTTTAGTAAACCGATTTCATTGTCGGGCATACTATATTTTTCATCTTTGGGTTGAATGGTATACAGCTTTTCGGATATGTCGCCGCCTTTGCTTTCGTATGCGGCATACAGCTCCGGGGTCAACTCAAAAACTTCATCTTCCTCCGGGATAAATCCGATTTCATATATTGTTGCGATACCCGGCATCAACTCGAAAACCATTTCATGCAAATTCATGGCGTAACCTCCAATTCGTATAATTCGTTCTTTAATCTTCTGCGCCGAAAATATCTAAAAAATCACCTATGCTCCGCAAGGTTTTCGCGAGGATTGTACACATCCGTTGCAAGGCTTCTCTGTCGTATTTACTGAGTATACTTTCCTGTTCGTCGGCGGTTAAATCTGTAAAGCATAGCGAAGCGCCTTTGCCGTCGCGTGTCACACGAAAGAAGATACCGTCAAGATTGCGTTCGGTCGGATAATTCGCTTCGTTCATATGTTATCAACTCCTCCGTTTGTCATGGTTTTATACGATAAATATAGCTGTAATTATGCGGCGGCAGATTACATCGCAAACCGCTTTCGACACACCCTATCGAAGATAGTGTGTGACCCACTCATACACTATCCTCTGGCGAGGATAGTGCCGTGGGCTCCTGCGGAGGGCTGCACCGCCGTTCGGCGTTGCCGAGAGCGGCGGCAAAATCGCTACGCACCGCGTATCGTTTTCACCTTGCTCTCGCAAAAACGGAGCGTATCAACTTATGTTGTTACCGTCGTTTTTGTTTGCGTCTGCGGACGCGGGGTTTCTGCGTGAACGATGAAATTGTTGATTTATCATCAGCTTAACGCAGCGACCATCAGCTTATCGTTTTCGTCGGGCACACCGTCTGCTAAATCCTCATTTTGTATATCTTCGATTTCGTGTACAATGCTGTAATGAGGATTATCCCCATACAACTTTGTTCGGTGTAATCTACCGTTTGTTTTCTTGTTATAAACATTCAAAATAGCTTCCGCAAAACCGAGCGAGCCCTCGCGCCTTTCTTTTGCGTTTCTCGTTATCTCTCGCGCCGAAACTTTTCCGATGCGGTCACAAAAAATATCATCTTTCATCAAGTCGCCATAAGACACGATAAGGCGCGCAACACCCCTCAACATATTTGCGGATAATGAGAGTGGGTCGCCTTGCCATGTGCCCACCAAAAGCCGCAGAGTTCTGTCGAGAACATGGAATCTGTATTTCGCATAAATCTGTTCAACACTTGTTATCGCGCAAACCGTGCAAGCCGCTTTTTTTGACGATAAGGTCAGCCCATATGACTCCACAAGGTCGCGTATCATAAGCTGGTCATCGTAGCCCGCTTGAATCTTCGCCGTGAAAATTTCATACGGCGAAAGTCCTTTCATAAATTCTTGCTGTTTTGCAAATATTCTGGCTTCATCCTCGTATGTAAGCCCAAGATATATCATGCACCATACCGGAGTTTCACGGGAGCCCGATACCGTAGCCACAGTTTCAGATGTGTGCTGTCCGTTCATGATTCGATACAGCTCATCACGATAACTTACTTTGACAGGGTTGAGTTGGTCTTTGTCAAAGTTGTTAGCCATTTTACGAACGTGTACCATCGAAAGATTACGTTGATATTCTTGGTCTGATACAAGATTTTTAATTGGTATTTTTGTAAATTCAACATCCGGGACATATTTTGAAAAATCAATCATTGTTTCGCCTCCGTAATTTGGTTGGTTATTTGTTCTATGACGCCTTTTAATGTTCCGAGTTTTGCGACTAAATTCATTCGCGCCGTTTTAGACACTTCATGTAAATTGTCGCTCATATAAACTCTGTTTATCGCCTTTTCCCATGACGGGATTGTAAAGGTGAGTTCTGCGACTCGCGCATCCGGGTCATAACGCGGTTTATCCTTAACAGACTTCGGTGAATATTTCGTGCTGCGCCCATCAGAAAACCTTCGCGGATACATTAACGGACGTTTAATTTGTTCCGATATAATTTGCCGGATTGACGTTTCTTCAGCGTTAATACGTTCCATAATTAACGGTATGTCATCAAAGGATTGTTTTGCGAGAATAATCGTTGTTTTTAATCCGAGCCTTGTCTTGCCTTCAAGAATACTTACAGCCAATTCCGGCAGGGTATTATAGAGCCTGTCGATAGAATTTACATAACACATATACCGCCTCATTGTTTCAGCGGAATTACCTGCGTTTTGCGCAACCTGCTCCCGTGTAAGTACACCGTTCAGCCGCTCGTTATTAAATGCCTTTTTATCCGCAAGCCAGCAAGTGAGCCCGATGGTGTACCACTTAAATTCTTTTGATACGGTTTCCTCAAGCCAAGTATAATCATCCGCTATTAAAGGTGGAAATGAATTGGCATAATCCAGAGCATCATCAAAATATTTCTGCATTACACGCGCTCCCTCCTGAGATTCTTATCCGAAAGATATTTCATCATAATTTCAACGGTTTCATTCAATACAGACATTTCTTTCAGCAACTTTTTTAACGCAGTTTTCGATACAACATTAAGAGTATCGCTGATTAAAACGCGGTTGATTGCATTTGCCCATGACGGTATCGTATATGCGAGCCCCATGACCTGCGTGTCCGGGTCATATTTTGGTATATCTTTAACAGTAATCCCGGTATTGTATTTTTCTTTTCTTTCGCCTGATGATATACCATATCGCGCAGCCGCTTCAGGGAAGATTTCGTATAATTTTTCATCGCCGGACTTAATGCGTTCAACAATGTTTGGAATTTCTGCACACGACCGATTCGCAAGACAGATTAAGTTTTCCACGGACATTCTCAACCTGCCGGAAATAACCTCCGCTGCGATAGAGGGTTCGACCGCTTGTAAATAATCTATAGCAATAGAATATCTAACGAAACGCCGCAGCGTTGGTTCTGTACAGCCTAATTCCTGCCCGTGCCTCGTTAAAAGCTGTTCTATGGTTTCGTTATGTCTGCGGTATAGTTTCGCTCTTTCGGAAATCCTGCCAATCAAATACCAGCGGCACTCTTTTGTAATAGTGTCTTTGATAGATAGATATTCTTGGACTGAGATGGGAATATCCCGAAACCATTTAGCCGAATTGATTGATTTCTCAGCAATGGTTATCATTGTCTGACACCTCCGTTAAATCTGGGTCAAGGGGTTTTCCATCAGCATTAACAGCGACTGTTGTATCTTCCGAAAAATGCGATACAAGCGGATTTAACAAGTTTTCCTCAACCGTAATCCCGAAATCTGTCTGCGTTCCCAAACGGGATTCATATGCCCTCTGCGCGGCGGCTTGTCCTTTTTCAGTAAGCTCATGTTTTGTGAAGTCATTGAGGTTAAATGCAATATGGGTAACACCGCCCGTGATTACAGGTGTTCCGCTTAGTCTGTACCTGAACTTTATGTCCCACTGCATAAACTCAAACATACGTTGACTGAACTCTCCGCTGAGTATATGCCGTGGTTTGGCAGAAATATCATTCAGCGTTCGCAGGCGTACATACTCTTTTTCACCTTTATCACAAGGACGCAAAATCATTTTTTTCGCCGCCCGGTCGATAAGAAACTGTACATACACCATATCGGGAGCGGATTTGAGCAGTTCAGCATTAACATATACATGAGTGTATTTAATAGTTAAAATCGGCTTATGTAGCGATACTGGGCTTTCGACCGCCGCGATTTCGTAATTGTCAAATTGATATTCCATTATGCTCCCCCTTGTTTTTGAAATTGTTTACTATTTCGTTTATTCTGGCTGTTAAAATTTCCTTCTCTGTCGGGTGCACATCCGGCTCGGTATCATGCTCCGACTCAATATCCGCACCCGCGTGGTCGATATAATTATTACGGATAACCTGTTTGTAAAACGATGAACCGAAGTCATATTTCCACCCGGCAGGCATTGCCGTGAATCTGTAATTCGATTGCGAAGCTAAATAATAATCATCAGAAAAATCGGATAACGACAATACATCATTGCGCGGTATCAACACTTCAACCTCACCCGCATCGAAAAACGCGACAGGACTGCCGCCGGTGTATCTCACCGCGCCGCGAAGCCTGTATCCCCATGCAAAATTCCAACCGAATATATCAAACATTGTGCCCAGATACGCCGAACCGCCAAATTGACGGGTATAGGCTTTATCCCCGATGAACTTTGCCCATTTTACGGCGTTTCTGTGTTCGGATGGACATTCCCGCACGGCTAAAAGTTTATCTGACGGGTGTACGAGTATTTCAACATACTCTGCGTTGCCGAGTTTTCGTATGCACTCGCCGCTAAATCGTGCGTTGCGGTCATAAAATGTTCCGCTTGTTTTATCAGCGGTATTGAAAAATTGTGCCCGCGCAATTTCATATCCGCTTAAATCCGCATCTCCGCGTTTTACGTTTAATAAGCCGTTATTTTTGTCTCCTTCCCCGACGGTATTTGACGCGAAGAAATAATCGTCAGGATTAAATGCCCCCCATCTCGGATTTACGGATACGAAACCGTGAAGCGCTCCGCCGCTGTTCACGCGCAGTTCCGGCATAAAACTTCTGCCGCCATATTTGGCGTTAGCCAGCATTTTTTGTACCGCTATATAATCGTCGCGGGAAACGATTGCTTCATGGTGGTTTTTTTCATAATAATTCGGCTGGTCCCATTCGCCATTCTCGTCAATCCTGTTCCTAACCGACTTATGGTCAAGATAACTCGGAGTCCACGTCTTCCAAACCTCCAAATCTCCGCAATGGCGTTCGTTGTGGAGTACGCCGTGAATTGAGGAGGGTGTCCATTTTGTGTTGCCGGGTTTGGTTTTTCTTCCGTGGGCTTCCAAAGTTTTCGCTATAT
>Ga0082212_10013218_pt1 | contig 10336 bp, 6 predicted proteins | sample TergutNt197P3_FD_71548 | JGI IMG/M metagenome (GOLD analysis project Ga0082212, IMG submission 71548) | Neocapritermes taracua P3 segment gut microbial communities from Petit-Saut dam, French Guiana - Nt197 P3 | ecosystem: Host-associated > Arthropoda: Insects > Digestive system > Gut ...
TGATTGTTAATAATTTATGTGGTTTTTAAGGAACGACTATTTACATTGGTCAAATTATATAAATGAACGTAGCAAATCGCCATCAACAGGCAAAACTTATTACACACATAAACGTTATTTTGAGCCTCACTTTTATCCACTTGAACAAAACGTGCTAAAAAAAGCATTACATTTGTCCATTACACCTTATTTTTTTTCTTTTGTATAGGCTATCATATCCAATATTTTACACGAATATCCCCATTCGTTATCATACCATGCTATTAATTTTACAAAGTTGGGATTAAGGGCAATGCCTGCTTTTGCATCGAAGATGGATGTACAGGCTTCTCCTATAAAATCGCTTGAGACAACATCGTCTTCGGTATAAGCGAGGATGCCTTTCAGTTCGCCTTCTGCAGTTTTTTTCATGGCTGTTTTTATATCGTCGTAGGTAGCTGCTTTTTCGATTCGGCATGTGAGGTCAACCACCGACACATTCAGTGTAGGGACGCGGAAAGCCATACCTGTCAGTTTTCCGTTGAGTTCTGGGATGACTTTTCCGACAGCTTTAGCGGCGCCGGTACTGGATGGAATGATATTGCCTGAGGCTGCGCGTCCACCACGCCAATCTTTTGCCGAAGGGGCATCAACGGTTTTTTGTGTTGCGGTAGTGGCATGAACGGTGGTCATCAATCCTTCGATGATTTTAAAATTGTCATGAACAACTTTTACCAAAGGCGCCAAACAGTTAGTTGTACATGAAGCGTTTGAGAAAATTGCTTGTCCTGCGTATGATTTGTGGTTTACGCCGTATACAAACATGGGAGTGTCATCTTTTGAAGGCGCCGACATGATGACTCGTTTTGCGCCCGCGACAATGTGTGCTTCTGCTGTTTCTTTGGTCAGAAACAATCCTGTAGATTCGACCACGTATTCTACTCCTACCTCATTCCATCTCAGATTAACCGGACTTTTTTCTGCTGTAACGCGAATAATATTACCATTGACTACTAAATTGCCGTTTTTTACAGCAACCGTACCATCAAATTTTCCATGAACGGTATCATAGCGAAGCATGTAAGCCATGTAATCCATATCTATTAAATCGTTAATAGCAACAATTTCAATGTCGTTACGTTTCATAGCCGCTCTAAATACTAAACGCCCGATGCGTCCAAAACCATTAATTCCAATTTTAATTTTTGACATAATCTTGAATTTTTATTTATTAATTTGTTAATTATTCTGCAAAGGGTTATCCTCCTTTGGAGGGACATAAATTGTTGTAAAGGTTGTGAAAATCGAATATTTTTATCATGAAAGTATCATTTAAACATTATTTACAATTTCACTATTTTCTTAATAACCACGTCTCCGTTATCCAACTGCACTTTTAAAATGTAAATTCCTTGTGCTAACTCATTCATTTTGAGCGTTTCGTAAAAATTATTTACAGTTTGTAAAGATACATTTTTTCCATAAATATCATAGACTTCCATTTTTATAATTTTTACGGCTGGGTTGTTGAGGGTTACTGTCATCTCCGACCGTGTCGGATTGGGATAGACGGAGATTTCGTAGGTTTGGTGTTGTGTATCAGCGGTTTGCGTTTCTGCTATGATGCTTTTTTGAGTGTCTTCTCCGCTTTCTTCTTCAATCTCATTTTCGTAGCAGATGTCGTAGAAGAAGCACAGAACGCCTTTTGCCATGCCTGCCGACCTGCCGTTGGTGGCTTCGGCAATTTGTTGTAAATGAGCTATTTCTGATTCGGTTAATTGCATCCAGTTTCTTTCCGAAAGTTGCAACTGTTTTTTGAAGTTGTAAAACTGCATGTAGTTTTCATGTTCAAATATTTCTAATTTGTTGAAAACGAACATGGCAGGTATTTCTTTTAACACGTTTTCGGCTTGCTCGTACTTTTTCTCCGAAAAATAAACCTCCGCCAAGCAATATTTGGCGATAGGGGTGCGTACTGCTTCGTACCACTGTTTTAAGTTTTCTACATATAAAATGCTGTCGCTCAGTATTTTGCTGATGGCATGGTCGCTCAACTCGCGCATGGCGTCGCTCAAAACCAAAAGCTCTTGTATAACTTCATGGTTTTCATCTAATTGCGTAAGTAATTGGTCGTATTGCTGTTGCATCATTTTGTATTGTTCGAGGCTGTCGATGGTTGATTTGGAAGAAGCAATGCAAAGGTCGGGAAGATTCAAATCAATTCCTGCATTACCGACTACAATGATATTGCTTGTCGGATTTTGAGGTGCATAGTTACCGCCGGGGCTGTGATAATAAGTGATTGTCTGTGAACTTAATGAATGAATACTGCTTGTATCTGTTGCCACAAACTTGTTATTCGCTCCTGCAGAGAGACTTCCTTGATTGGTACGAACCGTTGCATTTTGCGAAATATGAATATCATAGTCATTGTTATTGAACTCATTACATATAAATTGCAAGCCTGAAAATGAATAAAAATATGAACCGAAGTCGGATTCGTTAATTCCATTTACAGAGATGCCTTTTGCAAGATTATTGAAATAATTTTTGTAAATTTTGTTTTCGGCGCTGCCGGAATTATTCATGAAAATACCGGCAGATGAAGTTTTGACAGTATAAAATTTATTTTCTTCAATCTTATAACCGCTTGAGTTAGAAGTAGAAAGACCGGGGCTATTATTAGAAAAATTACAGCGTGTAAGACGGTAATTGGTTTGATCGTTCATGTGGACTCCGGTACCAAGATCCTGAAATTCGGATTGGTCGATATGAATGTAATACGGCTGTCCGGTATTTTCCGAAAGAATGCCGACATTGAGGTTTCTGAAAATGGTTGGCGTGGTATGAGTCGAAAGACAGGGACAGTCAACGCCTGTGGAACCTCCTTTTTTACAGTGGTTTATGATTTTAAATCCGGCGTCTAAGGTGTGAATTCCATGTGTTAGAGTTGGAGGTATTTTGCTGTGTTGAAGAATGCCAATTGCGTTTTCAAAAATACACGCTTCAAAGGTTACGCCCCGTACTCCCCACATGGTAACATGATTTTTGAGGGTTTTTCCGACGGCTGAAAAATGGTTGTTTTCGTTAATGGTGAATGTGCAGTGAACGAATTTTCCGACGTTGTCGGCAGTATTGCCGGGTGATGGCTGATATTCATACGGAGCGTACTCAATCGCCTGCAAATTATTTCGGAAAATGGCGCTGTCGGCTTGGATGATGCCGCCGCCGAAATCACCGGTTCCAATAAGATCACCGCAAGAATTAACATAATCACCTGCCGGCGCTGCGCTGATGGCGCAAAGGGCGTGTTCGATGACAGCTCCGTTTTTTAGCTCTACTGTTCCTTGATATTGAGGAAGTTGCGGTTGATTTGGATCGCCTAAAACTACGATGCCTTGCCATATATCATCGGAACAGGCAGAGGTGAGGGTGCCGCCGTCTATCACCAACTTGCCGCCGGGTTCAATAACAAGACTTGTACTCTCAATACAGTGAATCGTTCCGGTAACGGTTAAGGTAGCGCCGTTTTGAATGGTGATATCTCCGGTTACATAAACAGACCTATTCCACGTAGTATCTTGAGAAATGATTATGTTTTGTGCAATGGGTAAATCGCTGTAACAGCGTGCGGCAACAACTACAGCAGCGTGTGCATCTACCAAACCATAACCCATTTCCTCGTTCCATGTTCCATTAGGGCGACTATGTTTAGGTTGATAATTATACCCACCAACTTTTTGTGCGGTGCTTTCAATAATATTTCTAACTTCTTGTTGAGTTAAATTAGGATTTACCGATAACATCAAAGCTGCTACACCAGCCACATAAGGACAAGCAGCAGATGTACCATCGAAGATTTGAGTATAACCGCCAGTCCATGTAGTTGTAGGTATAAACACTCCAGGTGCTACAATATCTAACTCATTACCGTAATTACTACCCCAATCCCACCAACCCTCGCTATCACAAGAACTTGGTGATTTTCTTTCTCCTTTAGGAGATATCGCTCCTACTCCTATAACATTGGGTAAATTTGCAGGATAACGCACAGCACCGTTGTCATTATGAGTGCAAAAAACAAGAACACAACCAAGTCCATTGCGACCTAGAGATAAGGCGTTTGTTATCGCACCATCAATAATACTTGAAGGTGCAAACCTACTACCCCACGAATTACTAATAACATCAGCTCCATTCAGCAATGCCCAATTAAAACCATTCGCATATTGTTGTGGTGTATTTCCAATTAAACTAATGCTTATTGATATTAATTTAGAATTGGGGGCTACTCCACTTATTCCGATTGTGTTACACTCCAAACGAAATAGTTTGCGAATTATTGAGTCGGAAATTGAGCGTTAACAAACTCTCTGATTTTTGTTTGGCTTGTAATCCGATATGGAGTAAAGAAAAATTATTCTAATTCGGTATGTCTGCTAAAAAACTATATTTGACAAGTAAAGGAATCTTAAAAAGTGTATCTGTTTAAGGTTCAATTTGATTGCTGTAATATGCAATTTTTGAACTAAAATGCTGCTAAACTATCTTTATTTAGAAAACAAATACTAAATCTTCTTTTGTATTTCTTTTGCTATGCACGGCATTTGGAGAAATATAAGTTCTGTTTTCTTTAACATACTTTTCAAAATCATTTCTAAACTTTTTGATAAATCCTTTTATGGGCCAAGCACAAGCATCACCTAATGCACAGACGGTTTTCCCTTCAATGTTATCTGCAACTTCATAAAGTAAGTCAATATCTTTACTCGTAGCATCACCATTAATTATTCGCTTCAAAATCTTTTCCATCCAACCATTTCCTTCTCTACAAGGAGTGCATTGTCCACAGGATTCGTGATGAAAAAAATGTGAAATACGCAAACATACTTTCACTAAATCAGCATCTTCATCCATCACAATAATTCCACCTGTTCCAATACCCGAGCCAACACTACGAAGCGAATCGGCATCCAAAGTTAAGTTATCAATTTCATCTGCTTTTAATGGCACCATAGAAACACCACCAGGAATAATTGCTTTTAATTTTTTACCATTTGGAACGCCACCGCAAATATCAAACAATAATTCTTTCATTGGAGTTCCCGTAAGAAGTTCATAAACGCCGGGCTTTGCAATATTTCCACTCACTCCAAAAAGCATTGTTCCTGTTTGATTTGGGTGACCGATTTTAGAAAATTCTTCTGCACCAATTTTTAATATTTGAGGAACAGTAGTAATTGTTTCTACATTATTTATCGTAGTCGGACAGCCCCAAAGACCAAATCCCGCAGGAAAAGGCGGCTTATTTCTTGGATAAGCACGCTTGCCTTCAATAGAATTCATTTGCGATGTTTCTTCACCACAAACATAAGCACCTGCCCCTTTATGAACAACAATATCAGTCATAAAATCAGTGTTAAATGTCTGTTTCATTTTTTCGCCGAGCAGACCTTCACTATATGCTTCATCAACTGCTGCCTGCATACATTTAACCCATTTATGATATTCGCCGCGAATATAAATGTAGGAAGTAGTTATTCCCATTGCTTTTGCAGCGATAATAATTCCTTCTATAAGTTGATGCGGATTGAATTCCAAAATCTGTCTATCTTTAAAAGAACCGGGCTCAGATTCATCGCCATTAACACAAAGATATTTTGGTTTATCAGATTGTTTTGGCATAAAACTCCATTTCAAGCCCGTAGGAAATCCTGCACCACCTCGTCCTTTCAGTCCTGATGCTTTAACTATATTTATTATATCATCGGATTGTATTTGCATTGCATTTTGTGCTTGCTGGTAACCACCATTTTGACGATAGACATCAAGTTTATGATAATTTTCTATTTTTGGTAGATTTATTTGTGGGTATTTATTATTCATAATAACAAATGTTTTTTTGTTACAAAAATAACATTTTTTTTGAAAATTATACTTTACTCTCAAAACAAAATAGATTGCAAATTGGCAAGTCGGAAATTGAATGTTAACAAACTCTTTAATTATGATTTGTAAGCCGAAATATTGACATAAATTTTTTCTACTCTTCAATGTTACATTCGCAATGTTTCCCGTTGGCAAGCACGCAATTGTAATAATTCTTTTGAACTTAATTTAATTTCCATATTATTTTATACGATGAAAATTAAAAAAGGTTTCGTAAATCACTTCGCAAGGAGTATACATTCGCAAGGTTTCCCGTTGACAAGCACGCAATTGTGATAATTCTTTTGAAGTTAATTTAATTTCCATATTATTTTATGCGATGAAAACTCAAAAAGTTTCGCAAATCTTTTCGCAAGGAGTGTAATTTGATTGCAAAATATATAATTTCAAACTAAAGATTTAGATATAACTACAAAAAAAATATTATTTTTGTATAATTATTTTTATAAATTTTCTATATCCATTATGAAAGAAAATGAAGAAATAGATAATAAATCTAAACCAATTTCAACAATCAAAAAATCTGCATTTTGGGAGTTGTTTTGTGTATTTGGAATATTAGTTGTAATATTATTATTAATCGTTGTGCGGTTATTTTATGTGCAGGTAATTAATAATGATATTTATGCTGCAAGGGCTGAAAAACAACAGCAATCCAAAGAAACTATAATACCTCAACGCGGAAATATATATGATAGAAATGGAATAATACTTGCTTCATCTATCAAATATATTTCTGTTGCTATTGACCCAACTATTATAAAAGATAGTATTGTAATAAAAAAAAATGAAAAGTTAATTACTATAAAAATCATTGATTCTGTCGCTACATTGTTAGAAAAATATAAAAAAAATCCTAAAAATGAAACTATAAAAAAAATAAAACAAATCCAAAAAGAAAATGCTAATAAAGAAAGAAAAAATCAAACACAATATATTTTACTTGCAAATAGAATTTCATCTGATAAAGAATTTAGTTTTAAAGAATTAAAAGATAGAGGAATAATTATAGAAACAGAATATATTCGGCATTACAACTATTCTAATATTGCAGCACAAATATTAGGGCATACAGACATTAATAATTATGGAAAAGGTGGGATTGAGTTTCAATATGATTCTATTTTGCGTGGCATTTCGGGCTTTAGATATGTTTATAAAGATGCAAAAGGAACTAAAAGACACGCACTAAATTTGCCTGAAGTAAATCCTGTAGATGGTGCAGATTTGTATTTGACAATAGATATTAATTTGCAAGAAATTGTAGAATATGAACTAACAAGAGGAGTATTAAATGCAGCAGCAGAGTCAGGAACTATTATTGCATTAGACCCCGAAACAGGTGAAGTGCTTGCCTGTGCTTCGTATCCAAGTTATAATCCAAATAATCCGACAGCATACAATCCCGAAGCAGCAAGAATCCGGTCTGTAACAGATGCTTTTGAGCCAGGTTCTACTTTTAAAGCAATGACTGCTACAGCGGGGTTGGAAGAAAAAATTACAAAATTATCTGATGTCTTTAACGGCTATCAAGGTTTATATCAGCAAACTACATACTCTATTAGAGATGAACATCCACTTGGAATGACTTCTTTTTATAATGCTTTTGTGCATTCAAGCAATATTATTCTTGGCGAACTTGCTGTTAGAACAAAGAAAAATATTTTTATGAAATACATACGCGATTTTGGATTTGGAGCAGAAACGGGGATTGATTTGCCCGGCGAAATTAGAGGATATGTTCCTAAATTGGATTCTATAAATAGTGCTGATTTAAGATATTTAGGACATGGCTATCAAATAGCAACAACTCCTATACAATTAGTCACAGCGTATTCTGCCATTGCAAATGATGGCAGTTTATTGCGACCTTATATTGTAAAAAAAATAGTTGATAACGATAAAATTGTCTTAGATAGAGATAAGCAATTAATTAGAAAAGTAATGTCACCAAATACAGCAACTAATTTAAAAACTCTGCTAACAGGTGCAGTAAAAGAAGGAACAGGAATGAAAGCATATATTAAAGATTTAAAAATTGCAGGAAAAACAGGAACAGCACAAAAATTGAAAGATGGAACATATAAAAGTAATAAATATATTGGTTCGTTTATCGGTTTTTATCCTGCTGATAAACCGAAAATATGTATGTTAGTTATGATTGATGAGCCAATGTATAATTATTATGGTGGTTCGGTTGCTGCTCCAATTTTTAGAAATATTGCTTTAAGATATACAGAAGTTAATTCTGACATTATTAACGATTATGGAAATAAAAAAATAACTGATTTAGTATATGTTCCGCAATTAGAGGGTTTGCAATATGAAATAGGAAAAAAAGTATTAACTTCATTAGGTTTGAATCTTGTGTCGGATGATACTAAAAATATTAAACAAAATGGTATTATAACGAAACAGAATCCATATCCTGGTGCAAGATTAAAAAATGGTAGTGATGTTAAAGTTGTTTTAGAAACAGTATCTGAAAAACCAAATTCCAATTTGCCAAAAGTTATTGGTATGCCATTAAGAAGTGCAATATCAGTGCTTCATACTAATGGCTATAAATCAAATATTACGGGTAGCGGTAAAGTATATGCTCAAGAATGGAAACTCAACGACAAAAAAGAACGAATCTGCTATTTGAAATGTAGATAGAATAATCACTGATTATATTTTTCTGTCATTGCTGTCATCATTTATATTTATTACATAGCATCCTATAATTTGATTGCTTCAGTTTCTAAAAAACCTTACAATAAGAGAAAAAATAACTATTTTAAAATTGAATATTATTGTATAATAACTTAAATAATTATGGAAAATAATAATGAAATAATGTATATAAAAGGTGTAGGTCCGAAACGGGCTGAAGCACTTTTTAAATCAGGAATATATACCATTAATAACCTCATTACTTGTTTTCCTACTACATATATAAATCGTCAATCAGCGGGAAGTATTAGTGCAATTCGTTCTCAATTATTAAATCAATTTGACCCTAAATTGTCTTTCGAAAAAAATGAAACTACACAATTTTATTCTATCCAAAAAGAATTTTCTATTATCGGAACTATATATAAAATCAATGTTAGAATGATTAAAAATAATAAAAAAATGATGACATTGATAATGAAAGATGCTAATAATGAAAAATTTGAAATTGTTTTTTTTAGTATGATAGAATATTTTTTTGCTATATATACAGAAGGTAAAATACTTGTAATTAGTGGCATTCCATCGGTAAATAGTTTTAGTAATTTACTTTCTTTTTCGCATCCTGATATAGAAATAATTGAAGATGAAGATATAGAAAATTATAGCAAGGGTGGAATAATTCCAAAATATAAAATTACAGATGAGATGCGAAAAGCAGGAATAAGCATTCGTGTTTTGCGAAATATTATTCACAATGCTTTTGAAATATGGAAAAAAGAAAAGGGAGAAATTGCAGAAACACTGCCTGATTATATTATAAATGAATTGCAACTTTGTTCGCTTAATAAAGTTGTTAATACATTACATTTTCCAACAAATTTGTCGGAAGTAGATGCTGCAAAATATAGAATAAAATTTGAAGAAATTTTTTGGTATCAACTTAATCTGAAAATAAATAGAAATAATATTAAAAATACAGAACAAGGAATTAAAATCACAGAAAAAAGTAAATTAGCACGCCAACTTTATGATATACTTCCTTATAGATTAACAGCAGACCAAAAAAAAGTTTTAAATGAAATTGCAGCAGATTTAGCATCAGGCAAACCAATGAATCGTTTATTGCAAGGGGATGTTGGCTCGGGTAAAACGATTGTTGCTGTGCTAGCAATGATGATGGTTATTGATGCAGGTTATCAAGTTGCGATGATGTGTCCTACCGAACTACTTGCAGAACAACACTTTTTAACTATAACTAATCTTATAAATAATTCCACAACTGAATTAGATGAAGCAAAAAGAATGCTAAATTGGTTTAATGATGATAAGCCACAAACACAAAAAAATGCACTTGATTTGCATATAGATTTACTGCTCGGTGGCACAAGAACAAAAGAACGCAAAAAAATATTAGAAAATTTAGCATCAGGTTTTACTAATATTATTATTGGAACGCATTCGTTATTTCAAAGTTCGGTTGTGTATAATAATCTTGGACTTGTTATCATTGATGAACAGCACAGATTTGGCGTAGAACAAAGAGGTGAATTGATAACTATGGCAAAACAATCAATGATAAATAAAAATATTTTGGTTGAAATGACATAGCAGCAATTAATTATGATGGTGTTGCAATTTCGTTATTATCCTTCTTCCAAATTAGTTTGCGAAAAACATCATCTCAAAAATATTGATTTTACAAATAATGTTTTCCAATATTTTTGCAATCTATTTTTCTTAGAGTATAATA
>Ga0082212_10013219_pt1 | contig 10336 bp, 11 predicted proteins | sample TergutNt197P3_FD_71548 | JGI IMG/M metagenome (GOLD analysis project Ga0082212, IMG submission 71548) | Neocapritermes taracua P3 segment gut microbial communities from Petit-Saut dam, French Guiana - Nt197 P3 | ecosystem: Host-associated > Arthropoda: Insects > Digestive system > Gut ...
CAATCAGGCCAATTTTGGCAATCGATTTCAGCAGCTCGACCAGGGAATTCTTGGAGAATATTTTGCCAAAGCCTTTGATCGGGTTCAATTTGCTGAATTTCGGCTGTAGCGGTTTGGAGGTTGGCTGCCATTTTACCTGGGCTACGTCGCAGATGACGGCAATCAGAAAAGCAATCGCCATAATCGGGCCGACGATTATCAAAACGCGCAGCAGCAAATTGATGAACAGGCCGCGATAGGTAAGCTCCGGCAAAGCACCGTCATACATGACGATGATGTCAGGAATCTGCACATATAAGCCCTTAAAAAAGCCGAGCAGGTTATTTCCCATGTAACCGGCATAAAAATTGATGATCAAAAACAGGGCCAGCAGGCCGAAAGCATTGTAGATTTCTTTGCTTTTGGCCACCTGTCCTTCCTTGCGGGCATCGTCCAGCTTCTTTTGGGTGGGTTCCTCTGTTTTTTCACCGCCGGGCCCATCCTTGGCGAAAAACTGAAGGTTATATTCTAATGTAAGGAGCATACGTTTCTCCTATAACATGACCCTGACCATCTGTGTCACTACGCTTTTCATGTTGTCAAGGATAAAAGACGCGGCAAGCGGCAGCATGCCAATCGTGATGAAGATGACGACCAGGCCGGTCAAAACTTTAAGCTGCATCCCAACGGCAAACATATTCATTTGCGGCGCTACCTTCGCTAAAATTCCGAGAATGGCGTTTACTAAGGTAATGACGACAAAAATGGGCAACGCAATCCGGAAACCGATCATAATATAGTCCTGTAAGAATCTTAACATGGAAACAATCAGCGCGTCCATCCTGAAAATAGCGCCATTTATGGGAATCAATGTAAAGGTCTCCAGCAGGGCATTCAGCAAAAACTGGTACATTCCGGTAACTAACAGCATCAGCATTACGGCATAGTTATAAAAAACCCCGCTGATGCTGGTTTGTTCCCTGGTTGAGGGGTCCATGACCGATGCCATCATCATCCCGGTTTCCATGTCGATGATCCGGCCGGCAAAAGCCACAATCGACATGGAAAGATTCGCGCCAAAACCGATTAAAAATCCGGTTATCGCTTCTCTGATGATCACCACCGTGTAGCCGGTCAAGGTCCGGTAGATGACCTCCGTATGGGGAACATAACGGCTGATCAGGAAAGCGATAAAAAGGCCAAGGACAATTTTGACCCGGTTGGGCGTATTCGTCATGCCAAAAAAAGGCGATATATAAATAAAACAGGTAACCCTGACTAATATCAGCAGAAAGTATTCAAGCTCCGCATAAGTAAAGATGATGTCAATCATGTACACCTCGTGTCATTTTGCAGCACAGCTAGCGAATATAGATGCTGAAATCGCCCCACAAGCGGGTCATGAAGCTAGTCATATTATTCATCATATACTGGCCTAAAGCCATGATGGCGATAAATATCGCCAAAATTTTCGGGACGAAAGTAAGGGTCTGCTCCTGGATGGAAGTAACGGTCTGGAAAATACTGACCGCCAACCCAACGATTAGCGATATCAAAAGAACCGGAGCCGCGGTGATAATCACGGTATATATTGCTTCCCCTGTAATGATGGTTACGTCATCGATACTCATGTTTTTTCTCCTATTCGCTTTACTAGCTTACGGTGCCACCGGCGGTGACACCATAAGCTAGTAAAACGTCCTAACTAACGAAGTGATAATCAAATGCCAGCCATCGGCCATAACAAACAAAAGAATCTTAAAGGGCATCGAAATAACCGTCGGCGGAAGCATCATCATCCCCATCGCCATCAAAGTGGAAGCAATCACCATATCAATTACGATAAAGGGGATATAAATAATAAAGCCGATCATAAACGCCCTTCTTAACTCACTAATAATAAAGCTGGGAATCAGCGCCGATGTGGGGATGGAAGCTAAGGGGCCATTTATTTCAACGCCGCTGATACTCAAAAATAAATTCACATCTTTCGCCATCGTAAACTTATACATAAATTCCCGAATCGGCTCCATCGCGGCGGCTAATGCTTCGCTTTGATCCATCTCACCGGCTTCGAAAGGTGTGAGGGCGATATCGATCACCTCATTGATAACCGGCTGCATAATAAAGAAAGTCAAAAACAAAGCCAGGGTCATCAACACCTGATTCGGAGGCGCCGACTGCGTATTAAGGGCGGCGCGGGTAAAATGAAGAACGATGACAATCCGCACGAAACAAGTCATCGTAATCAATAAAAATGGCGCGAGTGATATGAGGGTCAGGGTAATCAAAATCCGCAGCGGGCCGGAGAGTTGTCCATCCCCGTTATTATAAGAAATTTCAAAGATATTCCCGACATTCAGATTACGGATACCATCGGCATCCTGAGCCGAACCGGAAGGCTCGAGATATGTCCGCCGCTCCGTTTGGCCCGGATCAGCACCGATTGCATAGGAAGGCAAAATCGGAACGATAAAGAATATGCCTACTATAGTCAGCAGGCAAATAATCTTTGCGATCATTTTTTTCTTTTTCGTTCGGTTTATTTCGCTCATATTTAATTCTTTTATGAATCTGGATCCTGGTTGTCTTCTTTTTCTTTATCACGAAAAGAATTTTTGAATTTCGTCAAAAAACCGGCAAAATCAGGCATCGTTCCGGAACCCTCAGCTGCAAGCTGTAGTTCGTCCGGAGGAATTTCGGCCAGAAAAGCTACCTCATCTTTCCCATGGGCAAGCGCCAGATATTTCCCGCCGATTCTGATAATCTGCACAAACTTATTCGTTGACAAGCGATAAGTCTCAACGACCTCAATATTAGGGGCATTAGACGCCCCTTTTTGATGGTTCACAATAAAGCGGGTCAAAAGCATGGCAAGGATGATGACAAAGATAAATATAAAAATCAGCGTCAAAAGTTGCATAATCTGATTCGTGCTTTCATAAAAAGCACCATCACTTACACCTAAAGGTATAATCATTAGCCAACTACTTTCTTTACCGCTTCCAGTACACGTTCAGCTTGGAAGGGTTTAACAATGAAATCCTTCGCTCCGCCTTGAATCGCTTCAATAACCATCGCTTGCTGGCCCATCGCCGAACACATGATGACCAAGGCGCCGGCATTCGCAGCTTTAATTTGTTTGAGGGCGGCGATACCATCCATTTCCGGCATCGTAATATCCATCAAAACTAAATCGGGCTGCAATTCATTGTACTTTTCAATTGCCTTTAAACCATTTTCTGCCTCTCCCGCAACATTATACCCATTTTTGGTGAGGATATCCTTAATCATCATCCTCATAAATGCTGCATCATCCACAATTAAAATGTTCTTAGCCATGATTCTTTCTCCTATACATTATTATTCTATAAGTTAACGAGCGTTTCCGTTATTTAATGATTTCAGTGACACGGACACCGAAGCTTTCTTCAATAACTACTACTTCACCTTTGGCAACAAATTTTCCGTTTACCAGGACATCAATCGGCTCACCGGCGATTTTATCCAACTCGATAATCGTGCCGGGGGCGAATTCCAAAATATCGGAAATCGATTTCACACACCGGCCCAGCTCGACCGTAACCTCCAGCGGCACATCCATAATGAGATCGATGTTTTCCGCACCCGGAACGGCACTGTAATCGGCGGAAAAATTTTGGAACTGAGCCGGTTGGATGCTCATCGGATTCGGCATCTGATAACCCATCTGCGGCATCATGCCCATCTGCGGTTGCATCCCCATCTGCGGCATTTGCATCTGCATCTGCGGCTGCATACCCATCATCGCCGGATTTTGCATCCCGCCCATCCCCATCTGCGGCATTTGCATTCCGGCACCCATCGACATATCCATGCCCATCTGCGGCTGCATCTGGCCACCCATCATCGCCGGGTTCGGCATCATCGGGGAACCGGGCATCTCCATTCCGGCACCCATCTGGGGCATTTCCATCCCGCCCATCATCGGCGGAGGGGCGGCCGCTTCCGGCATCGCCGGCGCCGGGGCTGCTTCCGGTACTCCTTGGCTGGAGACAAAGGTATTATATAACGCCCGCGCGAAATCAAGGGGATAAAGCTGCATAATCGTCGAGTCGATCAGCTCGCCGATTTGCATACGGAAAGTGATTTTTACGAACACACCGCCTAAAAATTCGGCGATACTGCTGCCATCCACATGTTCCATCAGATCGATCCGGCTGGCTTCCGGGGGGCTGATATCAATGATTTTATCGAGCATCGTCGATAATGAAGTAGCCGCCGCGCCCATCATCTGGTTCATCGCCTCCGATATCGCCGATAAGTGAAGCTCACCGATATCATCATCAATATTACTTCCATCACCGCCCATCATCAAATCAGTAACGACTTTAACATCATTTTCCTTTAGAATCATGACATTACTTCCGGTTAACCCGGCGGTATATTTGATTTGGATAAAGACGCAAGGCCGTTCATAATCAACGATTACCGTATCCCAGTTCGCGAGGACTACCTGGGGCGTCGTAATATTCACCTTTCTGTTTACCAAGGCATAGAGGGTCGTTGCTGATGAACCCATACTGATATTGGCGATTTCACCAATCGCATCACGCTCCTCCATCGTCAAGAGCGATTCATCGATATCCGCCGATGTCACTGCTGCGGGAGAAGTACCGGCATCATCCAGGGCTGCGCCGCTGAGCAGGGCATTTATCTCGTCTTGGGATAACATTCCATCCATTATACAATCTTCTCCTCTCGTAACACTTGGGTGACCCTCACCGCATAACTATTTTTATTGGCGCCGGGCAGAGCGGTGAATTTCTCAATATTACCGACATACACCCGCAATTCGGAATCAATATGGGAGTCGAGGCGAATAATATCACCGGCCTGCAAGGACACGAAATCGTTTACCGTCACACTGCTTCTCCCTAATACTGCTTTTATCGGAACATCAACGCGCCGTAAGAGGGCGTCAACGTGTTCTTCATAATCTTCTTCGTTTCCATCTTTCATCGTCGAGAACCAGAATTTCGTATTCAGGCGATCCATCACGTTTTCGAGGGTAAAGTATGGTAAACATACATTCATCAGCCCTTCCACATCGCCGATTTTTATATTCATCGTTACGATGGCGATCATATCATTCGGGGAAATGATTTGGGCAAATTGGGGGTTCGTCTCTATTCTTTCCATCATCGGATTAATTTCAACAACGTTTTTCCAAGGGTCGCGCATCAATTGCATACAGACAATCATCAACTTTTCGATAATCGACATCTCGATTTCCGAAAAGTCCCTTGCCTTTTCAAGTGGTACCCCCTGACCGCCCAACATCCTGTCTAACATAGCATAACCTAAATTGGACGCAAGTTCAATAATAATATTTCCAATTAGCGGCTGAAAGTTGACAATGCATAGAATAACCGGGTTAGATAATGCATTGGTAAATTCTGAATACGTAACCGTTTCGCTACTCGCCACACTAACTTGAATGTTTTTACGAAGATAAACCGGTAAACTGGTCGAAATCAACCGTCCATAATGCTCATAAATGATTTCAAGGGTTCGCAAATGCTCTTTGGAGAATTTCGCCGGCCGCTTGAAATCATAATCTTTTACTTGCTTGGTCGTCGTTTCCTGCATTTGATCAACGTCAAGCTCACCGGTACTAAGCGCTGCCAGCAGATTATCTATCTCACTTTGAGAAAGCACTTCGCCCACGAAATCACCTCCTTGCCTTTTTTATCAAAACCCGGCTTACACGTAAATCACATCCCGGAACTGAACACTGAAAATAAAATCTGTTCCATATAGGTCATGGAGCCCCAGGATAATCTTCGTCCTGATTTCATCAAATATATCCGGGTCCAAAATATCTTCCATCGTATAGCCCCCGAATATTCGAATGATAACATCCTGGATCATCGTATCAACCACTGATAAATCACCGGAGTCCGTATCTTTATAACCCTTATTCTTCGTGTCCATCGATAATGCTGTCCGCGCCATGAAAAATCTCGTACTCGTTTCATTCGCTCCCATCTTAAGGGGAATCATCATCGATTCGCCGCCATTCACATTATAGGTTTCGACATTTTTCAGCGCTACCTCCGGGGCGACATAAGTTCCGCCGGCAACGCTGACTGAGGGTAATTCCAGACGAAGCACAGTCGCGACATCAGTCATCAACGCTAAAGCTTTCTGATTCGGAAGCACGAGGCTAAACATCATGACGGCTGTCAAGGAAATATTGACAATCAGCAAAAACAAGATGATGACGCTTAATAGATTTTTTTTCATTTACGCTGCCTTTCTTTACTATTATCTAATACTATTATCTGACATTATCGAAAAATTACGAATGAATCACGGAACAAAATTATTAATTAGAGTTAAAGGAATTAAATAATTTAATTTCCACACGGCGATTCATCGCCCTTCCTTCGGCGGTACTGTTATCGGCCACCGGAATATATTCACCGCGACCGGCATGAATGATGCGAACCGGGTCAAGAGTGGTATTTTCCAGCAAAAACCGGAAAACCGCCAAAGCACGGCCGCTCGAAAGTTCATCATTATTCTGATACTTACCGCTTCCGCCCATCGGAACATTATCAGTATGCCCCTCGATCTGAATATTTCCGGTCGCAAAACGAGCAATAATGAGACTTAATGCATCGATAATCTGCAACGCTTCCGCTTTCAGTTCGGTGCGGCCGGAATCAAATAATAACGCGCCGTTAATCGCCAATAAGACGTACTGGGACGTATATTCTACTGTAACATCGCCGTCTAATCTCCGTTCCGATAACGCTTCTTCTATTCTTTCCGCCATCTCCTCAGACTCGGCTAGCGCCGCTTCCGCGATGGCTTCAATGGCTTCTTCGAGGGTCTGATCGGCACCGCTATTAATACCCTCAGGTAAAACCTGGCCTTCCGGGTTCATTCCGGTGGAATTAAACATCTCGGCGAGGCCATGGAGCTGGCTGGCCCCATTCCCGATCATCATCCCGCCGCTTTCATTCGTCGAACCGCCGCCGCTGAAAATACTAAAGGTCTGGTTCATGGACGCGACAAAAATATCAAACTTCGCGGCATCGATGGAGGACATCGCAAACAGCAAGACGAAGAAGCAAAACATCAGGTTCATCATGTCGCTCCATGTCGCCATCCAAGGGGCAACGCCTGCCGGCGGCTCATCCGGCTTTTTTTGCTTAGCCATCCTGTTCGCCTCCTTCTGCGCCTTCCTCAGAGGTGGCCCGGTCGGCCGGCGAAAGGAAGGATTTCAGTTTTTCTTCGATAACACGAGGGTTCTCGCCCGCCTGAATCGACAAAAGGCCTTCGATCATAATCTCTTTTACCATCAGTTCGGAATTATTCTGGTTTTTCAGCTTTCCGGCCACCGGTTGGGCAAGCATATTCGACAAGACTGAACCATAAAGGGTGGTAATAAAACAGGTCGCCAAAGTCGGCCCTAATGAGCCAACGTCATCCAGATTCCCTAAGGCTACGATCAAGCCAAGCAAAGTTCCGATCATCCCCCAGGCCGGTCCGTAGAGGGCAAGGGTATCCCAAAAACCGATTTTTTGCTTATGACGGCCTTCGATACTGACCAGCTCCGTTTCCATAATTCCCCGCACCAAATCCGGATCGGTACCGTCAACAATCAAAAGAATGCCTTTCTTAAGGAAAGGGTCGCCTAAATCAGAGGCGGCTTCTTCAAGCGAGAGAAGTCCCTCTTTTCGGGCGATATTCGATAACTCAATGATTTTCGTGATAATGGACTTAATATCATTAGCCGGCACTTTCATGACCAACGAAATGGACTTTAGGCCGCCAATCAAATCAGCCATTGAATTGGTCGTCGTCAGGCTACCGATCGTGCCGCCGATAACGATAATAAACGAAGCCGGATCCAAAAAGGGGCCAACCGCGCCGCCGGCGGAAACGATACCTAAGCCTATACATATAATGCCAGCAACAAGGCCAATAATCGTTGCTATATCCACTGAATTTCACCATTGCTGCACAACCTAAGTGACTGCAAAAGTTATGCAAAAATATCCTTTCTATACGATTTTACTAAATTTTTCACGTCTTGTCTACTTTCTTTTACAATAATCTTTTTTCCTGTCGTAAAAGATATGACGGTATCGGGCGTTTCTTCCACTAATTCCATCAAATCCGGGTTGATTAGAACTTTAGTACCATTAATCTTGGTGACTTCGATCATGGGCCGGCTCCTTTGGTGAATTTCGATAAATAATTGTTGCAATTCTGAAATGTTTATGTTATTATTTAACAGTTACTGCCACACCTACACTGGTAACAGGAAAGGGGGTGGAACGCTTGCAACATATTTTTTCATTTTTTATTTCCGTTGCCGCAGGCATAATTACATATTATATCTGCAAATGGCTGGACGGAAACGGCAGTAATTAGCAAAAGAACCCCCAAGAGTGTAAGTCTTGGGGGTTCGCTTTGGTGAAACACTTGCTTAATACATTTTCTCATTTTTATTAGCTGGATTCAGTGTAACATACCATTTAGAAAATAGCAAGCTTTTTTTGCCCAAGAACCATATTTATTTTTGATTTTTCATTTCGTTATTATAGGGACGCAGCTTTGCGGGTGCGTCCCTATCATTATATCATGATTACTGCGTAATCATGACCCTCCGGGGGATGCGCACTAAAACTGCGCTGATATAATGTCTTAACGACATTATATCATATAATTTTAGCGTTTCAAGTTGGTAAGTTCTTCAAGCAGGCTGTCGGAAACGGTAATGATCCGGGAGTTCGCCTGGAAACCGCGCTGGGTGGTAATCATTTCCGTAAACTCGCTGGAAAGGTCAACATTGCTCATTTCCAGAACACCGCTGGTCATGTAGCCGCCGCCGGACTTGATGTCTTCGCCGATGCCGTCAAAGGAACCGGAGTTCATCGATGCGGCATAAAGGTTGTCGCCTTTTTTTTCAAGGCCGGAGGGGTTCGCGAAGGTGGCGGTGGCGATCTGGGCGAGCAAGCGGCTCATTCCGTTATCGTAATTGGCGTAAACCCTGCCGTCGTCCTGGACGACGATTTCAATCATTTCGCCGAGCCTTCTTCCGGTGCCGAGTCCCTTTTCCGTTCCGGTGCCGCCGGCGGTCGCGCCTAAGGTGCTTTTGCCGTTGTTATTGTTGGTCAGGGTGTTTAGGAAGTTGATTTCGATGTCTTTAAAGTTGGTCATGTCCGTGCCGCCGCCTTGGTTAAATTGCAGCCAGGCTAACCCGTCCAGATCTCCGGCGATATCGTTAAACTTACCATTGCCGGGGTTATAGCGGATGATTGCGGCGTTTTCGACTTCTTTTCTGGTGACGGTCAAAGTTCCGTTCGCAGCGATTTCGAATTCTATCACGTCCGCCATCGAAATGCCGTATATGTCCGCAATTGCATCCATAAGGTCGTCTTCGTCTGCCTGATTCGCAGTGAACATTCCGGTAGTGCTAAGCGGACTCCTGGTATAGACCATCGGCAACCCGCCGGAAAGATTCAGGGTGAAGTAGTTGCCAACTAAATCAATCTCATCAATAGATGCGGTGGAACCGGGAACAGCCACGCTGCCGATTGGAAACCTAACCGGCGTTCCCCCGCTTCCAGGTGGGGGGACTATGGTAATCGCGCCGCTCCGGTCAATGGTATAAGTGGCACCTGCCACGGCAAGGGTTTCCGCATCAGGCCCATATATTGCGCCAATCTCTGCATCATCCATCGCCGTACCCACGTCAACCGTGTAGACAAAGCCAACCTCTTGATCCACTTCCGTTGGCGAAGTAGCTGCGCCATCACTTAACGAAATGGTCTGTACCAATCCCACGCCTGTCTTCCGCAAATAATCATCGGCCGTATTTACGATTTCGGTCGCACCAAAGCTTACCTCCATCAATTGCGCAGCGCTAAGCGGAACGCCATTGGAATCAAGGATGGTATCTAATTTGATATAGTATTCGCCATTGTCAGCATTAATGACATGGGCAGAAAGCCGGGCAGTATACTTAAAGCCCTGGTCATCATAAAACTCAAGGTTCATGATTTTGCCGGTCTTGGAGTTGATATCGGTATCGTTGCGGTCGATGATGCCGGAAACGGTGGCTTTCGTGGTTGCTTCCGCTTCGTAAGTCAGGTTCGCTTCGGTCATCAGGCGCAGGGCGGTGACGGTATCCTTTTTGATGTTGTTCGGATTTTCGGGGTCAACCTGCCAGCCCATGACATTATAACCGGTGCTGGTCATGGCAAGGTTACCGGCTCCATCGATGTAGAATGAGCCGGCGCGGGTGAAGAAATTTTCGAATCCGTTACTGACGACAAAGAAGGAATCACCGGTGATG
>Ga0082212_10013220_pt1 | contig 10335 bp, 5 predicted proteins | sample TergutNt197P3_FD_71548 | JGI IMG/M metagenome (GOLD analysis project Ga0082212, IMG submission 71548) | Neocapritermes taracua P3 segment gut microbial communities from Petit-Saut dam, French Guiana - Nt197 P3 | ecosystem: Host-associated > Arthropoda: Insects > Digestive system > Gut ...
CGCCGTAAATCGGCACAGAACTTCCAATAACAGAAGCCGCGGCTTCGCGCAAAGCCGCATAATCGTGTCGCGAGGTAGAGAACAGCAGCATCATGTCACATGCATCAGACCTTCCGGCCTGGCCGATGGCCATGTGTGCGGCCTGTATCCCTGCCATATTTGATTCGGGGTTATCGCTGTATCCTATTCCAACTTTCATTTCATACTCCCCCGTCTTTTCGTCTGTCTTCTACCCGCCTTTCAGATGCCTGCCGCCTGTCAGAGTCACCTTTACGCCTTTCATCCTTTCGCCGGTCTTTAGCAGGCTTTTGCTGGAACAAATATTTTCTCAGGATCCGCAATACAGTGTCAAAATCCAGCGGCTTCCCTATATGATCGTTCATACCGGCCTGGATACAGTTGTCAACGTCCTCTTTAAATACATTCGCTGTCATTGCGATAATGGGAACTGTTTTTGCGTATTCATTATTGAGCGCGCGAATAGCCAGTGTTGCTTCATAGCCGTCCATTTTCGGCATCTGTAAATCCATTAAAACAATATTATATTTTTCGGGATCTTCACTATACAGACGGACGGCCTCCTCCCCGTTTTCCGCACAATCTATTTCCAGCAGTGTCGGTTCAAGCAGCGCTATCACAATTTCACGGTTAATCTCCACATCCTCGGCTAAAAGCATGCGATATCCCCAAAAATGGTCTACCGTCTCGGATTTTTCATCTTTATTCTCATTCAGTAAATCAAGGCCGAAGCATGTATTGATACATTCAATAAACGCTGACGGGAAAATAGGCTTCGGTAAAAATTTATCTATCCCGGCGTCTTTTGCTTCATCCGCGATTTCCTGCCATTCGAATGAAGAGATCATAATGATAACCGTTTCATTGGCATTTATTTCTCTGATACGCCGCGAAAGCTCTATTCCGTTCATGCCGGGCATCTTCCAGTCCACAAAACAAATGTCATATAAATTTCCGCTTTCAATTATCTTAAGCGCCTCTTCGCCGCTCGCAGCTGTATCACATGGGATATTAAAACGCATGGCAATGTCGACAAAGTATTCCCGTATATCGTCGTCGTCGTCAACGATAAGAACCCGGATATTCTCTACATCGACACTATTGGCCGGAAGCTGCGGAAGAGCCGCTTCTTCCGCCGGCTTTTCGGCCTTGATCGAAAATGTAAAAGTGGAACCTTCTCCGATTATTGACGATACGGTTATACTGCCGCCCATTAATTCCACAACACGCTTTGTTATGGCCAGCCCAAGCCCTGTTCCTCCGTATTTGCGTGTTGTACTGCTCTCTGCCTGTTCAAATGGTTTGAATAAACGGCTTATTTGTTCTTCAGTTATGCCAACTCCCGTATCCGAGATATCAAACTGAATATCGCATATACCGTCCTCGTCTTTTACAAGGCTGGTTTTCAGGTTAATCGTGCCGTTCTCCGGCGTAAATTTTACTGCGTTGGAAAGCAGATTAGTTATTACCTGTGCAAGCCTCTGATTATCACATACCAATATACGGGGGATATTTTCGTCGATAAAAACCGTAAACCGCAGATGCTTTTCAACAACAGGAAAATTGATGATATTTATGGTTTTTTTAAGCATTTCCTCAAAATCAAAGGCTTCCGGGTGCAGATCCAGTTTATCTGCTTCAATTTTGGACATATCCAAAATATCATTAATAACGCCGAGAAGATGCTTTGAAGCGTCTTCGATTTTTCCTAACGCATAATCTTTCCTTTCAACATTATGCGTTGATTTTGCTATATTGGTCATTCCGATAATCGCGTTCATGGGCGTGCGTATTTCATGGCTCATATTTGCCAGAAAATCACTTTTTGCCCGGCTGGCCGCTTCTGCCAGTCTGAGCGCAACTTCCAAATCTTTTTGAAGGCGAACTGTCTCGCTGATGTCGTCTGTACTTCCAACAACTGCAACAACCTGCCCGTTAACGTCATATACCGGCACTGTGTTTGAATGAAATACACCGTCGCCGATATCGCCTGTCCAATCCTGTGGCCCCTCATGGAATGTCTTTTCCACATGTTCTATGATATCCAGGTGCCTGTTTTTCAGTCGCGCCAATTCAAGTTTTTTACCTTCCAGAAAAGCAGGCGTAACGCCAATTACCTGTAAATACTGTCCCTTAAAGGAAGTAATGGTTCCTTCTTTGTCAACGCGCCATATAACTCCCTTGTAATTATTCATAATGGTTTCCATTTCGGATGTGCGGTTCATAAGGTCTGTAAAATCAACTGCTATGACCAGTATACTTTTATAAATATCGTCTGCCAAATCAATCTCTTTAAAAATGATTGAAAAACACCGGTCATTTATCCAGACAGTTATATTGTTGTTTTCCTGTTTTAATATTTTTATGATCTGTTCTTTTATAGAGTTCTTCTTCTCCTGCGCTGTTAATTCACCCGGCTCCTCTGCGGAAAAAACATTTGCCAGGAATTCCATTGCCTGAATATCGCCAAAGCAGCTTGCAAACTTTGCATTCCTGAAATGTATATCCAGATCTTTACTCATGATAAAGATGCTTTCCGGTATGCTGTTTAAGTATATTGTTGTCGCATCAAGCGCATCGTTAATTTGCCTTATTACATTTTGTATGTCGCCCTTGAATTTTTCAGCATCGTTGCGAATGTCAAGCTTGCCAATATTTACAGCGTCCAGCAATGTCCCGGTGCTGCTTATCATTTCCTGGTAGGTTAAACTCATATCGTTTATGGCTTTGGCAAGCATGCCGATTTCGCCGCGCTGTTTCAGTGTTGTATCCGATATATGCGAATACACATTCCCCTGTGCAAGCTCGCGGGCTGTATTTGTAAGACTGCCGAGCGGCCTGGTTATACTGCGCTGCAGGAAAATAAAAATAAACAGGAATATAACGGCAAAAAATACCAAAGAGATTGTATTGAACAACAGCGCCGAAGCCGCGATCGCGCTGTTCATATTTCCCAGCTCAAGATCGGTTCCTAAAACGGCGATTACATTGCCGCTGCCGTCCAGTATCGGCGCATACGCATAATAAAGTTCCCCGTATTCACCGTCATAATATTCGACCTGATCCATCTGATTTTTCCGTTCGTAGATACTTTTTATGTATTCTTCTCCCAGATTACAGGTGCCAAGCCCGTCAATATCGGGGCTGTCGTATACAGCATCGTCCTCCGCATCAAAAATGTATGTGTAAAGCACTTCGCCATTGTCGGTTTGTAAACCGGTATCGGCCAGAACATACAGATAGGTGGAATGACTAATCTCTTTCAGATGCTTTAACTCCCTCAATGTATTCCAGTAGTCGCTCGACTTGAATACCGCCATGTCGTTGTGAAAATCCACTAACCGTTCCAGAAGTTTTTCCTGTTCTTCAGGAGGTGCATCCTCCTCCTGAAGCCTCCACAATTCTTCCCTATTATGGTAAAATTGAACCTGCTTCTGTTTAAAAGCGGCGTCCTGGTTTTTCATTAACTCAACAAAGTAGCCCACATCTTCGCTGTCTATAATTGTCGCCATTAAAGCATTATTCAGCAAAACCCGTTCAGTAAAATTTTCTTCGTAAAGCCGCCGTATATTGTTTTGGTTAACCACACCCAAAACAGCGGTTGTAATGGAAAACAGTACAAGGAGCATCACAAATATCCGAACATTGATTTTATTGAAAAATGTGATTTTCTTGCCCATTTTTCTTCTCCTTCCGGAACAGGCTGTTTTTTCCTGAAAACTGATCAACCGCTTGCCCACAATTTAATTTTAGCCATAATTTCTTCGACATTGACAGGCTTGCCTATATGGTCGCTCATCCCGGAAGCAAGGCACCGTTCCACATCTTCCTTAAAAACATTTGCCGTCATGGCTACAATAGGTATCCGTTGTGCGGCTCCTGCCTCTAACGACCGGATTTGCCTTGTGGCTTCATAGCCGTCCATGACCGGCATCTGTACATCCATAAATATCAGCTTATAAAGTTCAGGGTCTGCGGCAAACATATCAACGGCCTCTTTGCCGTTTTCGGCGCATTCGATCGTTACCCCGGTTGGCTCAAGAAGCGCGATGATTATCTCGCGGTTAATTTCCACGTCATCGGCCAATAAAATGGTTTTTCCGGAAAAATCATTAAACTCCTGCCCAGCCGCATCGTCCGTGTCCTCATTGTCGGATTTATCAGCAGAACTTTGGAAACAGGATTGCGTTTTAATGTTAAAAATAAAAGTAGTTCCTTCTCCTTCCTTTGATTCGAACCAAATATCGCCGCCCATCATGTTTACGATGCTTTTTGAAATAACAAGGCCAAGTCCCGTTCCGCCGAATTTCCGTGAGATGCTGCTGTCCGCCTGCGAAAAAACCTTAAAAAGAAGAGGCTTTTGCTCTTCGGAAATACCAATCCCGGAATCTTTAACCGAAATCCTTACCGTGCACTCCCCGCCCCCGCCTGCTTCGGCCTCCGCGCGCAGTGTAATACTGCCGTTTTCGGGAGTAAATTTTACCGCATTGGACAGGATGTTTAAGATAACCTGCGCAAGCCGCTGTTCGTCAGACAGGATGATGTCAGGTATTGCAGGGTCGCAATACAGGCTGAAATTGATTTTTTTTTCCTCGATCTTGAACCTCATCACATCAATGATCCGAAGAAGCATTTTTTCAAAGACAAATTCGGTAAAGGAAAGTTCAAAGTGATTTGTCTCTATCTTGGACATATCAAGGATGTCGTTGATAACGCCCAAAAGATGCGTTGAGGAATCATTTATCTTATTAAGGCAATACTTAATCTTGTCTATATCCGTGTTATTGTTGGCGATAGCGGCCATGCCCAGTATTGCGTTAAGAGGCGTACGGATCTCGTGGCTCATATTTGCCAAAAATTCGGATTTTGCCAAATTTGCACTGTTCGCTATTTCCAGCGCGTTATTAATTTCGGTTATATCATTAAACAGCGCCATGATCCCGGTGCTTTCCCCTTCCTCGTCGATCATTGGTGTAACAAAAATGGAAAAAGTACGCGGCATTCCTTTGGAATTGAAATCTATTTCTTCTTCAAGGGATACTGTGCTTTTTTGCATATTTGCGTTCTCGACTGCCTCAGTAAAATGGCAGAGGCTTTCTTCCGATATAAGGGATTTAAGCACATCCGTATAATGGCTGCCGTTTATCAGCCCGAAATTCATAATGCCGGCTTTTGTTAAAAAGGTATGCGACGCGTATGCAAAACGCCCGTCAAAATCGAGAAGCAAAAGAATGCTGGTTGTGTTTTCCAGGACAAGCTGAAAATATTGCAGTTCCTTTTTCAGGGAATCGTTTAATATCGACTCGACCCGGTTTTGGGAAGCAGAAATCATCCGCGCCCTTTTCAGGTTTTCCTCTGCAAGCGCAAGCTTTCTTTTTAAGGCACGGTTTTCTTTTTGTTGTTCATCCAGCAAATTATCGCTATTTTGTGATTCGATGTTCATTCATAACGCCTAACTAAGACCGCAAAACACATTGGTGTAATTGTGAAAAAAGTTTTTTAACTTGCCGCTTGCATCGGGAAGCGGGCAGATCTCGCCGCCGCTGCAGGCAAACAAATACTGCGTCTCCCCTGCAATCTCGCTGACCTTTTCTGCTTCGGCAGTATTATTGGCGCCCAGGGCAAGGTAACGGGCCATGCATGAATAGCTTAAAACAACACTGTTTTTTGCAACAAGGGGCTGCAGCGCTTTTTCTGTAGTATAAAGAACATCATCCATATTTACCCGCCCAATCGCCAAAGTTGCGCCAACGGGCATAGCCCCGCCGCAAACCGCATGCCCATCCGGGGTAAGCGTAAACACGGCCCGCGCGACAGGCTTTGTGCCGTCTTTATGATCGACGACAAGCGGGAGAATTCCCAGACCTGTGGCAAGTTCGGCTTTTGTTATGCCAAGTTCCTCCAGGTATTCAATTGCCGTTTTGCCGTTAACACCGGTAAGGATATTGCCATTAGACTCGGTTATGATTGCTTTCTGTTTTCTGATTTTGCTCTCGTCAAGAGAGGCTATCTCGAACGATGCATTTACGGTGCCGTAAACCAGGGCTACAACCACCGTTTCGCGGAAGGCTTCCCCGTTATGTATGGTTTTTGCTGTTGAGTAATCCATTTTATGGTCTACAGCCATCGTCCCAAACTGCGGTATGCCGCCGGTTGTCTTGTCTATTGCCGAAAGTATCATATCGCCGCTTACATTATTTATCAGCGGAAAATAACTGAGTATTAACGCCGGCTTTTCGCCGGAACGGCCGAGCAAAGGCAGCAGGACGGAATTAATGGATTCTTCGTATTTTTCCGTTATGGGAAGTGCAGCCGTTTCAAAGGAACAGTCGTCGCTTGTCAGGACGGTAATGGCAAAGATAATCTGATCGGTCTGCTTGCCGGCGGAACAAATACAGGTGGTTGAACCGATGCAGTTAAAAGGAAGCGCATCACAGATTGCTTTAAGCACACCGGTTTCCTCAAACTCGGAAAAGCAGGAAATAATGCCCAGGGTGTTCTTTAGTAAATTCTTGCCGCCTTCCAGCGTTGCTATAATTTCTGCAGCAGCAACCGCCGCATCATCGATTTCTCTTGTGGTAGCAGTAAAAGATTTTATCATATTGAAACCCTCCTAAATTAATTCCCTCTACGCAATACCACACATATGCAGAGAATTTTTTTCTGTCAAGAATTTCATTCCCCAGGGAGGATTTGAACCCCCACAAGCAGATCCAGAGTCTGCCGTGCTACCATTACACAACCGGGGAGTGTTTATTTAAGTATACTATGGGAGAAAAGAAATGTCAATAATTAAGAAGAAACACCTCTCCCCTGCAGAATATACCGCCTAAGGCTCATTTGCCCCAATAAAACCGTTGACCTCTGGAGTTGGGCATCTTATTATTACATTTATGGAAGAAACCGGGCATTTTAACCGGCTGGTATCGGAATTAAGCGTAGACGAACGGGCCAATCTGCTGGACAAACTTTCCAAACACTCAAGCCTGGGCGCCGCCGTACTATACCAGGAATCCAGGAGCGAAGGGGAATTTGTTGCAGAAAACCAGTACCAGGAACTTCCCTGGTACCACAAAATATGGTATGGCATCCTAAGCTTTTTTAATTCACGGCCGCCGTTAAAACTCTATGAAAGCCATGTAATGACTCAAATCTACAGAAAAATGGAAGAAGAAAATCCGGGATTCTATAATTTCCAAAAAGATATACTGCTCCCCAAGTTTCAGGAACAAATAATTTCGCTGCGTGATGCTTCCCGTTTTTTTTACAACGCCCTGGATGCAAGTATTAACAGGGACAAAGGAGGCCTATTGGTTTTTTTGGGCTCCCTGGAAATGCCGGAAATCCACAAGCTGATCATTTCAGATACAGATCCGGCCAGCCTTGCTTCCTATTACAAGGATTTAAATGAAGTTGAACTGCGCCAAAAAGCAGTAAAGGGCTTTGAAGACGCCCTGGCAGGCATAACCGAAGCTGACAGAAACAAAATGTATACCAGCGCCCGCTCTCTTTACTGCCTAAAGCAGCTTGCTTCTTTTCTTTACGACCGGCTCATTAATTCATTTATTTATGATTCTTCTTCCCACGGCAATATATGCCCTGCAGCTTCGGTTCGGGATCAGCTTTTATCATTGAACAATATCCTTCTATCCCTTAAGGTAACACCGCCCATGGCATTGCTGGAATCGCTTTTTATCTATGTCCTTATGGAAAAAAGCACCGAACCGAATTTTGATTTAAGCAACGAAATGCGCAAGCTCCTTGCCCAGGCGGAAGCATCGCTTCAGGCAATCCGTGATTTTAATTCGGAAGTACCGCTTACAAAACTGCTTCGCTGTATTTCCAGAAACCCGGGTCTTGCACCCAAAAACATAGGCGGAGGGGAAGACTGGTATCAGGTCTACCGTGAACGGTGGAAGCATCTGGTAGAAGAAAATTTCCTGTTTTTTACAAGAACCCGGCGCCAGCGTGATTTGGAAAATACGTTCCGGTATTTTTTAAAAGGGGCCAATTTAAAAATGCTGGAGCATGCCAGTTCAAATCAAAACCCGCTTGGAATTAATATTAAAGGAAGTTTTTGCCTTTCGTTTTTGCAGACCTTCCATTCCGTTGTTTTTATGGGAGAAATAAATAAATTCCTGCGCCCCATCCTGATAGAAGGTGATTTTATCCAAAAAGAAAACAGGGCGGAATTTACAGAAAGCTACAACAATCTTATAAAACTGGAAGACCTTATAACCCGTTTTGATCAGGATATTTCCCCGGAAGGAGACTTTGGCAAAAGATATGTTCAGGCAAAAGGTGAGATGTCCTCGCTGCCGGTAAAACGCCGGAAAATACAAATAATTGTAGAAGAAGCCGCACAGACTGCCGAAGATATTATCACCCAAACCAGGGAAGCCCTGGCGCTGATGGTTAAAATTCTTGGCGGAATCCTAAGGAAAAGCCCCGACGAAAAATACGACACCCTTGCCAACCTGTCCGTTATAGCCGGCCGCGGCACAAGCTACCAGGAAGGTATTACCCAGTCAATCAGCAAACTCAATAAAACCCTCCAGCTGCTGGATGACATTGAGGCAATGGAGATGGGAAGATAAAAACTTTAGTTCCATTTACACTCACTTTTAACGGCGACTGTGCGCGTTTCCCTTTTTACTACGAAGAAAAGCCTGTCGTTTCAATTAAAAATAATCCCGCCCCATCCTGCCTCCTCTCAAACCGGGCAGCAGGGGACATGATCTTTCGTTTGCCAAACAAAAACCGCGAAACTTTTTTCCGTGCGCAGGGAATCCCGGCGGAAAAAGTATACAGCCTTTATCAAATACATTCCCGTGATGTGTTTATACCGGGGAACCCGTCCGGCAACTCGCCGGCTGTTTCCGGACCGTTGGTGCCGCCCGATGTTTTTGCACGGGAAGGGGACGGCATGGTAAGTTTTTTCAACAATATTTTTCTTGCGGTAACCGTGGCCGACTGCCTGCCAGTATTTTTGCTGGACACGGAAAACGGTTTTTTTGCCGTCCTTCATTCGGGGTGGAAGGGGACAGGTATCGTATCAAAGGCATTGGAAATAATGCGGCAAGCGGGAAGCAGGCCGGAAACAATTGCCGCCGTCCTGGGCCCCTGTATACAAAGCTGCTGTTATATAGTTGATGAAGGGCGGGCAAAAAACTTTGAAGCCGAATTCGGTTCTGCTTCGCCGCTTGGCACTGTAACCAGGCATGACGGCTCCGGCTGGTACATCGGCCTCCAGGCAGCCAATGCCAGGCTGCTCTCTGCCGCCGGTGTACAGCATCTGGCATATTGTACGGATTGTACGTTTACCGATACCCTACTCGGTTCGTATAGGAGGGAGGGCGAAACCTATACCAGGATGATAGCTATGGCAGGGCTGTTGTAAAGACTTTTTACTCCATTTATGGTAATTACAATACATGGACTTTAAAGAAAGCTGGAAACACCGCATTGCAGCTGAGTTAAACAACTTGTTGGCGGAAGCGGGAATCAGCGAAAAAATAGAACCGCACGCCATTACCGCAGAGCTGCCCCCCAAGCCTGAGATGGGGGATATTGGATTTCCCATGTTCGCTTATGCAAAACTGCTCCGCAAAGGGCCGCCGCAGATTGCGGCAATGCTTGCCCAGCGTCTTGGCGCAGCAAGTGAAGCAACCGGCGAAAACGGCGCAACAGGGACAGCCGATGCGGAGGGCCCCTATGTGAATGTGCGGCTGAATCGGGAAAAAGCTGCGGCGGTGATCCTTGCAGAAATGCTGGACAAACCCGTGGGACAGCCGAAGAACTTTGCCGGTTCCCGAATTATGGTGGAATTTTCCAGCCCCAATACCAATAAGCCGCTCCATCTGGGGCACCTCCGCAACGACATTCTGGGGGAAAGTATTTCCCATATACTTGCCGCCTGCGGGGCGGAAGTGCGGAAGGTGTGCATCATTAACGATCGCGGCATTCATATCTGCAAGTCCATGCTTGCCTATAAAGAAAACGGCGGCGGAAAGACGCCGGAGTCGGAGGGAATAAAGAGCGATCATTTTGTCGGCGACTGGTATGTTGCATTTAACCGGCAGTTAAAAGAAGAAACGGAAAACCTTATTAAAGAAGGTCTTGAAAAGGAAAAAGCCGAAGCCGTCGCCCCGGTGATCAAGCGGGCTCAGGAACTGCTCCGCCAATGGGAAGCCGGAGACGAGGAGACCGTTGCACTCTGGAAAAAGATGAACGGCTGGACAATTGACGGCATGAAAAAAACATACGAACGCACCGGCATTTCTTTTGATCAATATTATTTTGAAAGCGAAACGTATC
>Ga0082212_10013221_pt1 | contig 10335 bp, 4 predicted proteins | sample TergutNt197P3_FD_71548 | JGI IMG/M metagenome (GOLD analysis project Ga0082212, IMG submission 71548) | Neocapritermes taracua P3 segment gut microbial communities from Petit-Saut dam, French Guiana - Nt197 P3 | ecosystem: Host-associated > Arthropoda: Insects > Digestive system > Gut ...
AGTGGACAAGTACAGGAACATCTCGAAGGCCACGAACACGTACGAATACGACAAGAACGGCATGATGACGAAGGAGACGCGCAAGGTCACGGGCGGGAAGGGCGGCATCTCCAGGACGTCCGTTAGGTCGTGGGAGTACGACGCCTGGGGCAACCTCAAGTCCTCCACCGACGAGCTGAAGAACAAGTCCACGGCCGACTACGACCCAAGGTTCGGCCTGCCGACGCTCGAAAGGGCGCCGAAGGACGCCAGGACGGACATCGTCACGGAGTACACGCTTGACGCGGCAGGGTCGCTCGTGACCGGGATAGCTGTCTACGAGGAGGTTGGCGGCAAGAGGGGCAACCCGCTGGAGAAGACGAGCTACGCCTACGGCGACGGCTCGCTGCTCGAGGAAGAACGCAGGCACTACGGCGACGGCCTTGAAAACACGTACACGACTTCATACAGCTATGACGACAGGGGCCTGTTCCTGGAGGGCATGTCCGCGGAAGGCGCCGCCATAGACGGGGCAACCGGGACCGTCTCCGAAAGCTACGGCTACGACGCCTACGGGCGGCCGGTCTGGCAAACGGACGCGAACGGCAACCTGTACGAGACCGGGTACGACGCGCTCGGGCGCGTGACAAAGGAAACCTACCCCGACGGCACATTCAGCGAGACGAAATACGACGACGCCGCCAACGAGGTGACGAAGACGAACGAGCGCGGCGACTCCGTCATATACCGCTACACCCCGCTGGGCCAGATAAGCCGCGTGACCGACGGCGCCACCATGACGGCGCTCATGGCCTACCAGTACGACCTGATGCTGCGCCCCGTCTACGAGCTCTCGCTGGACGGGAACGGCGTGAAGGCAGGCAAGCGGTATAGCTACGACCACTTCGACCGCGTGACCTCGACCGTCGTGACGGACAGGGACGGCAAGGCCCTGTCCGACGTGTCCGTCATGTACCAGGACGTGTACGACGCGGAGACGTCGCGGGCCGTGACCGTCGCGAAGGGGGACGCCTCCGCGAAGAACGTCGTGACGACGGAGTATACCGACCTTTTGGGGAGGACCATCCGCTCGGGGCGCTTCTCTGGCGGCAAGGAGCTCATAGACACGTTCACGTATGACAAGGCGGGCAACTGCCTGACTGCGCTGACCGAGCGCGACAGGTCCCTTGGCCTCCCCTACACCACGAGGTCCGAGTACGACCATGCCGGGCGCGCCGTCCTCCAGGCGAACGCGCTTGAACAAACGGAAAGGAGCGAGTATGATGCCCTTGGGAGGCTGGCGGCATCGTGGGACCGCAAGGGGAACAGGACCGGCTACAGCTACGACTCGCTGGGCCGCCTGACGGAGCGAAGGAGCCCGTTCGACGGGGACGCCTGCAGCGTGACGAGATACCGCTACGACTGGAACGGGAACGTCATCGCGACGGAGACAAGCAGCGGCATGCCCGGCGGCGCCGAGGCGTGGCGCGTCACGGAAAACGGCTACGACAGCCGGAACCGGCTGGCATGGACAAGGTCCTATAACGGGGAGGGCTGGGAATACTCGGGCTTCGGCTACGACGAGGCCGGGAACCAGACCGACGCCTATACGGGCGGGCACATGGAAGGGGGGGAAGTGGAATACCTGGCGCACTCTGCGGCCGAATACGATCACTTGGGCAACGTGGTGTCCCGCACCGACGGGATGGGCCAGCGCGAGTCGTACGTCTACGATTCGTACGGGCTGCTCCAGGAGAAGACGGACCGGAACGGCAACGTTTTCAGGTACGCGTACGACGCGCTCGGGCGCGCCGTGATGACGTCGGCGGCAAAGCCAGGCGGCGAGGAAGAGACCCTTAGCGTGGAATACACTCTCACGGGCCAGATAGCGAGCACGGAGTCGAAGCCGTCGCCTTCTGACCCAGGCATCGCCCTGTCCTACAGGTACGACTCCCGCGGCCAGACCGTGAGCGAGACCGAGCGGAGCGGGGACGGCACGGTCACGAAGGTCTATGCCTACGACGCGGCGGGCAACCGCACGGCCATGGGCGCGCTCGACGGCGATGTCCTCAGGGCGGCCGCGGCCTACGAGTACGACGCGCTGAACAGGCTCGAGTGCGTGCTGGAGGAAGGCAAGGCCATCGCCTCCTACCGGTACGACGTCAACGGGAACAGGGTGCAGTCCACAACCGGGCCCGTGACCGCGCGCTACGAGTACAACGACGCGAACATGGTGACGGGCGTGACGAACCGCTCCGCGTCGGGCGAGCTGCTTTCCGGCTATATGTACGAATACGGCCTGGACGGCAACCAGGCGAGGAAGGCCGAGTACACGGGAAAGACGACGGCCTACGAGTACGACGGCCTCGGCCGGCTCTCGCGGGAAACCGAGGGCGGGACGGACAGCCCCGTGACGCGGGCGTACAGCTACGACGGGCTGGGGAACAGGGGCGGCACCCGCGTCTCCGGCGCCGAGAACTACGGCATATCCTACGAGTACGACCTGAACAACCGGCTCCTGGGCAGCGTCAAGGAGGCCGACAACGGCGCCGTGTCGACGACCGCGTACGAATACGATCCCGACGGGAACCAGGTACGCAAGGAGACCGAGGCAGTGGGCCCGCCCTCCGGAAGCGACCCCTCCATTGGCTTCGAGGAGGACGCCTCGGGCATCGGCCTCATGGAGTACGACGCCTTCGGCAAGCTCGCATGGGCGCTCGAAGGCTCCGTCCAGGCGGAATATACATACCGGCCAGATGGCCTCCGGCACTCGAAGGAAGTGGATGGCGCCCTCACGATCCACATATGGGACGGCAGCAACATCGTATTTGACCGCATGGCAGGCGGCAGCGGCACGAAGTACCTGCGCGGCGCGGGGCTGATCGCGCGGCAGGAAGAAGCCGGCGGGGAATACGAGTACTACCTGCGCAACGCGCACGGCGACGTCGTCCAGATGGCGGACGCTAGCGGGGAAGTCACGAGGGAGTACGGCTACGACGCCTTCGGCGTGGAGACCGACCCCGACGACGGCGACCTGAACCCGTTCCGCTACTGCGGCGAGTACTTTGACAACGAGACTGGGACGTACTACCTTCGGGCGCGGTATTACGCGCCAAGGCTGGGGAGGTTCACGCAACAAGATACGCATTGGAACAATACAAACAACATTTACGGGGATAATCCGCAAAAAATCGGTAACATCTTAGTGCCGAGTAGTGGTGCTATTAGGCAGAGCAGTAATTTGTATGTATACTGTTCGAATAACCCCATACTCTTTATCGATCCGACAGGGTTATGTGCCGGATGCGCTAGCAACTATCTAAGCACACAACAAAAACCAACTTGGACATATAATCCGGGGGGATATGGGTATGCAGCTTATAAAGAAAATCTAGCAAGTTATTGGGTCAAGCATGATTATGAGTTAAAAAGGAACCATCCGGCAGCAGTGCCTCCACCGGCGTCGGCATTGCAAGGCAGTAACCAAAGCCTCGCGAGCCAAATCATAAACCACCCAAGCTACAAGCACCAACCAACTGCATATGCGCAGCTTCAATTAGTAGCCCAAGGGCATGCGGATTATATTTCTGGCAGAATCCTTTATACAATTTTGGGTTTGTATCAGACCGGGCAAGAATTCACCATAACATCTATATACCGTCCCGAGTCAAAGGGTTCATTGCATTATACAGGACAAGCGTTTGATGTTGTGGATGTTAATGGCGACGACTTAGGGTGGTATGATTATCGTTTTGCCCAAGGGTGGCAGGACTATATTACTGCAGCTGACTTGATAATATCCCCATCGCCTTTTGAGAGTGTGGAGATTGGTGCCCCGGTGCGTGCACCCGTCTATTCCTCGTCTTTGACAAAGCCATTTTATGACAAAGGAACAGCTCCCCATATTCATATTGGTATAAAATAGTATTTATGGATTAGTTATGGAAATCGCCAAAGGAGGGCGGAAATGTGCGATACGAATAGTAGGTTGAGGATATGAAAATAAATAGATTGCTGAAAATTGCCATTCCATTTGTGATTGCTGTTTTGATTCTGCTTTTCACAATCAGCTTTTTGGGGGAAGAACAAAGTGTAAAAAGCGTAAGGAACGATAACAACGAGAGCGAAACTGTACAATTTCCTGATTTCCCCATCGACAACAATGAAGACACGTTAGAAATGGAAGAAGAGGAAACAGTAATAGATGAACTAAAGCCATATGACACAATCACTTTTGGGGAATGGCATGGAGAGTTAATCAATTGGCGAGTGCTAGAGGTCAGGGATCAAAAGGTGCTGGTAATTTCAGAAAGAATATTGGCCCTAAGACAGTATGAAGAAATTATTGATGGTTTTTCTTTGCCAACCTGGGCAAAGTGTTCCCTTCGGTCGTGGTTGAATAATGATTTCTATCAAGCCGCCTTTTCCGAGGAAGAGCAATCTGCGATAATATTGACATCGGTTAATACACCAGACTTCGAAACCGAATTTGAAACGAATCATACAGATGGCTTCGTAGAAAAAACCCCTGTAATCGTAAAAGGATTCGATGATACGGAAGACATGGTTTTTTGCCTAAGCGTTGAAGAAGCATATAAATATTTCTATTCAAGCGAAGATAGGATAGCTTATCTTAATGTTACGCAGCAGGATTACGATTATGCCGTGCAAGCTGTAGAAGCGATACAAGGGAGTACAGACGGATGGGAGTATGTTTTTGGCGGTTATTGCCTGAATGAAAACTCCCCAAAAATATGGTGGCTTAGGTCAAGTACATATGTTGATCCATATGGCGACATATGGATAGGCAGTTTAACGATGGATGGGGATATTCCTTTAGGATGGCCTTGCGGAGCAAGACCGGCTATATGGTTGCAATTGGATGCTGATGGTGTTGAAATTATTACACACTGACAAAAAGATGTAATGTCTGAGGTGTTGTCGTGTCGCCTTCAAAAATTACGTACGAGGCAAACAATCGCTGTCTGTCGCCTTCAAAAATTACGTACGGGGTGAACAATCGCGGGCTTGCCCTACGGGAACGTCTCTTCCGGAGGGGCTGTCGGCTTCAAAAACCCTATCCGAGGTGAATGATCGCGGTTTTGTTCCATGGTAACGAGTCTTGTCGCCTTCAAAAATTACGTACGGGGTGAATAATCGCGGGTTTGCCCTCCGGGAACGTCTCTTCCGGGGTGCGATTCCCGCTTCGGCCGGCCTGCGGGCAGGCCTGCGATCGCGAAGGGGAAGGCATTTCCTGGAATCATATGCCTGGGATCCGTTTCCGGGCATGGCAAAAGGGCCTTCGCGGCTGTCCGGGGCCGATAGCATTTGGTTCAAGCCTGTTGTTCAGGCGACTTTTGTATATGTATGGTACAGCCCACCGAGGATCTCCGTGGAAATGAGCGTCGTCTTTTCCATCGTCGTCTCCGGCGGGCATGGCAATATGTCCGGTGCCTGGCCGCCTATGCCCTGGTGCGTCCGGCAGGGATTGTAATACCTGTGTATGTATTGATACAGGATATGGTATAGGTGCTTTTCGTCCAGCGGAATTATATGGTTCAAGACTTCCTGGCGGAGGATACCGACCGCCCGCTCGCATATCCCGTTCTGCCAAGGGGCGTGGTACGCGGTCCGCACGTGCTTTATGCCTATTCGGGACAAGAACCCTTGCAGGCTTTTCGCCGTGAAAACGCTGTCGTTGTCGTGCAGAAGGTATTTCGGCTGCTTGCCGAACGGCGTCGCTTCCCTGATTTGCTGCACTGCCCACTCCGCCGTCGGGTTCGCGGTGACGCCGAACTGCTCGATCCTGCGCCGCGCGTGGCTCACGACGATGAAGACATAGAGCAACTGGAACCTGAGCGTAGGGACGACGAAGAAATCCATCGACCACAGGTTTTCGTTTTTCAGGAACGTGCGCCATGACTGCAGCCGCTTCTCGCTCGACGGCTTGCGGATGGACGGCAGGTATTTCGCTATCGTGTTCGGCGCGGGCGCGTCGGACACGTTCAGGCTTTTGAGCAGCCCGTGTATCTTCTCGGGCGACAGCAGGGGGTTCTCCTTGTGTATCCGCTTGATGAGCGCGATCGTCTTCCTCGAAATCTTTGGCCTGCCGGGCGGCCTCCTCGACTTGATTCGCCAGAAATGCTTGAAGCCCTTTTTGTGCCAGCGGATGACAGTCTCCGGCTTCACGGCCATCAGCGCGGACTTCCAGCCGGGGTACAGCCTCGCCATCAAGGCCATGAAGGCGCGGAAGAAGGGTGTCACGCGCCGCTTTGGCCTTTTCCCGTTAACGACCTGCTCCTGGAACAGCGACAGCTGGCTCCTGAGTTCCAGGTTTTCAAGGATCAACGCGCCATTGGATTTCATTGTCAAGCGGGCGCAATGGAATGCCATGCCCGCGCAATCACGGAAGAACAACAATAAAGCCTTCATAGCTGGCCACCCTCCATAGGGCTTCATCCTACCCTGTGGGGCCGTGCATGTCAAACGCGGCAGCCGCGCCCCAAAGACAAAGGGGACGGACCCTTGTGTCTTGTGACGCATGGAGACGTTATGCGCTTCGGAAGGCAATGGTGACGGTTCTTTTGTTTTTCCGCCCCAGGCACGATTCAAGACTCCCCGCCGGTTCCTTTCGGCGGCTCGTTTTCCGCTTGCTGCTCGAACATGGCTATCTGTTCTTTAAGCCGCTTGTTTTCCGCCTCTATCCATTTTTTAGACCTGAAGCCCAACAAAAACCTGCCCCAATAAAACTTAAGCGGGCCTCCGCATAACGCTATAATTTCTTTCCTGTCTGAAACGTTATTCCAATTTAAATCCTTTTTCATTACGCCCCAATCTTATCCCCAGCCCGCAGGCCGTGTCAATCGCTCCGACGCCCGACTTCGCCCGGCTCCGCCCGGCCAAGCAGTACGTCCCGCCGCCCGGCTAAGCAGTACACCCCGCCGCCGCCAACCGGGAAAGCCGTAGGGGACGCCGCCCTCGGCGTCCCGCGCCTGGCAGAATGCCTTGGCCAGGCCTCGGCCCGCGAAGCCGCGCCGCCGCCAACCGGGGCGCCGGGGCAAACGCCCCCGCCCGCGCCCCCGGCCATGCCCGCGCGGGGAAGCCTTCCGGGGGGGCGCAGAGGGGGTAGGCCGGGACCGCGCCCTTCGCGGGCCCGGGCGTAGGGGGACACTTCCCCCGCACAAAAAAAGCGAAGGCGATACTTCCGACAAAGGTGACGGTCTCGCCGAGCAAGGTGCAGGCAATCTACCCAGACGATTCAAGGCTGCTGAAAGCGAAGGTCTCGCCTACAGGCTGCTCGAACAAGGACGTGGACTGGACGAGCAGCAACGACAGCATCGTCACGGTGGGCGATGACGGCACGATAACGGCCCTGCGCCCCGGCAACGCGACGATAAAGGCCACGACCAGGGAGGCCGGGAGCGACAAGAAGCACAGGGCCGTCAATTGCAAGGTCACGGTCAAGCCGAGGCCCGCGAAGAAGCTGGCCGTGGCCCCGGCGACGGTCAAGCTCAGCGCGAACGGCACGCAGCAGCTCAGCTTCACGGTCGAGCCCGCGAACGTGACCCAGATCGTGCCGATCTACAAGAGCTCGAACTCGAAGGTAGCGTTCGTTTCGGAAAGCGGGCTGATAACGGGGCTGAAGAAAGGGGGCGCCGTCATCTCGGTGACTGTCGGCGGCAAGACGGCGAAATGCGTAGTGGACGTGACGACCGACCCGCCCGCGGGCATCGACCTGGGCTACAGCGGCATCACGCTGTTCACGGGGGAGGAAAGCGCGCTCACGTGCGAGGTGTACACGCTGGGCAGCGGCAACGCGAAGGTCTTCGCCAATGTAGACCAGAACGTCACCCTCAGGAGCAGCAACCCGCAGGTCGCGAGGATAACAGGCGGCAACACGATCGTCGCGACGGGCGCGGGCGTGTGCGAGATCGCCGCCAGGTCCGACGTGGGCAGCTTCGAGGAATACTGCGTGGTCACCGTCCATGACCGAAAGCCGATTATGAAGGACGACAAGGCGGCGCTGGCCCCGGGCGGCAGCGCGGACCTGAAAGCGGCGCTCGCGGAAATGGCAAAGGACGGCGCGGGACTGGAATGGATGTGGGGGAGCAGCGTGCCCGAGGTCGCGGAAGTGACGCAGGACGGCATCGTTACCGCGAAAAAGCCCGGCAAGGCGACCATAATGGCGTTCACCCTGTGGGGGGACAGCGTAACGTTTGAAGTCGAGGTAGCCTGATGGCTGGCCTGTCGATCGGAGAAAAGAAAATGAAAGCCATGAGAAAATACATATCGATAGCGTTGGCCCTGTCCCTTCTTCTCGGGCTGCTGCCTGCCGGCGGCGCCAAGGCCGCCCACGGCGCCTCGGAGGAGGAAGCCGCGGCCGGCGCCCAGGCATGCAACGGCATGGGCTACGATTCGTTCAGGGGCGCGGACACGCCGATGGCGACGACGATAGACGGCCTGCAGCCATACGTGCCGACGCGGGAGATCGACTATTCCGCGCTGGACAGCAAGAGGTATATAGACTCCTTCCCGGCAGGCGCCGCGGACGCCCCGGACGCCACGGAGGAAGGGCCTCCCGGCGACATCGCGGAGGCGGGCGGGGCCCCTGCCGGGGGCGGGGAAGGCGGCGGCATCACGGCCCTGGCAAGCGTGCCGAACCCCAGCGTCCCCACGCCGCCGAAAACCGCCACGCCGGGCTCGCCGACGGCCGACCCGAAGGGCTACCCGGAAGCGCCGTTCGGCTATGATTACAACGACTGCGAGACAGCAGGCCCGGGCAGCGGCTCCCTCCGCTACGAGGTGACGGACTTCACCCTGCCCGGCAAGAACGGGTTCGACATCACGGTCACGAGGACCTACGACTCCTCCTCTTCGAACCCGCTTGACGCGACGGTGAAAAAGAGGAAGAACGCCACGAACTACTACTACGCGTACATGGTCTACTACCCGTACACGGCCTACTACACGTACACGGAGCACTTCAGGATGGAGCAATACGACAGGTACGGGCGGCCCATCGAAGGCGCCACGCTGTACCTCCCTTACAGCGTGGCCGTCCCCTACACCGACTACAAGGTCGTGGAGAGGGGCATCCAGGGCCCGTACATGCGCAAGGCCGAGCGCGACGCGGACATGGCGGAGTACAGGCACGCGCTGGAGGCCCAGTACAAGGGCAAGAAAAACCATGTCGTCGTGGTGGAGGCCCACGAGTTCGTCCAGGACGCGTACGGGACCGGCACGCGCAGCAACAAGCATGCCGACAACGTCTTCGGGCTCGGCTACGGCTGGAGCCTCGGCTTCCCGTCGATAGAGGCCGTCGAAGGCACGGACAGCGGGGAGAAGAACGACTTCCTGCACGTCGGCGACGGGCGCGTCTACAAGATAGACCTCGACAAGAAGAAAGGCGAGAAGAACGGCCTCGACGGCTACGACCAGAAGGACCTCGTGCTGCAGAAGGGCGCCGGCGCCTATTCCTACGCGCTCGCGTTCAAGGACGGGAAGAAGGCCTACTTCGACAGCTCGAAGAGGCTTTCCAAGATGACGGACCGGTTCAACAACCAGGTAGACTTCTTCTACAACAAGGGCAGCGTGGCAGGCATCATGGACAGCGCGGGCCGGGAGCTCTCGCTCGAGAAGGTCCCCGGCGGCCTTCAGTGGCATTTCCATGACGAACTGCTTGGCGAGGACGAGATACTGGCGGCCTACGAGGTCAGGGACCACCAGCTGACGGCCTCCATCGACCGGATGGGCAGGCGGACCGAGTACGCCTACGAGCAGAAGTCCATAGACGTCAGGTTCATCGAGCAGAGGATGGACGACCCCGTCACGATCAAGTACCATCTCCTGAAGGAGATCGCGCACCCGACCGGCGCCATCAGCCTGTACATGTACGACAGGCGCGCGAACCTCGCCGTCAGCGAGAAGGGCAAGACGGACAGGCTCGTGGTCGCCAGCCGCGCCGACTTCATGGACGAGAAGGAGTATAACGCCCGCGGCACGCGCGAGACGAGGGTCAACTACGAAAGGTACACCTATGGCTTCGCCGTGGCGGGCAAGGAAAAGAACCATCAGCTGTATATCTCCTCTGCCAACCTTTTCAGGCCGAACGGGATGGTCGAGACGCACTCCTTCGACAAGAAGGGGAAGCGGACGAAGGAAGTGGACAAGTACAGGAACATCTCGAAGGCCACGAACACGTTCGAGTACGACAGGAACGGCATGATGACGAAGGAGACGCGCAAGGTCACGGGCGGGAAGGGCGGCATCTCCAGGACGTCCACGAGGTCGTGGGAGTACGACGCCTGGGGCAACCTCAAGTCCTCCACCGACGAGCTGAAGAACAAGTCCACGGCC
>Ga0082212_10013222_pt1 | contig 10335 bp, 10 predicted proteins | sample TergutNt197P3_FD_71548 | JGI IMG/M metagenome (GOLD analysis project Ga0082212, IMG submission 71548) | Neocapritermes taracua P3 segment gut microbial communities from Petit-Saut dam, French Guiana - Nt197 P3 | ecosystem: Host-associated > Arthropoda: Insects > Digestive system > Gut ...
TTTCCGAGGCCCCCACGTCAACCACAATAAATTTGGCAGACTTGGAGGCACGCTAACAGGTTCCTTTCCAGTTTCACCTTCGTCCTGCGGGCAAATCCCGACCCTAGTGCAATGCAACATTTAAGTGTTACATTGCACTAGTGTCGCGTCCGCAAACTAACTTTGCTATTCGGTTGCTTTTTTCTTATGCTTATCATTCGGTTCAGAATGAATAAAGGACGCAACACTAGTACTGGCAGCTGCAACTGAAACATCGAATGCCAGAATAGAAAAAAATACCTTGACTCTGGATAGACTTAACGGTATGGTACTCCTTCTGTGCATTTGTACACATGGGTGTAAGGTACTCCCATTTTTTGCATGTGTGCAGGTTGCGTTATAGAGTCTCGAGAGTTGGAGTCACGAGTTATGGGTACTTATTTTCCGAAAGCCAGAGAGATAGACCGCAAGTGGTACATTGTTGATGCTACGGGCATTCCTGTGGGCCGCCTTAGCACCACTGTCGCAGAAGTACTGATGGGCAAGACCAAACCCTCCTGGACACCATTCCTGGACACCGGTGACCATGTTGTTGTAATCAACGCCGAAAAAGTTGTCCTCACCGGCAACAAAGCGACCCAAAAGTACTACAGACGCGTCACGTCACAGCCCGGAAGCATGAAACAAATCCGCGCAGACAGGATGATGCAGACATTTCCAGAGAGGGTTATTGAGCAAGCCGTGAAATGTATGTTGCCAAAAGGCCCCCTGGGCCGCCAGTTCTATCGCAAGCTCAAAGTATATGCAGGCCCAGACCACACCCATCAGGCTCAACAGCCCGAAGTTTTAGCTATCAAACTGTAATAATCCAGAGGAATCACATGGCAATTACCCAGCACTACGGAACAGGCCGCCGCAAGACGAGCGTTGCCAGGGTTTTTATGCGGCCCGGCACAGGCAAGGTTACTGTAAATGGCAGAGACATTGAAAACTACTTTCCCAATGCAGTGCTTCGCATGGTGGTTCATCAGCCACTGACACTTTCTGAGATGACCGGCAAATTTGATCTGGTAGTAACCGTGGTAGGTGGTGGTCCTGCAGGACAGGCCTCCGCAATACGCATGGGATTGTCCCGCGCCCTGCTGGATTATAACGAACAGTTAAAGTCAATCCTGCGCCATGCTGGTCTCCTAACCCGTGACCCACGTATGAAAGAACGTAAAAAACCTGGCCAGATGGGTGCCCGTCGCAGGTTCCAGTTCAGTAAGCGATAATTTTTCCGGGGTTTTTCCCCATTTTCATGGCCTTTGAGTAAATATATCAAGGGCGATTCGGGCGGTGTTCCGCCTTTATCCCAAAAGCATGCGGAAATGCGATTTCCGTTGCCAATTTTGAGGAGGCCAAAATGGCTGCGATTCAGATGAAAGAACTCCTGGAAGCAGGTGTCCACTTCGGGCACCAGACCAAGCGATGGAACCCGAAGATGAAGCCTTTTATCTTCGGTGCAAGAAATAGCATTTATATCATCGACCTGCAAAAAACTCTTCGCCTATGGAACCAGGCGGCCAACTTCATTACGAAAGCCGCGTCCGAAGGCAAGAGCTTTTTGTTTGTCGGGACAAAGCCCCAGGCTCAGGAGCTTATTGCAGAACAGGCACAGCGATCTGGCTCCCATTATGTTAACAACCGCTGGCTCGGTGGAATGTTGACTAACTTTTCTACCATTAAGAAAAGTTTAGACAAATTAAAGGAAATAGAAGCTACCCTGGCAGACACTGCAAAGACCTCCCAGCTCGCCAAAAAAGAGATACTCACCCTCAACCGTCAAAAATCAAAACTGGAAGCCTCCTTTATTGGCATCCGCGAAATGCGCCAGGTTCCTGATGTCCTCTTCGTAATTGACCCCAACTATGAAGACATAGCTGTTTCAGAGGCAAACAAGCTGGGTATCAAAATTGTTGCCATAGTCGATACCAATTGCAATCCCGATAAAATTGACTTTGTAATCCCAGGCAATGACGATGCAATCAGGTCTATTTTGCTCTTCTCTGAACGGGTTGCTGATTCCATTCTGGAAGGCCGCCAATCATTCACCGACAAAAAGGATAATGCCGAAATGAAGGCAATGATGGCTGAAAAAATTAACGAAGGCGAAGAGGCATAATCCTTCACAACTGATTCAGGAACAAATAGGAGATTTATAATGGCTTTCACTGCATTAGATGTAAAAGCACTAAGAGATAAGACCGGCCTTGGCATGTCGGATTGCAAGAAGGCGTTAGAGGAAAATGACGGGAACATCGAAAAGGCCATTGACTGGCTTCGCAAGAAGGGTCTCGCTGCCAGCGCAAAAAAAGCTGGACGTATTGCCGCCGAGGGGATAGTCGAAGCCTATATCCACCCTGGAGGTAGAGTCGGCGTATTGATTGAGCTAAATTGCGAAACCGACTTCGTTGCCAAAACGGACACATTCAAACGTCTGGTCAGAGAGATTGCCATGCACTGTGCAGCTCATGACCCCCAGCCAGTTTTTGTTAGCCGGGATGAGGTTACTCAGGAATTTATTGAAAAAGAAAAAGAGATTGCCCGCGCTCAGGCAGAGGCAACAGGTAAACCAGCAAACATCGTAGAAAAAATTGTTGATGGAAAATTGAATTCCATTTACAAGGACACTTGCCTCCTCGAGCAACAATTTGTAATGAACCAGGACTTGACCGTGGAGCAATATGTCTCCCAGAAAACCGCTGAAATTGGCGAAAAGATCGCTGTCCGGCGTTTTGTCAAGTGGGTGATGGGCGAGGGACTTGAAAAGCGAAAAGATGACTTCGCTGCCGAAGTGGCCGCCGAAATGGGCGCTTGATTTAGAGTATTGAGTTTAGATAATAGAAACATCGGCTATCTGTATTTTCGGTGCCCATAGCTCAGCTGGATAGAGCAACGGCCTTCTAAGCCGTAGGTCGCAGGTTCGAGTCCTGCTGGGCACACCAACACAAAGTCCGTGGCCGCTGATACCGTCAAAAATCTACCTTTTCCATGCGGGAGCCAATGACCGCATCAATATAGCGGCAGTTTTGGGTCATGACAGAATTATAGTCAACGCACTTTACAATCGTAACAGCACGGGCAGATCGCCTACGCCTCCCATTCCGCTCCCCGCCTGGCGGCGGCTCACTCCATTATCGGCGCAGTCTAGCGCATTCGCGCTTTCACCAAGGGAATTGGTAGGTTGCTTTGGCAGTCCACCCACAAATGCAGGTTGTTCTGATTTTGAAGGGCTATGACTATAATAGTGAAAGCCTGGGTTAACCATGGCTATCAGCCACTTCTAACTCATGTTCAAAACCGTTACGCAATTTGTGACAGAACTGCCGCCGACATTGAAGGTGACGGCTATTTCCGGTTGCTTACTCGGAGTCACCCCGATGGCCTGACCGACTAGTTGCTTGTATGCGAGGGCGTGCATGGAAACGCCTGTCGCCCCAACGGGATGCCCCTTTGCCTTCAGCCCACCGCTGAGGTTGACAGCACACTTGTCGCTGCTGGTAAAGCGGCCTTCCAGGTAGTCTGCACCGGCACACCCGTCTTTGGAAAGGCCTAAAGCCTCGGTAGTAAGCAGTTGGTTGATGGTAAAGCAATCATGCACTTCAGCAATATCAATATCAGAGGCAGTTATTCCCGCCTCGGCATAAGCTCTGCGGACGGCTTCTTTTCCGGCCATCAACTCGTACATGTTTGGTCGAGCTGAAATGGCCATACGCTCGTTTGCATGGCCAATACCTGCAATTTGAACTCTTTTGCCAAAGGTCTTTGCATCTTCAGTTCGCATAAGTACCAAGGCTGCCGCGCCATCGGTCACCAGTGAACAGTCATGCAGCTTAAGTGGGTCGGCGATGACGGGGTTCTTTTCTGGGGGCAGGTTCAAAATGGCCTCTGCGGTCACCAGCCCCAATTTGTCAGACGGCCCACCTTTGCCAAAGTGAGCCAGGGGATTTTCAAGGCCATTGGCATAGCATAGAGCCGCAACAGTTGCCAAATATTTCTCAAAGTCACTATCGCTAATGTTGTATTGTGCCTTGTAGCCCTTTGCATATTCGGCAAAGAGGGCAGGGAAGCTCATGCCCTTGGCCCCCTCTTCGGGCCAGTATGAGCATGTCCCCAGGGCATGGGTCACACCCTTGGTATCCAGCAGGTTCATTTTTTCAACGCCAATTACAAGGGCTGTCTTTGCTCTCCCTGCCTCAATTGCGTACACTGCGCTAAAAATTGCTGCTGAACCTGAGGCGCAGGCATCTTCGCAGCGGGTCATGGGCTTAAAGCGCAGCCCAACAGGGTCAATTTCAGTCGAAAAGGCTGCCAGGTGTTCCTGATTGGCAAATAACCCTGGAGCGCATGAACCAACCCATACACCGTCAATATCTTTGGCCTCTACGCCAGCATCCTTTAAGGCACATCTGCCTGCTTCCAAAAAGAGGTCGTAAAGAGTAGAAGAATCAGTCACCTCCCCTGTCTCCTTATTTCGTTTGACAAAATTGCCAAACTTGGTGTTATGTGCGCCTACAATGCTTACTTTGCTCATAATATCTCCACTGTTTTACAGTCATTGGCAATAACAACGTCAGCGTCAGTTTTTTCTAAAATCCACTTTGGGGTATATGGTGCAAAGGCTTCCTTTAAGATAAATTTGTTTTCAGCGACCTCAAAGAAGCCCAGGTCTGTCACTACATAATCAACTTCACCCTTGGCGGTGAGCGGAAGTGAACACTGTTTTTTCAGACGACTCACCCCCTTTGGGTCGAAGTGCAATGTGGCTGCGATTACCTTAGAGGCTCCTGCGGTGAGATCCATAGCACCGCCCATGCCGGGTACCATCTTGCCTGGGATTTTATAGTTGGCCAGGTTCCCTTCCTGGTCAACCTCTAAAACGCCCAGCACCGTATAATCAACGTGCCCACCTCTGATAATGCCAAAGGAAGTGGCACTATCAAAAAAACAACCCCCTTTGACAATGGTGGAAGGGACACCGCCAGCATTGACCAGGTCAGGGTTTTCTTCGCCCGGCTCAGGTGCCGGCCCCAGGCCCATCATGCCATTTTCACTCTGCAACATGATCAATACATTTTCGGGCACATAGTTTCCTACTAGTGTTGGCAATCCTATGCCCAGGTTTACAACGTCACCATGCTCGAAAAATTTTGCGATCCGCTTGGCTATAGCCTCTTTGTTGGGTGCATATTCCATGTTGGCCTCACATATCCTTTTGTTCTACCGTTCCAATGCTCTAAATACTTTATTATTCTGCCTTAACCAAAAAATCTACAAAGATGGACGGGGTGTGGATAGCATCTGGGTCTAGCTCACCTATTTCTACAATTTCTTCTGCTTCGGCGATTACCAGGTCTGCTGCCGTTGCCATGAGTGGGTTAAAATTCCTTGCAGTGGCTGAATAGATAAGATTTCCAGCCTTATCTGCTACCCTGGCCTTAATCAGTGCCACATTTCCCCGTAGCGGTAATTCCAGCAGGTACTGACGCCCCTCAAGCGTAATAGTCTGTTTGCCCTGCTCTACTTCAGTGCCTACGCCCGTGGGAGTCAGAAATCCGCCAAGCCCGGCTCCTCCGGCACGTATCTGTTCGGCCAGTGTACCCTGCGGGACTAAATCTACTCTTGTCTCGCCCTCGTTCATCTGCCGCTGTGTCTCTTGGTTCAATCCTATGTGGCTGGCTATTATTTTTTTGAATTGCCTACCCGCCACGAGGTGGGCTACACCTGTAATATTGCCTGTTTTAAGGTCGTGGGCACCTGAATCGTTGCATATTAGTGTCAGGTCTCTGGTTTGGGTAGCTTTTAGGGCCAGAATAATAGCCATCGGGGAACCGCAGGCCAAAAAACCGCCCACAAGGACTGTATCTCCCGCCTTTACCTTAGCAGCAGCCTGGGCCGCCGTGATGATTTGTTTTTTGATCATTGGGCCTCCGATGAATCAGGCAGGGAAAAAACATTTCGATACTGAATTATTTTACTTTGAATGAAGAATTTTCCAAGCTACGGCCAAAGGACAGTATCTTGGTATAACCTATATTGTGGTGGCCCAAAATGCCAAAGTGCAAATTTAGAAAATCTGTCTGGGTTTTGATGGCTGTGGCCGTCCTGGCTGTTGCGCCTACCTATAGCTGGTGGGTCTTTTCCAGGCGCGGTCCACTGACGCAGGATGCTTCCGTCCTGATTAAAAAAGGCACGACCATCAGCCAGGCGGTGGAACTCCTTGTTGACAGTGGTGTTATCGAAAACAAAAGACTATTTATGCTATGGGCCAGAATTAACGGTATAAAAATTATTCGCGGCGAGTACATTTTCCCTGCCAAGTCATCTATGGCAGAAGTGTTGGAAAAGATTACAAAAGGGGCAATCCACACCACAAAGTTAGTCATTACGCCTGCATTGCACGGCTGGTCGGTGCAGAAGAGGCTGGAGCCTTTTATCTCAGAGGACAAGTTTTGGTCAATGTGGGAAAACCCTGAATTTATTAGGCGGACTGGATTTCCTGATGCACCTAGCCTGGAGGGTCTCATCGCCCCTGCCACTTACAACCTGAACCTGGCGATGGAGCCAGAAGAGATAATGCTGGAAATGGTGCAGTCCTTTCATGCACAAGTGTTTCCCATGCTAGAGGGCGGAGTGCTTTCTCCATATCAAACTTTGATTCTTGCCAGTCTCGCCGAAAAAGAGACCAATGTCCCCGAAGAGCTACCCAAAATCACAGGGGTCTTTATCAACCGCCTAAAGAGCCGCATGAAACTGCAATGTGATCCGACTAGTCTCTATGCCAGGTGGCTGAGCGGAGACCTACGCTTTACACCACCCACACGCGAGGACATAAACAGGAGCCACCCCTATAACACCTATTCTGCTATGGGCCTTCCCCCCAGCCCCATAGCAATCCCCAGTAAGGCCGCCATTGAGGCCGCTAAGTCTCCAAGCGAAACACAATATTTATTTTTTGTAGCTACTGGCACCGGGGGTCACAATTTCAGCCGTACGCTCAAAGAGCACAATCAGTTTGTAAATACATACAGGAACGAAATCAATAAACAGCGTAGAGCCAGACAGGCCACAGAAAGTTATTAAGAAAAGGTATGGCAGGGATACAGAGACAATTTATTACGATGTAACGAACTACTATTTTGAGATCGACGAGCAAGATAATTTGAGAAGGAAAGGCGTATCAAAAGAGCTAAAGCACATAGATGCTTAGCGAAGGCTACAAAAATCATTGCGTTCCGCAAAAGTGGTTTGCTTCCAGATATTTACCCAAATGCTAAAATAATTGCATTACATCTTAGTATTGCAATAACTAGAGTTTAGCGATCATGAATCAAAAGACTACCATTTGTCAATTTTGTCCACCCTAGCTTGATGCCTACCGCCCTCAAATTCTGTTTCGAGGAAAATTTTTAGAAATATTTCTGCCTGATTAAAATCTGTTATTCTTTGCCCAATTGCTATAGTATTTGCGTTATTATGCTGTCTAGCCAAGCGCGCTTGTTCGACGCTTGTCACTAGCGCACATCGGATGCAGGTATGACGGTTGGCTGCAATGCTCATTCCGATACCTGATCCGCAGACAAGTACCAATCGTTCCCAGGAGTCTTTTTCGGCTATGGCTCGATGTGCGAGGTCGGGATAATCCACAGAATTAGTTCCTTCCGTCCCAAAATCCAATACGACATGGCCTTGTTTTTTTGTCCAGGCCCTGAGGTGTTCTTTTAAGTTGAAACCAGCATGATCGCTTGCAAATCCGATTCGCATAATAAACCTCCTCTATACAGAGTAGCGGAATGACCTGCCATCCTGTTCTTCAATATCGTCCACTTGATCGCGGTTTTTTGCTGTGCATAGCCGAACCAGCAGATACTGAAACTTGGTTCCGTATGCTTAGGGGTCTCCCGGGAAACCTTTTCGGACGGGATAGACTAACTCCAGCTAAAGCTCGCCTGTTTTTACCAGATGGACGCTTAGTTGAAACACATGCTGTACCATTGAGGTGGCAAAAAGCTCTCCCTTGGCTAGCCAGCTTGCCGACTTCTGTAAACGGCAATGGGAACAAAGCAGACGCAAAGAATGGTCAAGGTCGAATCCTTCATAATGACCTGAACTACATCGGAGGGAGCCTGAAGTTTTGGGCTACTACATTGCGGCTGCTGCAGTCGATGGTAATTAGAGGGGCATTGCTGCCTCAACTGAACACAAATACAAATCCCTGGCGTGCTCATTGGGGAGTCAGTTTTACAAGCCAGTCGGATCGTGATCTTTTAGAGAGCATTCAACATGCTATGCCACCTTCGGTTTCTGCATTTCCTGAAGGTGATAATTGGATTTTTACAAAGGGATGTCCACTTGGGTCGTTAAATATTGAGGAGGTTGAGGACAACGATTCCAGACCTGCAAGTCCAGGTGACCTGATCAGGGCATTCTTGGAAGATGGAGCAGATTTTTTGGTACGTTTTGTGGCTGGAGCAATCAAGCCAGGGGAGGATACCCGTCTAGCCTTAATCCACCGTCTGCGTAGCCATAAAAGGGATCGGTTGCCATGGGACAACCGCTTGATGGTTGCGTTATCTCATCCAATGGGCGAATTCCCCAATGTGGGAGTGATGGAGAGAACTTTAGGCGAACAATTGGATCAATGGTCAGAAAGTGCCAGAACCCAGTGGATCAGGCCAAGTCTGCGCCTGGATGCTCCACCGGTGCCTCCCGGGGATAGGGCAATACAAGATGCCGATAAATACTCTGAAGAGGGTTGGACGCTTAGTGTTGGCCTGGAAAATCTCGATGGCGAAAATATATCAGCAGCCAGGCTATTTGAATCTGCCTCGCCAGAGCCTGAAGTTATAGAAGCCCGCAAGGTATTATTGCGTGGACTAGCACGTGCAGTCCCATTCTTCCAGCCGCTTCAGGGAGCTTTGTCGGGGCAAAATCCATGTGATTTGAAACTTCTTCCCATTGATGCGTGGGCATTTTTGACAAAGGATGCTTTTCAATTAAAAGAGGCTGGCTTTTTGGTTCACGTGCCGGAGGAGATGGCAGAATTTGGTGGGGCCAGAAGGTTGCGCGCAAAGGTTAAGTTGGGGGCCAGAAAGCTGGCAGACGTGCAACCGCAGGAAGGTAACCAATCAGGTATAGAAGGATATGTTTCGGCTGATTGGTCGTTGATGCTTGGAGATGACAAACTGGAAATTGAAGACTTTGCTCAAATGGCTAGTCTTAAGCACCCATTGGTGGCCTGGAAAGGCAAGTGGGTCGCTTTAGACCCCGCAACATTGGAGCAGATTACTCAGGTCATAAAAGCCAGCCGAGGGGCTGGTTTTGAAAGTATGACAAAGGGAGAGGCCTTGGCGGCTGCCTTGACTGGGACAGCGAGGATTCCAGGTGTTAGTGAAGCTATTGAAGTTGAGGTGGCTGGCGATTTTGGTGCTGCTCTCTCGGAATTAAAAAACCTTCCCGATAAACCTATAACTCAGCCAAGTGGGTTCAAAGGTCAAATTCGAGCATATCAACTGAGAGGGCTGGCATGGCTTGAAGGGCTTTCCCGCCTTGGCCTTGGGGGAATACTCGCAGATGACATGGGACTTGGAAAAACCATTGAGGTGTTGTCGCTGTTGCTGTACAGGCAACAGGAGAGTCCAAAGTACGGGCCGCCCACACTGTTGATTTGCCCCACGTCTTTGCTTGGCAACTGGAATAGAGAAATAAAGCGATTCGCACCCAGTCTGCCGACTTTTATTCACCACGGTAACAATAGGCAAGACCTGCCAAAGCAATTCGACCATCACACAATAGTCATGACTACATATGGGGTTGCCAGACGGGAAGAAGACATTTTTGCGGCGAGGCTTTGGGGTATGGTGGTTGTGGATGAAGCACAGGCCATCAAGAACAGTAGCTCAGCACAATCCAAATCCATCAGAAGGATTCGATCTCCATTTAAGCTTGCCCTGACGGGAACACCAATCGAGAATCGGCTAACAGAACTTTGGTCAATCATGACATTCGCGCTTCCGGGTTACCTGAATTCAGAATCAAGTTTTAAAGAACGGTTTTCTACACCGATCGAAAAATACAGGGATGCAGATTCGGCGGCGGAACTTAGGGCTAGAGTAGGTCCATTCATTCTTAGACGGCTAAAGACAGACAGATCTATTATCCAGGACCTTCCTGAAAAACATGAAATGAAGGTATATACCCAACTGACCAGGGAGCAGGCAACGCTCTACAAAGCTCGGTTGGATCAGATGGAAAATGACCTGACTACGGCAAAGACCGGCATTGAGCGTAGAGGCAGAATTCTGGCCCTTCTGA
>Ga0082212_10013223_pt1 | contig 10335 bp, 8 predicted proteins | sample TergutNt197P3_FD_71548 | JGI IMG/M metagenome (GOLD analysis project Ga0082212, IMG submission 71548) | Neocapritermes taracua P3 segment gut microbial communities from Petit-Saut dam, French Guiana - Nt197 P3 | ecosystem: Host-associated > Arthropoda: Insects > Digestive system > Gut ...
CGCGACATGCCGGTAGTGCGCGTCTTTTTCCAGTGCGCCGGTAACGGCGTCGTTCATGCCTGTCACCGTGTGGTCAATAATTACGGGTAACGCATCCAGCCCCACGGGACCGGCAAAACCAACCGGCGCGTTTGTCAGCCGTGTTACATCACCGTCTGAAGCAAGGCTCACCTCGCTTGCCTTTACCAGCGCGGCGAGTTTCGCCTCGTTCACGTCAAGGTCGCCGCGAATCGCCACGGCGAAAAAAGCTTCCGGGCGGGTGCCCGTGTCCGGGCCGCAACCGGGGGCCGTTGACAAGTCAGCCAACCCCTTCGGGGATGGCTGTTTAGGTAAGGTATTCGTCTCAGTCTCCATACCTTCGGTATGGAGACTTCGCGTACAATCCAACTCGACATTCACGGCGCGGTAGATAAGGGTTTTGATAAACGTTTTTGAATCGGTTTTCAAGAAGGCGCAGAGTTCGTCAATGGTCTTTACATCGGGGGTGTCGATTTTTTCGAACGGGGGGGTATTTGCCGCCGCCGCCCGTGCCGGCTCGAGTGAAAGGCGCGGGGAGAAATCGAGACCGCAAGCGGCTTTTTCCACATTGGCCGCGTAATCGCAACTTTTGCATAAAATCAGGGTGTTGTCGCCGATCTCGCTTTCCACCATAAACTCTTCCGAGCCTGAACCACCCATCGCCCCCGAATCGGCTTTTACGGGAATCACCGTGAGTCCGCAGCGTTTGAAAATTTTCCGGTAGGCGCTGCCCATCGCCTGATATGTTTCGTCAAGGCTTTTTTCGTCATGATGCCAGGAGTAGGCGTCTTTCATTACAAATTCCCGGCCGCGCATCACACCGTAACGGGGCCGTATTTCGTCCCTGAATTTGGTGTTTATCTGGTAAAGGGACAGGGGAAGCTGACGGTAGCTGGAAAGTTCGTCCCGCACAATGGCGGTAAAGGCTTCTTCGGCGGTCGGGGAAACCACAAAATCGTTGTCCAGCCGGTTTTTCGCACGCAGCATCCCTTCGCCCATCGCCTCCCAGCGGCCGGATTCCTTCCACAGCTCGCCCGGCTGCATCACCGGCGGCTTCATTTCCAAAGAGCCGATAGCGTTCATTTCCTCACGGATAATCTGTTCCACTTTACGGAAGGAACGCAGCCCGAGCGGCAAATAGGCGAATAGACCGTTGGCAAGTTTGCGGATCATGCCCGCCCGGAACATCAGCCGGTGGCTGGCAATAACGGCGTCTGCGGGAACTTCCCGCAGGGTGGGGATAAAAGTGCTGGTGTAATTCATAAAACACTATACCAATAAACGGCATAGTTTTACAATGTTCTTTTACCATGGAGAAACTATGATTTATCTTCCCGTTTATGATACAGTTTTATCAGAAGCCGCATTTTTACGGGGAGGCATGAAATCAAAAAATTACTCAACCTGGTTCAGAACCTTCACCGCGATCCCCTGACCTTCAAAAAAGCCGTTTTGCTTTGTTTTTTTGTTGAGGGTGTTTGGTTTATTGCAAGATTTTTCTTTACCCGGTTAAATTTATTATCCGGTATAATGCCGGGAATAATTTATCTTGTCGTGGTGCTGCTGGCTGCCCGGATGATGGGCAAGGACGAGCTTCGCCGGATATTCGTCTGGCGGGATATACAGCTTCCTTTATTTGCCGGTATATTTATCATGTTTTTCGGCTGGGATATCATTAGATCGGAACTGAGAAATTTTTTTGATATGGTGCTCCCGATACCGGAAGGTTTTTTTGACGGCTGGTTTTACACGCCGGAAAATATTTTTTTAGCAATTCTCACAGGGGCGCTGTTTCCGGGATTTACCGAAGAGGTGTTTTTCAGGGGGATCATCGCCCGGCGGTTTTTCCGTTCCTGTTCACCGGTCAGGGCCGTTTTATTAAGCGCTGCGTTATTTGGAATATTCCATATGAATCCATGGCAGGCTGTCGGCGCATTTCTGGGCGGTGTCTTTTACGGGTGGTTATACTTCCGGTACAAATCAATATGGCTGTGCATGTTCTCCCATGCTTTTCACAACGTACTGGCGTATTTGTCTATCTATCCTTATATTAAAATCAATAACCCCAACTACCTTGAACTGTGGCATCACCCGCTATGGTTTGTCATTTTGGGTTTCCTGCTCTTCGGGTTCGGGCTGTTAACTGTTATTGTATTGAGCAGGAATAAAGGTGAACAGGGTGTCGGTAAGCCTCCGGTTCCCGGTTCCTTAAAATAAATTGCTGTATTACAATTAACCTATGAACAGTACTTTGTCCCAGGTTAACCTGATCCGCGAGGCGTTTCATTACCAGAATCGCTTTGAAGGATCCGTTATGGTTTTTAAAATTGATTTTCCCGTAACAGAAGATCCGGGGTTTCCCTATCTGATGAAGGACCTGGCACTGCTGGCAAAAACCGGTTTTAGAATTGTTATAGTGCCGGGTGCCAGGGAGGCGATTGACGAGGTACTGAAACAGTACGGGATCAACTCCGCCTATGGTACAGGGGTCGGGCAGGAGCCGGTGCGAATCACCGGGGCGCGGGCGATTCCTTTTGTCGAGATGGCGGCTTTTCATACTGCCACCCGTTTTATGACCTTCCTTTCCGGCAGCCGTGTGGATGCCGTTATCGGGAATTTCGTCAGGGCGAGGGGCCTGGGGGTGGTAAACGGTACCGATATGGAACACACCGGCACCGTGGACAAGATCTACACCGATTCAATTTGCCGTGTGCTGAATCTGGGCATGGTTCCCGTCCTGCCCTGCATAGGCCGGAGTCCTTCGGGCAAGCCCTACAATGTTCCCTGCGATGAAATAGCCCTGGCGGTTTCGGCGGCGCTGGGTGCGGCGAAGTTGTTCATCGTTTCGGTGCAGGGGGGAATTCGCCGGGGAAATTTCCCGCTGCCGGAAAGTATTGAGATGAGGGATGGTGTCTCCTTTGGAGGCGGCGTTTCTGAAAGAGACGATGGCAGCCTTATTCGGCTGACCCCGCAGGAGACCGAGGCGGTTATCGAATCATTCACCATCGCAAATGCAGGTGATGTAACCGGGTGTTTACCGAAAATATTGCGGGAACTTAAACTCGCCTTGCGGGCGTCGCGGGCGGGTGTGGAACGGGTGCATATTATCGACGGCAGGGAGGAAGGGGCGGTTCTTAAAGAACTGTTCTCCAACCTCGGAGCCGGAACGATGATCTACACCGACGTATACGAATCGATCCGGCCGCTGCACAGCCGGGATCTGCCGGATATTTTACGCCTTACGGAGCCGCTGATGCAGGGGGGTGTTCTTATCAGGCGGACGGCGGAACAGATACAGGAAAAGAAAGACGATTACGTTGTTTTTGAAATTGACGGTTCGGTTCGAGCCTGCGGCGCGTTGTTCGACCGGGGCGAAGGGCAGGGGGAAATCGCCTCGGTAGCGGCCGATCCCCTTTATGCCGGCATGAATCTGGGCCGCCGGATCGTCGGCTTCTTAATCGAAAAGGCCCGGAAAAACCGCATGAGTAGGGTATTCGTCCTTACCACCGTTACCCAGGACTGGTTTGAAACCCTCGGTTTTCGGGAAGCGGCGGTTGACAGCCTGCCGGAACTAAAACGACAGTTGTACGACAAGGTCCGCAGAAGCAAGGTTTTTGCTCTGGAATTGTAAGCCCCTTGACTTACCGCTTCCAAACCGTAATACTGGAGTATCAAACGCAAAACGGAGGAGTGTATGAGCATTATAGAATATGTGGAGGCCCGTGAAATTTTGGATTCGCGGGGGAATCCTACTGTTGAAGTTGAAGTGGGGCTGGAAGACGGTTCCATGGGTCGTGCCGCCGTGCCGTCCGGAGCGTCCACCGGTGATTATGAGGCGATGGAACTGCGGGATAACGACAAGGCCCGCTATCTGGGCAGGGGTGTTCTGAAAGCGGTTGACAATGTGAATAATGTCATCGCTCCTGAGATTCAGGGTCTTGACGCTCTGGAACAGGTTGACATCGATCGTACCATGATAGAGCTTGACGGAACCGAAAATAAAGGCAAATTGGGGGCCAATGCCATTCTCGGCGTGTCAATGGCGACCGCCCGGGCCGCGGCGAATTTCCTTGACATTCCTCTGTACAAATACCTGGGGGCCTTTCATGCCAACCTGCTGCCGGTTCCCATGGCAAACATCATTAACGGCGGCAAACACTCCGACAATAAAATCGATTTCCAGGAATTCATGGTAATGCCTGTAGGCGCGGGTTCAATGCGGGAAGCGGTGCGCTGGACAGCCGAAGTGTTCCACAATCTGAAAAAAATCCTCCACGATGCGGGAAAAAGTACCGCGGTCGGTGACGAAGGCGGTTTTGCCCCCGACATCGGAAACGACGAGGCACTGGATTACATAATGAAGGCCATTGAAAAAGCCGGCTACAAACCCGGTGAGCAGATGGCAATCGCCCTGGACTGTGCCAGCTCCGAGCTTTACGGCGAAGGCGAGAAAAAAGGTTACAAATTCTGGAAATCCAACCCCGGTAAACTTTTTTCCGCTGAGGAAATGATCGAGATTTACACCGGCTGGGTGAACAAGTACCCCATCATTTCCATTGAGGATCCTCTGGATCAGGATGACTGGGAAGGCTACGTAAAAATGACGAAGAGTCTCGGTTCAAAGGTGCAGATCGTCGGCGATGATTTCTTTGTCACCAACACCAAACGGCTTGAAAAAGGCATCGGCATGGGCGCTTGCAACTCAATTCTGATCAAGGTGAACCAGATCGGTACGATCAGCGAAACCTACGAAGCGGTTGAAATGGCAAAGAAAGCCGGTTACACGGCGGTTGTTTCCCACCGTTCCGGTGAAACCGAGGACAGCTTTATCGCCGACCTTGTTGTGGCTCTTGAGACCGGCCAGATAAAAACCGGTTCGATGAGCCGCACCGACCGTGTTTGCAAATACAACCAACTGATGCGGATTGAAGATCAGCTTGAAGGTGTTGCCGAATACGCCGGCCGCAAAGCGTTTTATTCGATAAAAAAATAAAAATTAAGCCCCGTGAAAGCGGGGCTTTTTTATTACATTTTTAGCTTATTTTTAAGCATATCAAGGAAACTTAACGCCGCTTCGTTATCCGGCTCCATTGAGATTGACGCTTCGCAATCGGAAAGTGCCTGCGGGTAATCGCCGATGTGGAAATACGCCTGTCCGCGTCTGAATAAACAGAACGCCTGATAGGGGTTTGTTTCCAGTGACTTGGTAAAATCATCAATGGCCTGCGAGTATTCTTTAAGTACAGAACGTACCACCCCGCGATAATAGGCGGCCTTGTAAGATTTTGCATCCAGTTCAAGGGCGTTTGTAAAATCCGTTATCGCGTCACGGTATTCGGACCGGGCGAAATTCGCCATGCCCCGGTGTTTAAAAATAAGCGATAGGATATTGTTTCCCGGTTTTAGCTCCAGGATTCTGCTGTACAGTGTAACGGCGTCTTCAAAACGGTTGTTGTTATGGGCTTTCAGGGCTTCGAGCAGCAGATCGTCAATCGAAGAAATTTCTTCGGGGTTATGCGGATGAACGCTCTCTTTTTGTTTTTCTTTAGGGACGGACGGGCCGGGAAGAAGGAGATCGTCGGTGGATTCTTCAATTTTTTTGAAGAACGCTTTTCGTCGTTTACCCAACTGGCTGGTAAGATCCCTCTGGTAATCGCGGATTTCCTGAAAAACTATATCGGCAAGGGATAAACTTGCGTTTAACGCCGCAAGTTTCCGCCTCATCGGTGTGTCAAAAGGGGTGAATTCGGACTTGTAAGTCAGTTCGTGTTCCACCTCCGCCCAGGCATCCTGTAAAATTGTTCGTACCTGTATTTCAATTACGTTGCAGCCGATATCGCCCCGTACCCTGGCAATATTGGCGGGTATCTTTATGAGCAGGTGCGTGGATTCATAGCCAAATTCTTTATAAGTGTAGTGTCCCTTTTTTTCCACTTCTATTACATCAAAATTTTCTTTTAATAAATTTTCTACTACGGAAAGATCTTCCATGAAGGGACATATAACCCTTATACCAATAAGGTCGGTAATATACGGATTTGAATGGCCCGATTTCAGAAGGTTCAGGTATTTCCTGTAATAACTCTTGAATTTTTTTATACGGACTTTTAACGCGGGCGGGGTGCTCAGTACGGACAATACCCGTTCAATTTGTTTTTCAATATCTCCGGCGACAAGGCTTTTTGTTCCGGCTGTAAATTCATACTCCTGCCTCAGAGTTTTTTTATTGGGAAGTGATTCCGCATCGGAGTATGACGTTGAAGAATTAATTGTATTTTTCATATTATGGGTAAAAAAACTGCCTGAGAATCTTCCGAATTCCCAGGCAGTTTCCCTGTCTATTTTTACTCTCCACGCACCGTTTGCGCAACGGTCTCACATTACATACGCCGCAAAACGCGCATGGGCTACTGCACGGTTACGCCTATTGGTCGTCTGTCGACTTCGGAGTGGGGGTGAAGGAGCTTTCGACTGCCTGTTTCTGCGAATCGATATAGCGCAGTATCTGGTTCTGTCCGAAGCGTTCCATCTGCCAAACCTTGCGGGCGTGTTCACGGTCGTAAATTATACCCCAGAGTGCTTCGTCTTCAATATCCCTGTCACTATCAAAAACCGCTTTATCGAAGATAACCTTAACGTCTTTGAAATAGGTGATAAAATCACCGCCCTGCCTTGAACCGTCGCGTTTGATTTCAAATCCGGCGAATTTGATAAACGGAGCGGCATCCGGGTACAGGGGAATAATGCGGAGATCGCGGTTGCGTACTTCCTGAATGTACTGGGGGTTGTCCCAGCGAAGTTCTCCCCATCCGTCAAAAGCCAGATAACCCATGAACATAGACCTCTGGTTCCCTAATTCATCGATAGTGAGGATGTTAAGCCCGTGGGGGAAATTTAAACCGTATACATTTACCGCAAGCGATTTAATGGTTCCCACATTCTTTACCACACCGAAACCGTCTTCAAAACGGCTTTTAACGCGTTCGCCGTTCGCATCACGGCCGGTGACGCCGCTTCTGGCTTCTTCATCGGTCGGTTGGTCAATGGTCCCGTCATCTCCGACGTTTACCGGAGGCTCATAGGCGGGAATTTCATAAGGCGGTTTAATAACGGCCCATGAATGGTAGGCTTCCACAGGGAAACGGACCCTTACACCCATGACAGTACCAAATTGTTTGGAATCGGCTTCCTTGGTATGACTCAGTACCATGTTGGTTACAGTCCGCGCTGACGAGGCGAGCAGGACTTCCCAGTTGGCGATTGCAAGAGAGGTCTTCATCACCTTCTTTTGATCCTCGGTGAAAGACCCCACAAACCGGACGTTTGCAAAATCCATCATGGTATGTCGGTTTTGATTCGGCTCAGTGCCCGTGTCATCATCACCGAGAGAGACGTGAATATCCGCTGCCAGCTTACTGAAGTCGATAAGTATCTCTTCTTCGGCAAACAGGGAACCAGCCATCAGCGATACGATGGCGACAAAAACGAGCATCTTTTTCATGTACAGCTCCTTTCAATTAATCTCATTGATTTAAGTTTAGCGTTGCTTAAAGCTTACCAAATTCAAACTTTTTTGTCAACGACAAAAAGATTAAATTTCAAATTTTCCGTAAATTTCCGGAAACCCCGTCAAAAGCCTTCCGAAGCGTCGTCCTGTCGGAATTCGTCCCAATATGCGGCTTTACCGGCAATAAAAAAGCGTATCTCGCCGACAAAGGGGAAATTCCTTTTGATCCCGTCACGGAGGGTTTTCAGATTGGTGAAAACCTCACCGCCTTCTGCCGGCGGCAGGGACGCTTCTTCGGACAAATCCACGTATACTGTCCCGTCCCTGTATAAAAGTGACCGAAGCGTTGTTTCCCTGGGGAAAAGAGGCAGGGAATTCGGGGAAACAGGCCCCAATAACGCCTCTTCCGTGTACTTTGTCAGGTCAATTTCCCGGGCCAGAGAATCCGGTTTTTCCCGGGAAGCCCGAATAACCCTGTCCTCGACGGAAACGGCTCCACTATCAATATCATAGAACACAAATGTTTTTCTTGCAAGACCCGATATCGAAAATTCAATTACGGCTACAATTACCGGCAAAACAAGCAGGGCCGAAAAGAGTCGTTTTTTAGGTATTTTTATGCGGTCAAAAAATAGCGGGAGGTTCATTCTGCATCATTTATCGCGAGGCGATAAACCCTCCCGATTTTTCAAAGTCGTCTACAAAATCCATTATACCTTTATAGAGCGCTTCGACAAGTTTGCGCAAGTCCGCATCGGATGTCATAAGAAGGGCATCCTGTCTGTTTGTAACAAAACCCAGTTCCACCAGTACAGCCGGCATACGGCTGTGCCGGACCACAGCCCAATTTTCCGCCTTAAGCCCCCTGGAGGGCAATGATTTTCCGACCGATTTATCAAAAGCGTTGAGGATTGACACTCCCAATCTGGTGCTTTCAAAGGTGATACCCTCTTCCATGAGGGAATTCATGATCTTCCGCAACCCCGGTGAATCGGAGTATTGGGATTCGTCCAGCAGGGTACGGCGGTATTCCGGGCTTAGGTACCACACTTCATAACCCCTGGCACTGCTGTTACGGGACGCGTTGGCATGAACCGAGATATAAATTATCGCCTCGTTTTTCCTGATAGGGACGGCGTTGGCAATAGCGGGCCGGTCTTTCAGTTCGTAAAAAATATCGCTGTCCCGGGTCATCAGTATCCGTTTGTCAGGATAGGCCTGTGTGAGCGTATCCCTGAGGAGAAGCCCCGCTTTAAGGACAATTTCTTTTTCGGTTATTTTGGTCCGTTTTCCGTTAATTGTATGTTCGGCCGCCGCGCCTGAATCCTTCCCCCCGTGGCCCGGATCGATGATAATGGCGGCGATTCGGTACTTGGAGTCGTCTTCACCGATACTGCGGGCAAACGCATCCCTGGCGGTAGTCACAAAAGATTCGGGAAAAACAAGCTCGCCGTTTTCCAGGTAGGGCAGGGGTACAGAATAAATATCCCTGTTGTCCAACATGAAGAAACCTGACTGTCCTTCCGTTAGAGCCGTTGAAAAGGTTCCGTAATGTCCCCCTATCGAAAAAGAACCGTCCCGGAAGAAGGGATCCCACCAGAATTCGTTCTCGTCTGAGCGATTAACCTCGTAAAGGGTGTTTAATGTATCGTCAAGGGTGAAAACCCAGTCGGCTGTTTCCTGTGCGTTAAGTTGCCGGGGAAAGAATAACAAGCATATAAATAGAGAAATTAGGAATGAGGAATTAGGAATTAGGAACGGAAATCGCCGTGTTGAGTTTTTTACCTTGTCATTTTTCATTTTTTATCCTCATTTTATCAATATAGTATACGGCTCCCTGGTAACCGCCACGGACGAGCGCCGCCCAAAACGATCTTCCCAAAAAGCTATATTTATTATCGGAGAATCCGGCACTTTTCTGTGTAATTTCCTGTAATGAAAGGCTTGTAAGTTCCCGGATAACACGAAGGCTTTCCCCTACGGTGCGGCCGACATAATCGGTAAGGCCGGCACCGGTGAATTCGGGGAAGGAAACCAGGAAAATACCATCTTTTTGTGTGGTTGATATTGCTGTTTCCGGTAGTTTTTCCAGAGAGGCCCGCAATTCTGCGGAAAGCCGGAAAGCGTCCGGTGGGAAGATGCCTTGCGGGGAGGAGAGAAAAGTCTCAGTTTCGTTATCCGACGGGTCGAGTCGGATCAGAACGGCACGGGCGGCGTTTTCGGCGGCTTCGACGGCGGCGGTACGGTCGGGTGCGGCGCTGATGATATTGCCGCATTTTGAGACGTTGTTCACAGGGAAACTCACCTTGCCGCCTTCTTTTGCACGGAGAAAAAGATCCCGCACATGGGGGATGTTTCGGGCTGCTTCGGTTCCGGTGATTGCCCTGACCGTGCCGGGTATGGAGATAAAGGCCCGTTCGGCGCATGTCCAATTTCTCAGCGGGATAAGGCCATCCGGTTTGCGGCCCGTTGCGGCAAGTACTGCCGCCCGAATCGGTTCTACCCCCGACGAATACGGATAGGTCCAGCCCGACATATAACCGCCGGAAAGCCGGGCGGCGATTTCACCGATCATCGGCTGCCCTGTTAACTGCGGGCCTTGTGGGGTAAGTTTTATATCGCCTTTGGCCGCACCGATACTTTCCGGGCCCGCAAGGCCCAGGGCGTGCACACCTTCGCAAAAAGTTTCCAAAAGGGCTTTTTGTTGTTCCGGCGGGAAACAGGTGGGCATGGTATGGCCCATTTCGATAAAGTACGGCGGAAAAAAAATGTGCCGGTCGGCCAGTCCGCAGATGGTAATTTCACCGTGG
>Ga0082212_10013224_pt1 | contig 10335 bp, 8 predicted proteins | sample TergutNt197P3_FD_71548 | JGI IMG/M metagenome (GOLD analysis project Ga0082212, IMG submission 71548) | Neocapritermes taracua P3 segment gut microbial communities from Petit-Saut dam, French Guiana - Nt197 P3 | ecosystem: Host-associated > Arthropoda: Insects > Digestive system > Gut ...
CGGCGTAATCAACTGGCTCTTGCGTATTCCCCAATCGCAATATTTTCCGCCCTGGTAGAGCGTCATCTGATGCACCTTGTCGAGCGGAATTTTATGGAGAATTGCGACTTCATCGCCGGCCTGCGCCGCGCCCTCTATCCACAGGTCTTTGCCTTCGGACGCCATCTGCTCGTCGTACCAGTATGACATGCTGCCGGAAGGATTAGGTATGTGGCAGGTATATGGCGGCAGTTGAAAATCAAATTCGATTATCTGGTCGGCCTGTTTGAATCCCGCTTCGGCGTCGCCGTCAATAACCTCGACAACCTGCACGTTCCCCCTGGAGCCAGGAGGAAGCGCGCGAATAACCGGCGCTTCCGGTTTCGCGCCTTCGCGCTGATCGACAACAAACGGTTTTACGTCCCATTTAATATCGAGCAGTTTCAAAGCTTCGTCGCATATATCCTCGTTTTCCGCTACGACGATAACGGCGACTTCCGCGTTTTCCTGATCTGCGATATTGTCGAGAAACGGCGTCGGCCCGCCGCCAGTAAACAGGCCGGGAGGCGATTCAAGCGCTTTCAGGTCTGGATCTTCCCACGTGATGATATCGACCACGCCGGGCAGCGCTTTGGCTTTACCGATATCAATGCTTTGTGCCACGGCGTTTGCGTGCGGACTGCGGAGAAATTTGGCGAACAGCATATTTGGCGCCGTCGCGTCAATCCCGAACCGCGCCTTGCCTGTTGCCAGATTGTATGAAAGTTTTCCGGGAATATTGCGTTTTCCCACAATGTTAAAGTCGGTTCGAGTCCCGTTTGCTCCCGCCAGATCAGCCATTTTCGCCTCCTTAAATATTTAAAATTTGAGGTTCTTGCAAAACCCCTGGGATCGCGGCCTTCTAGCCCGCAAACCTTTTTAAAATGCGGACAGGATGTCCGCGCTCCCAGGAAAACCGGAGGTTTTGCAAGAACCTTACCATTTACCGAATATTTATACCGATTTTACGATGGCGGCGCAAGAGAGTGTGGATACATGGCGTACGCAGTTTTGAAGCTTATTATCGGCAAACCGTTTTTACTGTTGTCGATGTTGCGCCTGAAAGGCTGAAAATGATAAATGTATCGTGAACAAATGAAATCAGGCTGTTATATTTACCTGTGAAATGACGAGATCGGCGGAATCAATCGCTCCCGTAATTTTGGCGGCGGGCAATTCAAAACGGATGGGGCATCCAAAGGCGCTTTTGCCCCTGGGCGATGAAATTTTCCTGACGCGGATTCTGCGGATTTTGCGCGAGGTGGGATTGGCATTGCCGCGGCTTGTTCTCGGCCGGGACGCGGCGATTATTCAGGAGCGCATCGGCGATTATCCGGCAGATGTTCTTGTGAATCCCAACCCTGACAGAGGGCAGCTTTCATCCATTCAAATTGGCATTTCCGGTCTTTCTGAAAAATATGAAGCGGCCATGCTCTGGCCCGTAGATCAACCTGCCGTGTCGGTGGAAACGACGCGCAGCCTGATCGAACTTTTTGTTACTAAAGACTGCCGAATTGCGGTTCCATTCCGTGAAGGCAAACGCGGACATCCGGCGATTTTTCACAGGACGCTGTTTCATGAATTCATGGACGCGCCGATGGAAAACGGCGCGAAAGGCATCATCTCCCGCTATGAATCTGAAGCATGTTTACTACTGACGGATGAATCGGCGGCTTTTGACGACATCGATACCCCATCGGATTACCAGGCATTGACAGGACGCAGCCTGGAGGCGGTAATTAAGAGGTAAGCCTGATAGCTGGGAGCGCGGGCGTCCCCGCCGGCGTATAATAAATAAAATAATCGCGGGCTTTGCCCGCTTCTATTGATGCGCCATTGGCGCGTTTATTTATTTATTATACGCCGGCGGGGACGCCCGCGCTCCCAGCTGCCAGGTCTAAATCAGTATTTCAAAAGACTGTGTATGTTGTATCCGCCGATTTTATCCCGGCCGTTTAAAAAAGTGAGTTCCACCATAAAAGCAAGTCCTGCGACTACCGCTCCCATGGATTCCGTCATCTCCGCGACGGCTTTCGCAGTGCCGCCAGTGGCTATGAGATCATCCACAATAAGCGCCCGCTGTCCAGGCTTTACGGCGTCTTTGTGAATTTCAAGCGAATCGGTTCCGTATTCCAGTTCGTAATTTACCTGTAGTTTTTCGGCGGGGAGCTTGCCAGGCTTGCGTACCGGTACAAAACCCGCGCCGAGCGCATAGGCTACCGTAGGCGCGAATATGAAACCGCGCGCCTCCATTCCCAGCACTATGTCTATCTTTTCATCTTTATAAGGTTCGGTGAGCGCGTCAATCGCCTGCGCGAAACAGTTTCCCTGCTTGAGGAGCGTAGTTATGTCATAAAAAAGAATTCCAGGTTTCGGCCAGTCCGGAATTTCACGGATCGCAGCTTTCAGTGTTTCGTTTAAATTAGCCATTTTTTATTATTTCCCCTCAACTAAAAATGTATTATACGCGCTTTGCGCCGGAATATCCGAAATATCAACGCGTTTGACGCGTGAACGCGCCGGGCCGCGCTTCACTTCCTCAATAAAACCGTTTATTTCCGCGGCGTCTCCCTCAACCACGATCTCTACCGTTCCGTCGGAACAATTACGCGCGTCACCGGTCAGGCCGCGCTTCTTTCCGGCGTCCCGAACAAAATAACGGAACCCGACGCCCTGAACCCGACCGTGAACTGTAATATGTTTTGCCTGAATCTCCATAAACCCGGATTCCTAAGTTAAACGGCTAAAAACGATCATAAACCACTGTGCCATATTGCCTTGCCCTTACAGGGCGGCTGTATGTTTTTATTCCCTTACCCAGGGCGTCGGCGCGTTGCGCCTTTGCCCTGGGCTGTTATGCTACGCCCTTTCAGGGCGTTTGAACGCCGTTTAACTTCGGAATCCGGGATAAATAAATCCCGAAGCAATTAATGGCGGATCGTCGCGAGTATGCCGGAAACCAAAAGATCAATTTCGGGCGACTGCGAATCTTTCAACGCGGATTTCAACTGCAATGTTGCTTCAATAAGCGTCATGTTTTTAAGCGGTTCGATGATTTTCCTCATAAGCCCGCCTGAAGTCGGCGCCCACGAACCGTTTTCAATAAAAGCCACTGTTCGGTTCTGTATGTTATGCGCGGCCAGATCATGAAGCAGTTCCTCCATGCTGACAAAAATTCCGGCGTTGTAAGTTGTGGACGCGAAAACAAGATGGCTCCATCTGAACGCCGCCGCGATGACGTTCGCCGACGGAGTGGCGGAAGTATCGTAAACAACGGCTTTGACGCCGTTATCCCGCAAACGGCAAGCCAGAATTTCCGCCGCGTTCGCCGTATTGCCGTAAACGGAGGCGTAGGCAATCATTACGCCTGTTTCCTCGGGCGTATATGTACTCCACTTTTGATATTTATCGATAAAAACGTCCAGGTCTTTGCGCCATACAAAACCATGCAGAGGACAGAGCATGGATATTTCGATGCCCGCCATTTTTTTAAGCATGGCCTGTACCTGCTGCCCGTATTTCCCGACAATGTTTGTGTAATAACGCCGGGCTTCATCCATGTAATCGCGGTCGAAATCAACCTCGTCGGCGAATATCGCTCCGTTGAGCGCGCCGAAAGTTCCAAAGGCATCGGCTGAAAACAGGATTTTGTCCGTTTTGTCGTAAGGCACCATGACTTCCGGCCAGTGAACCATCGGCGCAGATATGAACTGAATCTCATGCTTTCCGGTATTGAGCGTCGCGCCATCCTCCACGATCATTGAACGGCCGGAAATGTCGATATCGAAAAACTGTTTTACGAGAGCGGCTATTTTTGCGCTGCAAACAACGGTAGTTTCCGGATGCAGCGCCAGTACGGCTGAAATGCATTCCGAATGATCCGGCTCCATATGCTGAACGATCAGATAATCAAGTTTCCGGCCGTCAAGCGCATGAGCGAGATTTTCCAGAAAAACCTTGCATACGGCTTTGTCCACGGTGTCAACCAGCACAGTGGCATTGTCAAGCAGAACGTAGGAATTGTAGGAAACTCCGTCCGGAACCGAATAAACGCCTTCAAACATCGCCAGACGGCGGTCGTTTCCTCCAACCCAAATCAGGTCATCGGTTATTTTCTTTGTGCAGTACATTTTAACTTTTTGCTAACCTTCTGACTATTTTTCGCTTTACGGCCGATTTTCCCTTAGACGCGCTTTTTTTTGCCGCTTCGGTCAAATCAAGAATTGAATTACTTGTTCCAAAAGGCGAAGCGACCATGGGAAGGTCGGTATCAGGAGTCCAGTTTCCGTCTATCGAATAACCGAACTGATAGCATTTTCCCATATAGATATTTACTTTAACCGAAAAAGTGCCATTCCTGTTCTTTTTCATCGCACAGGCCGTCCAACCATCCCATTCGCCGGTAAGAATCGCATGCGATGCGCATTCTCTTGACTGGGTTGTGAATGTTACCGTTGCCTTTCTAATCTTTGGGGCAATTTTTATCGACATAACACCTCCTTAAATAATGTCGGCACGGATATTTCATTACTACGTATCTTTATATCGGAATAAATATAGCATTAAGTTAGAAAAATGAAAACTGTGAAATATTTGAATTTATAGTATTCTATGTTTAATATTTTTTATTATCGCCCTCTGCTGCGCTTCGTCCCATACGCACATCCAGCACAGCGGGCAGCCCGGAGCGTACTGCAGCCAGCGCCTCTTCTAAAGCTGGCATAATTTCGTCCGATGTTTCCACTGTGCGGCCATAAGCCCCCGCACCGCGAGCAATCATGGCGTAATCGGGCATAAATTCGATTCCGGCCTCGCGCGCAAATTCCTCGGTAAACAGACCAGCATCCAGCATGTCGCCTCTAACCACGCCGTAACCCTGGTTATTAAAAATAACAGCCAGGAATGGGAATTTGTATTGGCATGCCGTCCAGAGGGTTGAAGTGGGGCAGCCCCAAATAAAACCGCCGTCGGTCATGGCGGCAACCACCAATTTGCCTGGTGAGGCGGCAGCGGCGCCAAGGGCGGCGCCGGGCGCCCAGCCGATAGCCCCGGAAGGACAGCCGAACCATGTTCCAGGCTGCCTGCGTACAATCTGTCCGGTAACGGACGCGCAGTGGCTTAGGGTGTGATTTAAGACGATTGTATCATCATCAATGAATTGGTTGATGCAGCAGCACAGATAATCGGATGAGATTGGCGACGCATTTGACCCGGCAAGAGCCGTTTCGTACCAGCCCTGTCGCATCTCGCTGTTTTTGGCGGCAACACGTTGATAACGCTCAAGTAATTCCAACTTCTTTTCGGGTGTAATTTTCTCCTGTAACAGTTTTTCCAGAGCCGGAATGGCTTGCCGGGCATCGGCCTTAATAAAGATATCGGCGCCGCGCCCCCATAGCAGCCTGCCATGTGTTAGTGGATCGATATCAATATGCAGAATCCTTGCGTCGGTTCGTGGAAGAGGCGCACTGCCGACATATGGCATAGCGTAATCAATAGCAAGAATCACATCTGCCTCATCATAGCCGGCGTCCTGCCTGCAACTGCCGCCTATCTGCTCAATGCCGACGCAAAGAGGATGGTCGCTGGGGAAATTCATCCAGCTGTAACCGGTAAGTACGGAAGCGCTGAGCGTTTCTGCCAGTTTAACCAGCGCCGCAACGTTCTCGGGATAACGCCCGGCATTCCCGCTCACCAGCATTGGATTTTTGGCTTCAAGTAAAATATCGGCCATCTCCGCCAGTGCGGCAGTGTCTAGCGCCGGTAATGCGGGAATTGCGACGGGAGTAGTCGGCGTTGCCTGTTTTTCAATTTCCTTGTAGAAATAAGACATGGGGAAATACAGGTAAACCGGCCCTGTCGGTTCGGTGCATGCAATCCGGAAGGCTTCATTCATGACCTCGTACACATCTTCGTCGCCATTCAAACGGCGGTCGTACTTCACGTTGTTCCGCAATATGCTGCCCTGATCGTATGGCTGACCGTTCCAGAGTGTGCGTTGTACATCGATTTCCTGCCAGGCGGTCATAATTACCGTAGGCACTCGCCCCCACTGAAGGTTCTGCACATTTCCGCCAAGTTGCAGCGTACCGAGTTCTGAATGCACCAAAACCACCTGCGGCTTGCCAGTGACCATGTAGCTTCCGTAAGCTGCCGCTGCTGTTACAGCTTCGTCCAGGCACAGCACAATTTGAGGCGCTTTTTTACCGGCCACCCGCGCTGAAGCTACAGCGGCCTGTAACTCAATGTATTCCCCGCCCGGGTTGATGAAAAATTTATCAACTCCATGCGCGTTTAATATATCAATGAACGCCTTGCTGTTTTTATATCCAGCCATTTCACCCTCTCTATTCCGATTGGCCAACACGTACCTGCGCCGGGCGCAGGAGCTGTCCCCGCATCGTATAGCCGGTTTGAAGCTCTTCAACTACAATTCCATCATGTTCCGCGTCGCTTACGGGAACCATGCCGACCGCCTGCGCAACGTTAGGGTCAAACGGCTGCCCCGTGGCGGGAATTGCTTCGACGCCGATAGACTGAAGTTTTGCGCGGAAAAGATGCGCTGTCATTTCTACGCCTTCACGCAGATGTTCAACGGACGCGCCCTTTGCCGAAGCGCCAATTGCGCGTTCCAGATTATCGAGGACTTCCAGAAACGGCAGAGCCAGCTTGCGGCTTTCTTCTTCTACCCTTTGCTCAAAATCATTTTCAAGCCGAACGCGAACACGGCCGATTTCTTCGTCTATCTGCTTTTTCTTTTCCTGAAACTGGCGCTCGGTTTCTTTCATTTTCGCTATCAGTTCTTCGACATAGCTCGGATAACGAGGCTGTTCGTCTGAAACCGAATTTATATCGACGGTATCAGGATTTAAGAACTTTCTCTTATCCACTACATTAAATTTTGAAGCTTCCGCCTCATGCTTTCCCCGTTTATCCATTATTGCTTTTCCCTAAATATAAAATCAATTCCCAGGGCGACGGCGTGTGGCGCCTTTGCCCTCGGCTGATATGTTACGCCCTTACAGGGCGGTCTGCGGAATCTATTAATTTTATAGACAGACTCTATTAATTAAAAATCAAATCCCCGCTTTTTTTGTCGAAATCCAGACGCACGGTATCGCCTGCAATCACGCCGCCGTCAAGCAGCATTAGAGCCAGTCGATCCTGAATCTTTTTCTGAATTAACCGCTTTAATGGCCGCGCTCCGTAAACAGGGTCGTAACCCTCGTTGGCAAGTTCCTCAAGCGCAGCCTCCGTGATATCCAGCGTAAGATTCCGCTGTGCAAGCAATTTGTCCAGTTGTTTTATTTGTATGCTTACTATGTGCTTCATAAGATCACGCGTCAGCCGCCGGAAAACGATGATATCGTCTATACGGTTCAGAAATTCAGGTCTGAACGCCGCTCGCAGAGCTTCCATTAAAAGCGGCGTTGCCGCGTCTATATCGCCTTCCGTTTCGCTTATAGCGTGACTTCCGATGTTTGAAGTCATTATGATAACGGTGTTTTTGAAATCAACCGTTCGTCCCTTGCCGTCTGTGAGCCGTCCATCGTCAAGTATCTGCAAAAGAACGTTAAAAACATCCGGGTGTCCCTTTTCGATTTCATCAAACAGAATCACGGCGTAAGGCCGTCGGCGTACGGATTCGGTGAGATATCCGCCTTCATCGTAGCCGATATATCCGGGAGGCGCTCCGATAAGCCTGGAAACGGAATGTTTTTCCATGTACTCGGACATGTCAATGCGTACCATTGCCCGTTCGTCGTCGAACAGAAATTCGGCAAGCGCCCTGGCGAGTTCGGTTTTACCGACGCCCGTCGGGCCGAGAAATATAAACGATCCCATTGGTCGCCGGGCGTCCTGCAGACCGGCGCGCGCGCGGCGTATGGCGTTTGAAATTGATTCAAGAGCCGTGTCCTGTCCGACCACTCTGTCGCGCAGGCGGTCTTCCATGTGAATCAGTTTTTTCGCTTCGCCTTCCAGCATTTTGCTGACCGGTATGCCCGTCCACCTTGCCACAATTACGGCGATATCTTCCTCGTCAACCTCTTCTTTCAGGAACTTTTTTTCCGACTGTAATTCCGTCAGTTTTTCGTTTTGTGATGCCAGTTCTTTTTCCAGTCCTACAAGCGTGCCGTAACGCAGTTCGGCGACTTTCCCAAGATCGCCCTCCCGCTCGGCCTTCTGTTCATCGGCGCGTACTTCCTCAATCCGCTCCTTGGCGCTTTGAATGGCGGCGATTATTTCCCGCTCCTTCTGCCAGTGGAGTTTCATACCGGCGCTTTTTTCCTTCAACCCTGCGAGTTCGGCATCAAGAGTTTCGAGACGTTCCTGCGACGCCTTGTCGGTTTCTTTAGCAAGCGCCTGTCGTTCTATTTCAAGCTGCGTTTTGCGCCGCTCTACTTCGTCAATCTCCATCGGCATGCTGTCTATTTCGATTCGCAGCCGCGAGGCGGCTTCATCAATCAGATCGACAGCCTTGTCAGGCAGGAAACGGTCGGCGATATAACGGTGCGACAGCACGGCGGCTGAAACAATCGCCGAGTCGGTAATGCGCACTCCATGATGCACCTCGTATTTTTCTTTCAGCCCGCGCAAAATGGCGATAGTATCCTCAACAGACGGCTCGCCGACATAAACCTGCTGGAATCGCCGTTCAAGCGCCGCGTCCTTTTCAATGTATTTTTTAAATTCATTGAGCGTTGTGGCTCCCACGCAGCGCAGTTCGCCGCGCGCCAGTGCCGGTTTGAGCATGTTCGAGGCGTCTATTGCCCCTTCAGCCGCGCCGGCGCCGACCAGAGTGTGAAGCTCGTCTATAAAAAGAATAATCGAACCGGCGGATTCCTCTATTTCGCGCAAAACGGCTTTCAGGCGGTCTTCAAATTCGCCGCGATACTTTGCTCCCGCCAGCATTCCGCCGAGATCAAGCGCAACCAACTGTTTTTTCTTTAAAGTTTCCGGCACATCTCCCTCTACGATGCGCTGCGCCAGACCTTCGACGATGGCGGTCTTTCCGACGCCCGGTTCTCCTATCAGCACCGGATTATTTTTCGTGCGACGCGATAAAACCTGTATTACGCGGCGAATCTCATCGTCGCGCCCTATTACGGGATCTAGCTTTCCACGGCGCGCCATTTCCGTAAGATCGCGCGCGTAACGCTTTAGAGCCTGGTATTTATCTTCGGCATTTGGGTCGGCGGCGCGCTGTCCGCCGCGCACTGAAACTAACGCTTTTAGTACGGACGCTTTAGCCACGCCATGTTCCCGCAGAATCTTACCTGCGAAACCGTCCGAATCGGCAAGGCCCAGCAGCAGATGTTCCGTGGATATGTATTCGTCTTTGAACTGGTCGGCTTCCTTTTCTGCCTTTCGAAAAAGGGCGTCCAGTTTTGGCGAAAGAGCCGGCTGGGTTCCATGAACTTTTGGCAGGGAAGAGAAATGCGTGTCAAGTCCGGATAAAATCGCGTCCGCCGCCGCGCCAAGCTTTTTTAGCAATGGCGGTACAATTCCGTCTTCCTGTTTGACGAGCGCGAATAACACGTGTTCGGGTTCAATCTGCGCGCCGGACAGAGATTCCGCTTTCTGTTGCGCCGCCTGCAACGCCTCCTGCGCTTTAATCGTGAATTTGTCCAGTCTCATGGCTGCTACCTCCCTCTGTATGTTGAATCTGCGTGGAAATTGGATATCTGGCGTTCCGCCGCGCTCCAATTTCCACGCCGACTCACGGATCGCTCGCTTTCCGCTGACCACGCACGAATCTTTCATAATATTTGAGCGATACATTGTCAAATTTCAGGACCTGATTAACGGAGTGCGCGCGCTGTAAAAGTTTCAAATGGATTTTGGTTAAACCCGGATTCCGAAGGCGGGACGCCCGCGCGCCTGTAATATAAAACCGCAATTGAAAAAAATTCTGCCCAAATCGCCGGTTGTTCATTAGATACAAAGAGAGGTTCATTTTGGAACCGCTCAGAAATTGCAAAATGACCTGCGAAAAAAGTAACATTGGGCATTACGAGGAAACAGATTTTGACTCAGGCGGTTTCTGCATTGTCAGCGAAGATGAAGGCGTCTACACGCCGCGCAACGCCGAGGATAGTCCGCTATATCAAACCGTTGTAAAAACCCTTGAAACCTTCCTTTCCGATCATCAACAGCGCGACCGTCCCGTTCCTTTTTTCGTGGAACGCGAAATGCGGGCGTTTCTCGACTGCGGAATCCCATCGCATGGATTCATCCGCGTACATTGCGATTCATGCGGACATGACCGCATAGTTCCATTCTCATGCAAAGGCCGCGGTTTCTGTTCTTCCTGCGGCG
>Ga0082212_10013225_pt1 | contig 10334 bp, 12 predicted proteins | sample TergutNt197P3_FD_71548 | JGI IMG/M metagenome (GOLD analysis project Ga0082212, IMG submission 71548) | Neocapritermes taracua P3 segment gut microbial communities from Petit-Saut dam, French Guiana - Nt197 P3 | ecosystem: Host-associated > Arthropoda: Insects > Digestive system > Gut ...
CTACTTGCAACGATTGATACGAACACCAAATATCGAAAAATGGGGAATCGTCATTGAATGTCAAAAAATTGCTTGATATTTTCTGGCGAAAGCCTTATCTCAAGCACAAGACGACCGGCCAAGCACTTTGTGTGATTAATGGTCACTATATCTATCTTGGCAAATATGGTAGCAAGGCCAGCCGGCTGCGCTATGAAGAGGTCATTGCCGAGTATTTGTCCAACGGCAAAAAACTGCCGCCGACACGTTCCCGTACAGAAATGACAACGTTGGAGTTCGCAATTGCCTTTCTGGAGTACGCCCAGGAATACTATGCCGACGATCCCGGTACGTACAACCATTGCGAAAACGCAATGAAACCGCTTGTTAAACACTACGGAAATCAACCAATTTCCAAGTTCGGCCCACTGTCCCTGAAATTCATCCGCGACAAATGGATCGAAGCAGAGCATTCGCTAACCACCATACGAAAACGCGAGGGGCAAATTAAAAACGCATTTCGTTGGGGGCAGGAAAACGAACTGATCCCGACCGACATTGCCAATGCAATTATTCTCGTACGTGGTTTGAAACAGGGACGCAGTAAAGCCCGCGACCCGGAAGAGGTACAAGTCCATCAACTGCTTGACATTGATATTGTCCTGAATCTGGCCTTCGGAAGTCCAGGGGGAGGCGAACCGGGCAAACGCCTGGGTCGGGTTATTGAAAACCATGTCCCCCGCCGCCTGCGGCCCAATATCCCAGGCCGAATGATAATGATATGCAAGGATGCCCATGCCCCTATTCCCTATTCCCTGCTCCCTGCTCCCTGCTCCCTGCTCCCTATTCCCTATTCCCTATTCCCTATTCCCTATTCCCTATTCCCTATTCCCTATTTCCTGCACCCTGTTCCCTGCCCCCTGCTCCCTGTCCCCTGTTTGGCAAACAGCGTGCAGCGCAGCGTCCCCACTTCAAAAGACAATGTTTTCGGGACCGGCGGCAGGACGGGGATTTCCGACCCGTCGGGCAGGAGCAGATGAACCGCCGTCTTGCCCTTGTCCAGATCAAATTCGTAATCCTGATAATCCGGCGTACTGCGAATGTCCGTAACAAGAACGACGAGTTTGTCCGTGGTAACGATATGGTGACAGGGAAAGGGCAATTGGCATCGCGTTTGCCCCGACCACACGATTCGGACGTGCCGGGTCGGGACAGCCGGTGTCTCCCGCAAGAAGCCCAAGCCGAGTTCAGTTAGGAAATCCGCCTTGTCCCGCGTGTTTTCCGGGGCAGGTGTCATGGCCGTGATCGCGGACGGGGACGGAACGGGCGGTGAGGACGATCCGCCCTGTTCCATATACTGCCCGATTTCCACATCTCCGTTCGTTACGGCATCCAGAGGAATCGGAATGTCGTTCCTGACCCTGGGCGACGGGTTGATGGGCCCCTGCTGAAACGTATCGGGATGGTTCACGTCGTGTTCGTTGAAATACTCGATTCCGCCTTCGACAAGAACGGTCGCCGTGACCGGATAAGGTTCCCCCGTTCGTGCATCCACCCCGATGCGACGGACGAAAACTTTCGGATGATGAATTTCATCGCTGACCAATTGTGCCAGTTGTCGTTCCCTGCGGCGTTTGACCTCCTCGTTCCTCTGTGCCAGGGTTTCCGGGGACTCATGGTCGTCGTCCCATGCATCGTCGTCCCATTCGTTGTCTTTGCTGAACATGGAGTCTTTCCTTTAATCGCCGAGCCATCCGTCGTCGATCGGATGCGCCCGATCCGGCAGCCGGATGCGGATTTTCTCGTCCGGTTCCGAAAATTTGACCAGCAGCCCGCGCTGCGTCTTTGCCAGTCGGCCAAGTTCGCCACCCTTGATTATATAGAGATACTGCTGATCGTCGCGTGCGACGGTGCGCACAATGGCGGCCATGTCCTTCGCCGAAGCAGCGGACAAGACCTTGGGCGATTCCATGCGGGGTACTCTGATAACGAGATAGCCCTGCGGCGGCAGGAGAACCGGAAGGTTTTCCCCGGCGGATTTCAAGGGCGGTTCTTCGGGCGGTCTTTTGGGCGATTTTTGGGACGATCTTTTGGATGATCTTTTCGCCGGTTTTTTGGTGGATTGACGCGCCGGACGTTTCGCGTTGTCCCGGTCAGGTAACGGAACCGGCAGGTCCGAAGACGGTTTCGTATTGTCGGATGAGTTCTCGGCATTCGGCGAGGTGTGCGGCATCGAGCGGTAACTCCTGGAACGGGGTGGCGAGTTTATGGTGCAGGTTGTTTTTCTTCTGCATGGAAACGAGTGCGGCCCGGTCTTGCATCTCCCGCAGCGTTTCCACGGCTTCGCACAGGACGGACTCCGACAAGGTTCGGGTACGTCGCAGCGAGGCCAAAACGTGATCCGCCATCATGGTAAATTCACGGACCGGCGGATGGAACATAAGTTTCGGCAATCGTAATTCCTTTGCGAACGCCGGAGGTTCCCGGAACCAGTAGATTTCACGGTTGCCGTAGCAGGTGAACAGTTCCACCGGCAACACATGGTCCGCATGGGAACCGATCGGACTGGGAATGCGGAAGGTCTGCGGCTTCAGGGCACAGAGACGATGGGAAACCGGATCGAACATGGTCATCAAATCATGCCGTTCCCGAACCCGGTTCCAAACTTCGGTCGGAACGGCGTAGAGTTTATGACGAAAGGATTTCCATTCCGGCGTCATCAGGATCGACGGATCATAGTGGAAGACGGCACGCGGCAGATCGGTAATGACCAGCGGATGCTCGCCGAGCAGCGGAGCCAGGACATGCGAAACGATGTCCGTGGCCATAGTCGTCCGTGCGATGTCCGCAACCAGATGATACGTGACGGGATTGTAAAACGTGAACCGTTGCGTCAGTTCGTCGAAATCCCGGATTTCCCCAAAGAGATGTTTGAGCGTCCGTTCTTTCGGCTTGTCGCGAATAACATCAACGTCAAGCAGTCGGGTCGATCCGTCAGTCATGAGAAATTTCCTTCGTTGTTACGGCACTTGGGCGAATTTGGAATCAAAGGACTGTCGTTCGTTGGATTTCAAGGAAAAGTTCAACAGAATCTCCTTTGCCAATTCCGTTTCGTCGTCGCAGCCGTAGTAGCCGCCGATGCTTTCCTCCGGAACCCAGGAATCACAGTGCCCGCACTTGCGCAACAGCGAGCCGAAAAAACAGGCACCGCTGATGAAATTTTCAAGAACGTTGAACTCTTCCCGGAGCAGGCGTTTGGCATGTTCGATGCGATCGGCATCCGTTTGATCGTTCTTTGCATCACCGACCCATTCCTGAAACGAGTCCGAATCCAGATAAATCACTCCGTGACAATCCGCAAATCGGCGGTCTCCAGACTCGAAAAGATGCATGGTACTGTTACAGTCGTTGTAACAGTAGATTCCGAATGCGACACCCCACTTTCCGGCCTTGGTTAAGTCATTGAGCCATTTTCTGACCGCACGCGGACCGGTGAACCCCACGGCGTCATCGTTGCCGCGTCCGAACGGCTTGTCGCGCGAACATGGCAAAAAACCCGCGTTTTCACCCCATTGATCCAGTTGCCCGGCCATATCCATCGCACACCAGGGATGAACCGGCCAGGGATCGTAACAAATTTCCAGCTTGGCGGAATCGTTGTCGCCGAACAGGAAGGATTTGAAAATTCTGTTCGCCATCGTGTTACCTCGTCTTTCTATTGCGGCATGGCAAGGGCAGGCCGCGAACCGTTGCGGCACAGTCGATTGTAAAATTGAACGGCGATATCGCAGTCGGCAGCGGTGGATCGGTTGGGGCCGTAATCGCCGCGAATTGTCAGTCCGACCCGCCGCAGCACAAAAACGGGATCGAGGTATTTTTTCACCTCTCCCGTGTCCAGAAGTCCCAACGGATCAATGATGTCCCGTTGATCGGCGATTAATTGGTATTGAATCGGGGCAAGCCCTTGATAACCCCAGTCGCGAACCATCATTCGAAGAATATCGCGAATCCCGACACCGAGAAATTGGACGTTTTCGTGATTGTCATGAGCTTTGGCAATGTTGTCTTTCAACACTTTGGAACTGTCGTGCAGTTCGCCAAGCGGAGACTGTGTTTCGGTTCCGGAATAGATGATGTGGGGTCTTATGAATGCGTCTGTTTCGTAGCAGTCGAAGTGGCAGATTTTCAGGTCAACGATTGTCTTGAGCGGCCACAGATCGCCGAGTTCCGCATTGCGACGTTCCGTTGCCGAGGCAATGTACTCTTCGATCTTCACGGGGTCTTTGTAGTTCGCGGGTGCGGTAATCTCCGGGAGCGAGGCCGACAACTCATCGTCCAACATGAACGGCTTGTACACGGCGGCCATAAGAAACACATGGTGACGTTTCGGATTTTGTGCGGTCATTGTTTGAGTTCCTTAATCATGGGTTGATATTGTTTTCGTTTTTGGATTTCCCGACGCAACGGCTGTGCGACGGAATCCCAGACGCCGAATATATCCGTAATCACCGCCCGATGCGAAACGGCATGTTGCAAATGCCAGACGGCTTGCAATTTCCGGAGCGTGGAAAGTGCCGACAGGATTTGCAGACCGGATAATTCGGCGATTCCGGTCATCGCCAGCAAAAATGCCTCGCTGCGGTTATGATCCTTCTTCCGTGTCAGGTCGTCCCTGTTGTTCGGAAAAAGTTTTCTCGCGAGTTCCAGCGATTCCTGTTTGGCTTTGTCTTTCCGGTCGCTTCGCTTTACGGAATCCGGGAACATCCAGCGTATCCACCCGCGCGGCTGATAGCGGCGAATGAAAAGCGGATAGTCCGCATAAAGACAGTACATTCGGACCGCCGTTTCCAGAGTTCCCGCCATTTCGGTCAGTCCCAACAGCGTTCGCGCGGGTGTGCGGCTGCCCAAACTCTGCATCTGCTCGGTGACATAGACCACCGGTGTCCCCGCCGGACAGGATTGCAGTTGGTCCATGAGCAGGTTGTCAAACGCGACGACATGAAGGCATTTCGATTGCGTTTTCAAAAACGTGTCGCGCGACATCGGAAGATCATGAACCGTCGTTTGGTCTCCCTGGGTTGTTGCGCTGGTGGCACGAACAACGGCCATCGCTCCCGACACGCCGGGGTCAACGGCGATCATGACCGGAGGATTTTTCCAAGGGACTGCCATGTTGTCCATCCTTGTCAGTGCTTGTTACTTCCGCCGTGAATTACACGCCGTGTAATTCGCCGCCCGCCCGTCGGCAGAGGGTTTTGACGATTTCCCGCAATTCCCCGGCATTCTGCGCCCGGATTTCCGATTCGGTCACGAGATCGGCAACGGCCAGAAAATAACTGGCGAGCCACGCCTGGGACGAAAGCATATCAAAGACGGCCATCGCCTCCCAATCGAACCGGTCGCGCCACCTGCAATCCCGCATCGCCTTGTGCAAATAATTCACGCTCTCATCGCGGGAGTATTCTTTGGCGAACAGACCGTCCAGCAGATCGGCGATTAGTTGCATCTGGTCCATCATGCGTTCGGTCGTGATCCCGTTCTTCTCCATATAAACGTCGATGTAGTCCGGGTATTCCCGATTTAGGATTCGCTCGAACACTTCGACGTATGCCCGGTAGCCCAGGTTCAGCAGGTTGTATTGCGGGAGAACCGAAGCTCCGGTTTTGGGGTCGCGGATATTGTGGATGGGCATCATGGCTTATCTGTTATTACGCTGGTGGTACTGTTATTGCGCTGGTGGCAACAATCAACGGCTTCGTTAACGGAGTGTTGGTAACGGTTGGGGGAGGTCACTTGTTGCGTTGCCAGATCGCAATCATTCCGTCCGATTCCACATCGATGGCAGCCGACGTGCAGGTCGAAGGGACAGTCCCGATACGCCTCACTTCGTTCACGGATGATCTTGCGATTGGCCGTTCTGATCGCATTGTTCAAGGCCACGTCGCCGATTTTCACCTGCGACGGCGTGGAACCCCGGCCGATCAGGAGCAGCAGGTTGAGCGACGCGAATTGCCGTGCATCAAAAAACTGATAGACCTCGCTTCTTTGCGAAAAACCCGATCGAACGGCGATGCGCCAGGCCATCCGGGGTGAAATCCGGTACTCGAAGTTCACTTCAGCCGCCTGACCTGCCAGGACAAAACAGGACAGTTGGCAGGTTGCGTTATGGTGGCCGGTAACGGTATGCACCCACACGGGCGACCATTCGTCTTCTTCTTGCCGCAGCCAGTCGGTCACGGGCCGGAGCGGTCGCTGTCCTGCCCGAAAGGATTCCACACTCGCCGCGATCCGTCGCAGCCGCCGGTGCCAGTCCGGTTTGTTTACGGCTTTCATCCGAAACGAATCAAGCGACAGAGCGTAAAACGACGGAGGTACGTCGTCATAGCCCAGTTTCAGCGACAGGTATTCCGCAAGCGACAGGATCGTCATTTCATCCAGTCGCCGACCAACATACTTGTTCAAGATCGTATCCGCGACGAGCCGTGCCTGCTGACGCTGCACCTTCGCCGTGGAATAAGGAAGTTTCACCTGCTCGTACATCACGGATCGTTGCATCGTTCAATCAGCCAAACAAGTCTTTCGATTCCCCGAACAGATCATCTTCCTCGTCCTCGCCGATGTCCTCGAAGTATTCTTCATCATAATCGTCGCCGTCTCCCTCCTCCCAGTCCGCGTCCTCTTCATGGACAACAGGACCGAACTCATCGTTGTCCCCTTCCGTGTTTCCCTCCTGCTCGTCGCGAATGTAGGTGAACGGTTTCCCGTTGTTCCCGGCATCGTTAAACTCGTTCGTCAGTTTCAACCGGGTGTCCCCGGCGACCGGTCGGGTTTTGGCATGCGCTCTTTCGGCGGCCACCCGTTCGTTGATTCGGGCTGCGCGTTCCGTCTGCGTTTGTTTGCGACGTTCCGAATCGGCCTGTTTCGCATAGAACCCGACCGTGTTTTGCATCTGTTCCAGAATGCCTTCGACCTGATCGAGAAAGGAACGGGTTTCCTGCATCTGATGCAACAGCGTATTGACCGTACCGAACGCCGCATCGACCTCTTCCTGATCGTTCGTCTGATATTCCGATTCCCAATGGTTCAGTGCCCTGACCCAGCCCTGATATTGCGACACCACACGTCCCAATCCGGTCACCATGGCCGCAATCATCGTTTTACCGCTCTTGCCCGTTTCACGACCTTCGACCGTTGTATCCGTTGACTCTTCCAGACCGTCCAGACTTTTCCGGCTATCGACGGTGGCCGGAGCGAGTTCGTCGATACGCTTGTTCAACTGCGATTCCGTGAAGGGCTGCCTGACCAGTTCTTGTTCGATCTTGCGACGGATCGTCCGATATTCGCTTTTTCCGAGCCGCCATGCAATGACCCGCAAGTGTGTCCAGCGGATCGTTACGCCGTTCGCTTCGGCCTGGGCTGCGAGTTCCCGATACTGCGTTTGGGTATAGGCTTTGAGCGTGGCCAGGATTTGATAGATGCGCGATGCGGAGGTGCCGCCCAGGATCGCACCTTTTTTCACCGTTTCGCGACCGCATTCGTACCGGCTCTTGTCCTGCAAGGGATAGAGTGTTTCCCACTCTTCCCCGAACCGGAAATACCCTTCAATATCCGTCGCCGCCATTTTCGAGTCCAGGCCGAGGATCAGCATGGCCGTCCGGCGTTCTTCGTCCGTACTGCCCTCCCAGATTTGCAGTAAGCGTGCGTTCGATGCGACGTTCGGAGGCGGTTGATCGCCGATGTTCCCGTTGCGAATCGTTCTCAAAAGCGGCGGCGTACTTGTTTTTGCGCTGGTGGCACAATTCACCGCCTTTGTTACGGGAGCCTGTCTTTGGGTGACAATCTCTTCGGTTTCCGTGTCCTCCCATTCCGGTTCGCCGGTTACGGGAATCTTCCGGCGTTCGGCGGCTTTCTGTTTCGCACGTTGCGCCCGCTGCCGTTTTAGCGTCTCTTCGTCCGACTGCCGTTGCCGGAATTCGGACGGACTGAGAACTTCTTCATGTGTCTGATGTTTTGCGGTCATGGTTTCTTTCCTCACATAAGTAATGCTCTTGACAGGGACAATAAATCCGTCGCGTAACCCGTCGGATGGGACGGAAAATTTTGCCGGTGACACTGGAATATTTTCGCAAGGAACAAGAGCATTTCCAATTTGGTATGACAGGACATCAACTCACGGTCCTCACGGAGTTCGTTCAAACGCCATTCGGGTACTTTGATTCGGGTCAGCAGGGACGAAGCAATTTTCCAGCGTTCGTCCCGATCGTGTTCCCAGTGCCATGCGGAACCGAGTTTGCGGATAAACCCCTGCCCCAGCTGTGCCAGGACTTGTACCTTACCGGGCAGGTCGGCCAGGGTTTCCGCAACCCGGCAGCGATGCGGGACCGCAATCACCCGGTCATCAATGCGAATCGACGACCAGAGCGTGGCGATCCCCCGAACGCCGAAATGCAAATGATACGCCGTTTCACACATCCTTCCAAACTTGTCCGTGTAAAACGTCAGGCCGTTGTGGAAGTTCGCGTAAAAATTCCGATAGCTGCAATCGCATTCCAGTCCTTTCCATTCCGGATGGCTCGCGAGGCGATCAAAGTACCGGAACGGAATGAACGGTTTCGCAAGCGACGAAAGCGGCAAAACACTGACCACGGTTTCATTGTGATGAACGCCGAGCAGACAGCGCAGTCCGTAAACCCGATTCAATTTCAGCCAGGCCACCTGCGGAGTGGGGCCGTAAACATGGAGACTCTCCGCCAGTTCCATGACCGCCTGGGCCATGATGCGCCAGCCGTTCGCACCGATGTCCGCCGGACTGCCGGGCCGGAATAAAACCTTGTACAATGGGAACTCGCGCGGCGGTTCCCCCGCCCATCGGAAAATCAATTGATCTTCCACGATGCGCGTGTCACTGGTCACAATTCCGGGTGTTTCTACTCTCATGGCACGGTGGTATTTTTTACAGGTTTAGGTTGCTTATTTCACCTCAGTTTGGTTCATGGAAAAAGTGCCTCAACCTATAAACTGACCGAAAATCATTTTATCTTATGCAAAAATAAGTTTTGGGAATCATTTGCGATCATTCATCACCACGAAGGACACAAAGAAACACGAAGGTCGCCGACTCAATGCAATCAACAGGGCCGGCCAAACAATACTTATCAACAGATGAATCAGATGTAGCAGATATGTTTGTACTCAAACCAAACAACATTTTCAAATCATCTGTTTCATCTGTTATATCTGTTGATCATTTGAATTTATGGTTTTTCTTGTGAAATCTGCGGGGCTGATACTCTTCGTGTTCCTTCGTGGGCTTCGTGGTGAGAAATCAAGGCGTGAACGGTTACATTCTTTCTTCTCACGGCATCCAAAGTTCCTGACGACGGATGGCACGAAGCAGGTTGGGAAGCGTACCGATCACGACGACCCGAAAAAAAGCTTCATCGTCCGGCTGTTCATTGACTTTGGCTTTCGCTTCTCCGACCTCGAACATCATCTGGCAGCAGCGATAATCGGGCTTCATTTCCAGGTTTGTTACGGCGAGATGTTCCGTGATGCGCGGGTGCATTCCGATCATGAAAATCGGGCGTTCGCTTTCATCGACGGACGCGACGAATTCCAAAAGCAGCTTGTTGCCGAGCGGGTTTTTCAAAAGTCTGGCAAGCGTACAGACCTGTCCGTGTCCCTTCTTGGGACGTAAAAGTTGAATGTCGCAGGGGAACGGCGTGTCCACTGCGTCGTTCAAACCCTGGACCGACGGTTTTCGCAAGGCCGTATAAGCGTAAGACGCTTCAACGACGGGTCTGAACGGGATTTGGAATTCGCGGCAGATGGCACGGACAACGTCGGCTTCCATGTTCTCCATGGTCTGGCGGCGCAGTTCCGCGTCGGTCAGCAGCGGCTTATTGCCGAAGCGCGACGGCGGTACGGTCAGGCTGCGGGACGGATTATTCATGACGCCGCAAACTCTCCCTTCCGAATGACGATGACCTCGTCCGGCTCTTGCATCAGGGCGGCTCGCTGCATGGCGATGCGTTTCGCCTGCTTGAGCAGCGTCATGTAGTCATCGCCCGGCTGAATTGCGATTCCCTTTTGGATACCGAACTCGGCCCGGAGCAGATCGAGAACCGCCGGGGACTCGTACAGCGCGTCCATGATCACGGAGGCGTCCCGAATCTGGTCCTGGGGCATGATCCCCAACTTCGTTGCCAGAAAAATATTGTGACCGGCCGATTTTTTGATCGCGAGTCCGAGTACGTCTTTCGCAATCGTTTTCCAGTGCGCCGGGTAGCCGTATTTTTCCGGATCGCTTAGGAGCAAAAGCGACGCCTCGTCCCAGCAGAACCTGATCTTTCGTT
>Ga0082212_10013226_pt1 | contig 10333 bp, 9 predicted proteins | sample TergutNt197P3_FD_71548 | JGI IMG/M metagenome (GOLD analysis project Ga0082212, IMG submission 71548) | Neocapritermes taracua P3 segment gut microbial communities from Petit-Saut dam, French Guiana - Nt197 P3 | ecosystem: Host-associated > Arthropoda: Insects > Digestive system > Gut ...
AAACCCAGCGGGCGTTGTATTTCGTAAAAAACTACCCATTTTAACGTCAAAACACCCACAAAATTTTTACACACCCCCTGCCTGCCTTTCCGCATTTGATCCCTTCCTTTTCTCCGTCCCATTATACCGTTATTGATGAATCTAAAGCGGACGGGCTTTCTCACTCACCCAAGCGGCTTGATTTGCCGATTGTCAACGTGCTTTTTGTGTAAGGCACAAGTTATGAGATCGGTCAGTGTCCCCCTCATCGGCGTATTGTTTTGCGCTGCCGGAATCTGCATTGCAGTAAGTCTTTTGAGTTACTCCGCTGCCGACCCGCCCGAATTTCGGGGCTTTCCCCAATCCGAAATGGTCCATAATTGGCTCGGGTTACCCGGTGCCATTCTCGCTGCTGCATTGCTCATCCCCTTCGGCTATGCCGCCTATCTAGCGGTACTGCCGCTTGTCGTTTACGGAATTCGATTTTTGCGCTGCTCCGATTCACTCAGCATGACTTTTAACCAACCGGTCGTGCAATGTACAGGCTTTCTCCTTGTCGCGCTCGGATGTGCTGGACTCTTCACGTTCCTGCCTGACGGATGGGTTCAATCCCCTTGCCCATTGATTGGACCCGGGGGATACGGCGGCATGATTCTCACCGCGCTCCTTCTCCCAAACGTTGCAACCGCAGGGATCATTATTTTCCTTGCAAGCATGATCCTCGCAGGACTCGTTTTGATTGGCGATCAAACATTTTTCCGGCTGATCAGTTCGCCACCAAAAGGGAAAACCGCCGGTACGACACCACCAGAAATCGCTTTTAAGGAAATGGGCGGAGGTACCAAAATCATCAAAAACAAAAGACCGCAAAGGATCAGTATTGACGAAATGGTTGATGCCGACGAGTTCGTTGAATGCAGCGAAGAGGAGGAAGGAGAAGGAGACGAATACGAGTATTACGAGTATGAGCCTCCTTCGGTAGAGCTACTCGAACCTTCGGAAGTCTTTGACGAGGCTCTCTACGACGATGCCATCCACGCAACTGCCCAACTTCTCGAAAAAGTTTTGCTGAACTTCAAGATTAAGGCAAATGTGGTTGACGTACAGAAGGGACCTGTCATCACACAATACGAACTCCGCTTGGAAAAGGGTACACGGATCAAGAAAATTCAGCAACTCCAGGACGATCTTGGCGTGGAACTCAAAACGGGAAGCGTTCGTATTGTTGCTCCGATACCGGGCAAGAATACGGTCGGCGTGGAATTGCCGAATGATATCCGCCAAGTCGTCCGGCTCCGCGATGTCATGGAAGGCAGTTCTGATGCCGCCGAAGCACTTGCGCTACCGCTTTTTCTTGGTAAAGGTGTAACGGGCGATCCGATTGTAACGGATTTAACGAAAATGCCGCATCTCCTGATTGCCGGGCAAACCGGCACCGGAAAGAGTGTGTGTCTCAACTCGATCATCGTGTCGATTTTGATGACGCGAAGTCCCGAAGAAGTTCGAGTTTTGATGGTTGATCCGAAGCAGGTCGAGTTCAGTCCTTACCAACGAATTCCGCATCTGATTCATCCGGTGGTCAACGACATGCAAAAAGCGGCGGGGGCATTTTCCTGGATGGTCAATCAAATGGAAGACCGATTTGAACTTTTCAGGCGGGCAGGAGTCCGAAATCTTGCCGAGTACAACAAACTTTCGGAAGATGATTTACGTCGCCGAATGGACATGATTGATGCAGAAGACGAGGAATGGGAGGAGGTTCCGAAACAACTTCCGTATTTGGTGGTTATTACCGACGAGGTGGCAGATTTGATACAGGCTGTCAAAGAAGTCGAAATGCACATTGTGCGCCTTGCTCAGAAGAGTCGGGCGGCGGGAATCCATCTGATATTAGCAACACAGAAGCCGACTCGGGATGTCTTTACAAGTTTGATAAAAACGAATCTGCCAGCACGAATTGCTTTCCGCGTTTCGAGCAGGACAGACAGTCAGGTAATACTAGACCGCAATGGAGCGGAGCAACTGCTCGGAAAAGGGGATATGCTCTTCTCGCAGGACAACGACATTGTCCGCGGACAAGGAGCATACGTCACGGACGAGGAAATCGAAGCGATCAACAACCAAATCGGCACAGACGAACCGGACTTTGATGAAGAACTCTTGGGCATGGACTCGGGCGAGGAAACAGATAATTCTGAGGAAAACGAAATTTGTGATAATCGAGGGAAAATTATCCGGGATGAGACGTATTACAAGGCTGTCGATTTAGTGATCCAAGTGGGGCGCGGTTCCGTTTCGATGTTGCAAACGCGCTTGGGCATCGGCTATCCGAGAGCATCACGGATGATGGATTTTATGGAAGAGGACGGCGTGGTCAGCAAGGCGAATGGGTCGAAGCCAAGAAATGTGCTCGTGTCGGTGAACGATTGGCGACGCAAGCGTGGTGGCTCGCAAGAACGGGGGGCATACGTCGCCAGAAAATTCCCCCGGGTACCAGAAGCGAGCAACTACGAAGAGGAAGACGAATTCGTGGCAACGTAAAGAAACCATCGTTATTCTGCGGTTTCAGAATGTAAACGCGATCTTTGCAAGACGCTCGGAAAATTGAACCATCAAATCATCTTCTGTAGATTCGTTTTCTGCCTCGTAGGTTACTGAAAATCGAAGATACGCACCAGCATTGTCCCAGGGCACCGTACAAATCGAATGTTCCCGAATAAGATACTGGCTGACTTCCTCTGCATCCGCAAATTGTGTGCCGTTGGCAAGCCCTCGCGGTGCCTTCACATAAAGGAAATACGTTCCCCCCGGCACTTTGCAATCGAAGTTAAATTGCCGAAGCGTGGCGACCAATTTCACGAGTCGACGATAGTATTTCCGATTCGCTTCGGCAGGGATGGTCGGATCATCGAGCGCAGCAATCGCCGCTTTCTGAATCGCTAAAAATTGTCCGCTGTCACTGTTGTCCTTCACATCGGCAAAAGCACGTAGGATACGTTCATTGCCGCACACCCAAGCGATGCGCCAACCGATCATGTTCCAACCCTTTGAAAGAGAGTGAACTTCTACGCCGACCTCTTTCGCGCCAGGAACCTGTAAAAAACTGATCGGCGGTTCCCCATACGTGAACATAATATGAGCCGCATCTTGCACAACAACAAATCGGTACCGATGTGCTAATTCGATAACACGTGTGTAAAACTCTTCGGTAGCAAGTTGTCCCGTAGGACTGTTCGGATAATTTAGTACGAGCAGTTTAGTGCTCTTCCATGTTTCTGGCGACACCGAGTCGAAGTCAGGGAAAAAATGGTTTTCTGCGGTCAGCGGCAGGCTATAAACGGTGCCGCCGCAGTATCGGGTGTGAGTGCCTGCCACAGGATAGCCGGGTACGGTCATCAGCGTAATATCGCCGGGATTGATGAAACAGTACGGCAACATTGCCAGTGCCGGTTTGGAACCAATGGAATGGTTGATTTCGGTCGTGGGGTCCAGTTCGACGTTGAACACCCTCTTCATCAATCGGGCGGCGGCTTCTTTGAACTCGGTACAACCGTTATCGGCGTAGCCCCTGTTTTCGGACAGATTGATCTGCTGGGACATAATCTGCCGGACGTATTCGTCTGCCATTGCGTCGTTTTCGCCGATGCCGAAATCGATCAGGGGGCGGTCAGGAAAGTCTTTGATCGCTTGCCGCTTGGCTCGTTTGATCTTTTCGAACTTATAGATTTCGTTCGATTTTCCGTACTGGGTACCGCCGATACGCTCGGCAAACAACGATTGAAAATAGGGGTCAGACATACGGTTAGTATATCCTCGATTTTCCGGTAGGCAATGAGTCCTCATGGTTCCACAAGAATCATGTCGGCGATTTCGTGATCAATCGCAATGCGAGTCTCGTCGATGGCGAGGAGGAACGGAATTCTCGGGGAGGTCGCTCCGCCTCGGAGAAGTTGAAAACGTGTTCCGATGAAGAGTCCCATCCCCATGAGTCGCCCCTGTAGTTCCACGTCTGCCGTAACATCGACGACCGTACCGTGTAAACCATTCGGAAAGCGGCTCAAAGAACCGGCATGTTTCGAGCGAAAACCTCTCTCTATATTCTGGGACATAGGTTATTAAAAAACGAACATACATACACTGGCAGCATAAGCCCGACGTTTCTAATTTTTTTCTTCCACATGCTGCTTCTCGACATAGCAATCATGTTCGTAGCGAAGACAGCATTTCAAGCGTCCACAATGACCGGAAATTTTGGCAGGATCGAGCGTTACCCTCTGAAGTTTTGCCATTTTGATTGATACAATCGGCGTTTCGTGCAGAAAACACGTACAACAGACCTCACGTCCGCAGTCGCCGATGTTGGAAAGCAGTTTCATTCCGTCTCGAACACTGATTTGCCTCATTTCGATCCGTGTTTGAAACTCGGCGGCAAGTACCTTGACGAGTTCTCTGAAATCAACTCGTCCCTCGGCAGTGTAATAGAATACAATCCGTTCACCTCCGAAAATGCGTTCGACGCGGACCAACTCCATAACGATTGCCATTTCTTGGACAAACTGCTTGCAACGTTCCAAGTTTTCCGGCTCCTTAAGTCGGAGTCGGCGGCACTCTGTTTCATCGGTGTCCGTCATCAAGCGAACGATTCGATCTTCAACGAAATCGCTGTCGAGTTTCGCCATCGTTTCCGTAGTTGCTTCACAACGAACAATCCCGGCTTCCTGCCCGCGAGGCGTTCGCACAATGACGTGGGTTCCATATCGAAGTTCAGATTCGGCGTATGAAAACACTCCCAATGACCGCATTGCTCCGTAATGTACAATATATTTCATCGCTTTCCCATCCTTTCAGTGCATTGTACGAAGAGAGCGGCAAATTGGCAAGGGATGCGGTTTGATTGCCCCAGTCCGTTAACAAGTTTTTTCAAGGTAGGCACTCGCCCGCCGGGCGAGTGCGTCGGCGGTAGCCGACAGACGCGGAAAACCCTCTCAAACCAACCAGTGCGGAGGACCGCACGATGCCGCCCGGAGGCCGGCATCCTAACTGGAGACTTGTTAACGAACTTGTTAACGGACTGGATTGCCCTTGCCTACTCTGCGCCTGTACTTGACCGAATCAGAAATTTTGGTAGAATTCTCAGGAGATTTAGGTTGCTCTAGCAATTTTCAGGAAGCAATGGCGCATAAAAAGGGTCAGGGGTCCAGCCGTAACGGTCGGGATTCCAACGGACAGCGGCGTGGAGTCAAAAAGTACGGTGGCGAAACCGTTCGGGCTGGGAACATTCTTGTTCGGCAGGTGGGAACGAAGTTTCATCCCGGAAAGGGTGTCGGAGTCGGCACCGATTTCACTCTTTTTGCCCTCGTGGATGGCAAAGTCCAATTCGATCAAGGCGGCAAGCGTGTGAACATTGTACCCACTGAACCCGTTGCGTAAGCAAGGGGTCAGGAAGGGACGAGGAATAGGAGGCACTCATTTTGCCGGAACACCGGTGCAACACTCATGAATCCCATCCCTGTCCACGAATATCTCTGGGATACCAGCAAGTTTCCCCCCAAACCGGTGTGTGTTGTTTATGGAGACGATGCCTTCCTTCGCTCCAGTGCTGTACGGCACATTCGGGATCAGGTGCTTTCTGCCGATGATGCAGAATTCGCGTTGAGCCAATTTGAGGGGACTAACGCAAAACTCGAATTCAAAGAAATCCAGCGGGAACTCCAGACGACCGCTATGTTCGGCGGGGGACGGCGCGTTGTCCGTGTCGATGAGGCGGACACGTTTATTTCCAAGTATCGGGCGGAACTCGAAAAATATGTCGAAAAACCCTCGGAGTTGGCGGTGTTGATTCTGCAACCCAAATCGTTTCCCGCAACGACCAAACTGTACAAGCAACTCGTTACGTCGGGACTTCTGATCGAATCCAAAACGCTTTCTGAAAAGGAAATGGCAGGTTGGGTTGCCCGATGGTCGAAACATCGCTACCAAACCCCCTGTGAAAAAGTTGCCGCTGAAATGATTGTCGAGCGAATAGGCATCGAACACGGTTCCGGCTTGCTTGACCAGGAACTCTCCAAACTTTCGCTGATGGTAACGGACAAAGGGAGGGGGATTACACTAGAACTTGTCGAGCAGGCGGTCGGATCATGGCGAGCACGGAAGGCTTGGGACATGTTGGATTTGGCATTGGCTGGAAAAACGGCGGCGGCAATTCGCCAACTGGAAACCTTAGTGCTGGCAGGAGAAGAGCCCATTGGTGTTTTGAATCAAATTGCTCCCACTCTCCGAAAACTGGCGATGGCGACGGAAGTCATTCTAGATGCCGAACGCCAAGGTCGAAAAGTGTCTGCTCGCTCGGCACTGGAAAAAGTAGGAATCGGTGAAAAGGTAACCAACCCCGGCTGGAGACAGAAAGTGTTGGAAAAAACAGAGAACCAGTTGAGTCAACTCGGCAAACATCGTGGGGCAAAACTATCGGATTGGTTGGTCCAATTGGATTTCGATTTAAAAGGAGACAGTAAAAGCGAAGCGCGGTTGCTCTTGGAAATACTCATCGTCAAACTCTCGACAGTGAAGTCTCGGGAAAGTTGATAAAGCCGGACTGTGCAGGGCTTCATCACGATTGCGATTTTGCACGCAAATATGGTAAAATAGCCCCATGCGATACCTTATTCCATTCCATCCTAAGCGTCATCCGCATTTTTTTACGGATATTCTTGTCATCGGCGGAGGACTTGCTGGTCTGCGTACCGCTCTTGCGGTCGATCCGCAGTTTCAGGTCTTGCTGATTTGCAAAGATGGTCTCGAAAACTCCAACAGCGTGCATGCACAAGGAGGTATCGCCGCCGTCTGGGACGAAAACGACTCCATGACTGCTCACATTGAAGACACGCTCACCGCGGGCGGCAATCTGTGTGATCGCAACGTTGTCGAACACGTTGTGCGGCAAGGTCCCGATGAAATCCGTAAACTGATCGCATTTGGTACCCAATTCGACAAAAAGCCAGATGGAGAAATCCTGCTCGGACGAGAGGGGGGACACCGAAGCGACCGCGTGCTCCGTGCCAACGGTGATGCCACCGGGCGCGAATTGATTCGATCCCTCATTGCCGAAGTTCAACGCCGACCAAACATCCGCATCTGGGAGCATACCTTTGTTCTCGATCTGTTGACGCATCAAAACCGATGCTGCGGTGCGATTGTCTATTGGGAAAAACATCACGAAAAGGAACTCATCTGGGCAAAGCAAACCGTGCTTGCGAGCGGCGGCATCGGACAACTGTACCGGGAGACCACGAATCCCAAAGTTGCAACCGGTGATGGCATTGCAATGGCACACCGTGCCGGGGCGGTTATTCAGGATATGGAATTCGTCCAATTTCACCCGACGGTCTTGTACATTGCAGGGAGCAGTCGGAGTTTGATTACCGAAGCAATGCGCGGCGAGGGTGCACTTCTCGTTGATCGCCAAGGGTACAGATTCATGCCCGATTACGACGACCGGGTAGAACTTGCGCCGCGTGATATTGTCAGCCGAAGCATTGTTCGGCACATGGAAAAAACGAATTCACCAAACGTTTTTCTCGATCTCACACACAGACAGGCGGATTGGCTCTACGCAAGATTCCCCGGAATTGCGGCAACGTGCAAACAGTTCGGTATTGACATTGCAAAGGAACGGATACCGGTGCGTCCCGGGGCACATTATGCGATGGGGGGGGTTGCCGTGGACTTGGGCGGTCAAAGTTCGATTTCCGGTTTATGGGCAGTCGGTGAAGTTGCCAGAACCGGCTTACATGGTGCTAATCGATTGGCATCGAATAGTTTGTTGGAAGCGGTCGTTTTCGGAGAATCAACGGGGCGGTTGGCATCGGATGCCGCCAAGAATATGCCTGAGGATTACCGGGCAATTCCGATTGAAAACCAACCGTTGCCGACGATGGTGCCTTCACGAATGACACGAACCTCGGTAATCGACATTCCAGACATTCGGAACGCCTTGAAAAGTTTGCTCTGGCGCAAGGCAGGAGTGATCCGCTACGAAGAAGGATTAAGAGGAGCGTTGGAAGATACGAAGCACTGGTCGAGTTACGTTTGCACACAGCAGTTCCAAACAACGCAGGGTTGGGAGTTGCAAAACATGTTGACAGTTGCCCGATTGATTTTGGAGGCGGCTCTGAACCGCCGCGAAACCTGTGGAGCGCACACACGGTGCGATGAGGTGCCATGAAAAAACTTTCCACATACATCCTTATTTTTGCCTGGGCATTTCCATTCTTTCTGACGTTGAATTACTTCGTGATCCTTGCCAATGCCCCGCCTGCAATTCAGCAAGCGGCATACAGCATCGGCAAAAGTATCCAGTTTACATTGCCGATCCTCTGGGTCGGCATCGTTTGCAAGGAACGGTGTTGGCTCCGTCCCATCAATCGGCGTGGGCTCTTTGAAGGAACATTGTTCGGCATTGCCGTTTTTGTTTTGATGTTGGCGGTCTATTTTTTCTGGCTTCGTGTGCCCGGTGGGGTACTTGCTCCCGGCTCACCGGCTTGCGAGGAGATTCTCGATAAAATCAAGGGACTCGGTCTCGCCAACAAAGGAGTCTTTGTCCTGCTCGGTGTGTTTTACGCCATCCTCCACAGCGGTTTAGAAGAGTATTATTGGCGTTGGTTTGTGTGTCAGAAACTTTCCTGCTCTGCCCTCTGCGCGAGCCTCGGTTTTACCGCCCACCATGTTATTCTGTTAGGAACGTTTTTCGGCTACGGTTCACTGTATTGTTGGCTCGGTTCGCTCGGTGTGTTCGTCGGTGGTTGGTATTGGGGTTGGCTTTATCGGCGGACCGATTCCGTTTGGGGTGCCTGGATCGGACACGGTTTCATTGATGCCGCCATCTTTACCATTGGTTTTTTGATTATGATGAGCGCGGGATAATCGCCGGCTATTCCCCTTTGCGCTTTTTCGTGTTTTTTTTGCATAGGAAAATGGTTGTTCATCAACAGTTCGTGATACAAAATGCAGGAATCAAAATTACATCACTCGGATTTGTTTGGAATGGCAGAAGAATCGGTTGCCGTCTGTCGCCTACCGTCTGCCGTCTCGCATTTGGAGTATCACGAAGAAATCACATCGACGAGCGACCGGGTTAAAGAATTACTGCGTCAACCGGTCAAGCCGGAATTGCCCTGTTTGGTCATTGCAAAGCGGCAGACGGCGGGCAGAGGACGTGGAAACAAACGCTGGTGGAGCGGCGAAGGCGCAATCTTGATGTCGCTCGGCTTTGAATTGTCACATGAATCTCGCGCTAGAGATCACCTACCGGCACTCTCGATAGCAACCGGGCAGGCAGTCTTAAGAGTTTTGAGCCGACATTTGCCGCTACATAAACTCGAACTACACATGCCCAACGATGTTTATGTGGGCGGCAAAAAAATATGCGGCATCTTGGTGGAATCTCCAACACCGCAGTACGCTATCCTTGGAATCGGTCTGAACGTCAACAATCGGCTTTGCACCATACCGCCAGAGTTCGCCGACGATCTTGCAAACCGGTCGATTACGTCTATGTTCGAACTGCTTGGCAAAGAAACGGACATCGACCAGTTGATCGGCGAATTACTGGATGAACTGAGCGGGAACAGTGATTGACCGTAAAAGCCAACGAATGCTCCCATCTGTGTATTGACGTGTGAGGACTCTTGCGTATGCGAACGTTCTATCCCAAGTGTTCGATTACCGTCTGGAACTGCTGTTTGAGTTCTTGGATCGCTTCATCATCGGCATCTGCTTCTTGCAATAGTTTGTCAATAAGTTCCGACCCCTTCTGGCAGTCCTGCCGGCTTAAATCTTCGTTGCCGAGTCCCAAGTGGACAACCGCCCGATCAGCATAAGCTATTGTCATTTGCATCAGGAAAACATCGTCCTCCCCGTCGCAAAGGTCAGCAAATTCGCTGATGCCCCGATCCAACGACGCTAGTGCCTCGTCATATTTAGCAATGGAGCATAAGACTTTCCCCTGCAACGTGAGACCATGGAACAGGTCGTGTCTGGCTGCCTCGTTCCCTGCTTTGTGCTGTTTTTCGAGCAATTCGAGTCCTCTTGCGATGTCAACCAGCACACAGTCAATCGCTTTGTTTCGCTCTTCATCGGAGTCGAATTTTTTGTCCATACAGTCCTCGTAGACAACCATGCAACGATCCATCAGGACATCTGCTAAGTCCCTTTCGAGTTCGGTACGTCCTTCGTCTTCGATCACTTCGACGAAAAGACGCATGGAACGATTGTACGCATCAACAACATTGTCGAGTACTTCCCCCATTTCGTAGAGGAGATTGCCTTGTTGAACGCTGACTTTCGCCATATAAAACCG
>Ga0082212_10013227_pt1 | contig 10333 bp, 8 predicted proteins | sample TergutNt197P3_FD_71548 | JGI IMG/M metagenome (GOLD analysis project Ga0082212, IMG submission 71548) | Neocapritermes taracua P3 segment gut microbial communities from Petit-Saut dam, French Guiana - Nt197 P3 | ecosystem: Host-associated > Arthropoda: Insects > Digestive system > Gut ...
TCCCGTTCCTAAAATCTGCAGTTGTAGCCATATAAAATAATATTAATAATTAGAAATTTGACTGACAAAATTAATGAATTTCTTTAATTTTGCAATTGATAGGTTGCTTGTATTTGCTACAAATATCTTTTTTATTGATCTTTCGCCCATACGATGGCTTGTGAAAGAACTTTCAGGAAAGAGGGATTTTCCCATGCTTGCCGGTCATGCCCCAATGTCAGCGCCACAACCCGTGATTTACCATAATTATTTGTCCAACAAACGAGTGGTCCACTCGCAGGTGAATTAGTCGAAAGAACAGGATGAACATCAGGGCGCAATTCAGTGCCACCGTATGCTTCATCTATGATTTCGAAATCAGATACCCCTTTTGTAATGGGATGACTCCTGTCTTCCACACGAACTTGCAAGGTCGCATCGTGTGTATAATTGGAGGGATTTTGTACGATTCCATTATTCGTCCAAGGAAAATGATGATAGCGACCACCGACAATTCTGACATATTCCGGCCAGTAGTCATAACTGCAAAAAGCATGATGAAGAACGACCAAACCTTTCCCGTTACGAAGCATGTTTATGAAATCCTGTTGCGCTTCTAAAGATATGTCATTGGGCATATCATACAGCAGAACAACATCATATTTATCAATTTTATCCGCTTTGAGCATCCCATGCGCATCGGGATGCTTAACATGGTCGTAAACAATCGGCAACTTACCTAACATCACATCAAAATTTTCTTTATCATAATCATGCCCTCCGGTAATAAACAGAACTTTTACAGGCTTATCGCTCTCACACGATAAAAGTATGGCTGATAAACATACAGCACAAAATAATCCGGTCATTTTTTTCATAACATCATTTTTGAGGACAAAGTAAAACATTTTTTTGAAAAAATATCCCAAAAAACTTGCAGACTAAAAAAATAGTCATATATTTGTTGCGTAATTTTTAAAAGAGTCGGCTATGCAATTAACAAAAGCAGAAGAGCAGGTAATGCTATACCTGTGGAAATTAGAAGAAGGGTCTGTGCAGCATGTACGTGACTGTTTCAAAGAACCGATACCTTCACGCACTACTGTATCAACGATTATACGTATCTTAGAAACAAAAGGATACATCAGCCATAAAGCCAACGGACGTATCTATACCTACTATCCGCTTATACGGAAAGAAGATTATTCAAAACATCAACTTTTCGGTATGCTTCAACATTATTTTAATAATTCGTTTGCTTCAATGGCATCGTTCTTTGCCAAAGAATCCGACATGAGTTTGCAAGAGATGGAAGCATTGCTTGAAGAAACAAAAAAAGAACTGACGAAACAGCGTTGAAAACATGGAAATATCGGGAATTTACAGTCTGAAAGCAGGCGTCGTCCTTACCATGTTTTGGGGTATTTACCTGCTGTTTCTGCAAAAAAAAAACGTTTTATCGTTTCAATCGTGGTTTCCTGTTGACAGAGTTAATCGTTGCTGTTATTTTTCCGCTGTTCATCATTCGTTATGCGGTAAAGGTAAGTGTTCAGACGTTGCCAATTGCCGAATTGGAAACTTTTTCGGCAGGCACAACGCATCATTACTTTACCCCCTTTCGCACTGACACATTAATATAAAAAAATGAAAGGATATATTCAGGTATATACCGGCAACGGAAAAGGCAAGTCCACAGCCGCATTCGGCTTGGCATTACGAGCTACCGGAATCGGCATGAAAGTGTTTATCGCACAATTCGTTAAAGGACAGGAGTATGCTGAGGTCGTTGCCGTTCGTAAGTTTCTCCCGTCGGTAACCGTTAAACAGTACGGATTAGATTCTTTCATCGTGAATACCCCGACACAAGTAGATATTGAGATAGCCCGCAAAGGCTTGGAAGAAATATCCACTGTTATCTCATCGGGCGAATATGATATGATAATACTCGATGAAGCCAACATTGCCGTTTACTATAATCTTTTTACACCGACAGAGTTGATTGACATATTGAAACGAAAGCCTAAGGCGCTTGAAATCATTATCACAGGACGTTATGCCTGCCCTGAAATATTGGAAATAGCAGACTTGATAACTGAGATGAAAGAGATAAAACATTACTATGTACAAGGCATTAAGGCACGCAAAGGCATAGAATATTGAGATTGACGAGTACATTCGCAATATTCGCGATGCAGACCAATTTATTTAATCGTTCCTTATCATTACCCTAATGCGTTATTTTTCAGAAAAATAATGCGTTATTGGGATGCTAAGGAACGACTATGTAATATAACAAGACTCAATTCCCGCCTATGATTCTTCGCTGAAGAGTTGTTGCTTTTTCAACGGAAGAGGGATTATTCGCATCTATATCATACATTTCTTTTACAGGGACAAGAATTTGCATTCCCGGCAGTATCCTATTGGGATTTGCGCCTATCTTGGCTTTATTGTATTCGTAGATATATACCCAAAATATTTTATGCCCATAATATTGTTCTGCAATCAATGTCAATCGTTGTGCCGGTTCTACTGTTACGCTTGCCGTTACTTCAGTTTGTGGCGTCATTGTACTTACCTGTTGCGTAGTAGTCGAAGGTATTGTCGTTGACGGCGCTACTGAAATAACCGCCGGTCGGGAAACAGGTACAGAATCCGGTTGAGTTATTTCTGTTTTTGTTGTATCCGTTTCATTAACTTTGGATTGCACAATCTCCATCTGCGTATTTATTGTCGGATAGAATTCTTCCTTTAATTGTCCGAATGATATGGAACCGTCGGGTAGCGGCGCCGTTACCCGAAAATGCGCTACCCCGCGTAGTGGTTGTCCATCGCTTGTAATCCCTTCGACAGTGATACGATAATCACCGGAGATATCTGACGTTGAAAAGGGAACAGCGATCTTATTTTGTCCGTTGGTCTGTACATCGGATTCCCATAACAGCGTATGGCGGTAATCAGGCATACGACGTCTTTCATCAAGCGAATTATCTTCTTGGTAGGAAGGAGCATAAAATCGGTAAACAGGTTGTGTGCCTTCATACTCCTCCAACTGCAAAAAGGTTCCGCTACGCAGTCCCGGACAGTTATTATCAAAACTCACAAACGACCCGATACCCTCAAATATTTGCCCTGCAAAAAAGAATCGTCCATGGTAAATATCCACACGTTTTAACAGGCGAGTATTCAAATTATAAAAAAACTCCGCATCATTTACGGGAACTCCATCTAAAAGTATTAATGACTTTCCTGATGGAATAAAGAAATCCGTTGTCCTCACATAAAGTTCCCGTTGCCCGCCAACCGTGCGAAAAACAAGATAGGGAATAAACTCCGTAAACATAGTACTCATGCGGTCAAAGCGGGTGTATTCGTCTAATATATAGGAATAATCAGGCTTCCACTGAATAACAGACGGGGATATGCCCACTTGGAAGTTGAGCGAGTCGAACAAAAAGGAATACATGACCTGCACGCCTACACTCCGTTGCACTAATTTATCTTCCCATTCGGGATTGAGTGCGAATCTCGGCAAACTTGCTAAATTATGAGTGGCAAAAGGCGATTGCCATTTCACTCTGTATGAATCGTTTTGTGTCGGAAAAAAAGCTATGCCTAACTTGTGTCGGCCGGATACCGGACCTGAGTGAAAACTTACGTTCCCGTCGTCATCCAAGTTCCCGCCTGATAAACGTAATCCATCGTCCGAAAATCCCAGTATCATACCGGGTTTATTACTTGTCGGTTCGCCTGTCTGCGCATCCACCAATTGTCCATTGAGAATGGGGCCTTCATATTCAGGCAGTAAATTGACTTGGAAATCCTTTTCATTCAAAGAAGATAACCGTTGTTTCCAAGCAGTGAGCGTTTCCTCTTCGCCGGGTACCGGAATAAATTCTTCACCGGCGACAGAAACAGATAGCGAATGTACATTGTCAGGCAATCCTTCTATATGTATTTCACTCTGCATACGGGTAGCATATACGTCCATTGCAGGCGAGACGGAAAGATTATTCTGATCGGATGAAGGCGGTCTAACATACAAAGCAGTATCTGTTCTGATGCGGCTGTTAAATTGCAATGTATTGACAATGCCTATATACTTTTGAAAATACACTGTTTCGCCTTCGTTTTGCATATAGCGTGTATAGGCGACAAGGCGATAATAGCCCGTACTTAGTTGAGCGGAAAGCATGATCATACCGGCCCCTGTGCCATTTTCTATTTCTATCTTTTGTCGTATTCGCGGTAAATTTTCGTCCATTATTTCTATATAGCCGATTCTGCTCAACGATTGAGGTTTGCCTTGCGCATCCGTTAGATAAATCTTCAGCCATAATTGCTCTCCTGAAAAATATATTTGTTTGTCGGTTTGTACATATATCCGTTCGCGCAGTTTGTCTTCCGCTTTTATGGTTTCAGCAGTAAGCAGAGTCCATAAAAGTATGCCTATTTTAAATATATTTAGCGTTTTCATCTTTAAATCTTTTAAAATCGGATATTGTAGGTTATATATGGGATGGGTGCACCGAAGATAGACAGGCTATAGCTCTTCAGTTTTCCTTCTTCGGCAACATAATAAACCGAATAGATGTTTTTTCGCCCGGTTACATTGTAGACGCCTAAAGACACTGAGCTATGCGTCAGATTGGTAAGGTGGTGGCTGGGCTCTATATTGAAAGAAAAGTCCATGCGAAAATAGTCGGGAATACGGTATTGATTTCTTTCTGAAAAATAGGTGAATTCGCCACCGGCATAATTAAATTTGGAAACAGGAAGCGAGATGGGGCGTCCTGTATTGTAATCACAGTTTACCGAAAGACTGTAGCGATGCGTAAATTTATAGTTTGCCACAACTTTCACGTCATGAGGTTTGTCATAATCGGATGGATACCATTCGCCTCTGTTTATCGGATTGACGATACGTTGATCATGCTGACGCAGTTGCGTACGTGAGTATGTATAACTTATCCATCCATTTAACATGCCTTGCGACTTTTTAATCATAAATTCTATACCGTAAGCTTTGCCTTCGGTTTCGACTACATCCGTTTCGATATGATGATTCATGAGAAGCTGAGCGCCGCTGCGATAATCTAAGTAATTATTCATTGTCTTATAATATGCTTCCACAGATGTTTCTATATTATTTGAAGTGAAGTTTTTGAAAAGTCCGACTGATATTTGAGATCCGGTTTGCGGTTTGATATTCATGTCGCTCAACTTCCATGTATCGGTAGGAGCCATAATAGTGGTATTTGATAGCTTATGTATATATTGCCTCATGCTGTTGAAACCGGCTTTCAATGAAAAATTATCAACAAACTCATAGCGTGCCGAAGCGCGAAATTCCGGCCCATGATACGTTTTGAAAACGCTCCCGCTTTTGGCTGTTTCGGTGTCAATGATTGTTGATAGCGAAGGAAGGGTGGCAGGATTATATAGATTATAGGTACGTGATCCCATGGCATTAAACATTGAATAACGCACACCTAAATCAACAGAAAAACGGTAGTTAAGATTCCATCGATCTCCTACGTACAGGGCGCTCTCTAAAGCATTTTCCATCTGCAGGTGTTCATCGGCAACCAAAGAAGTTTCTCCACTGTGAAGATATTGTCCCGGATTGAGTTGATAAAACATACTGTTTCCGCCGAAATCTATGGTATGCGATCCTTTTAAATACCGAAAATCCATTTTTAAATAGTACTGGTTAATATCAAACGTAAGCGAATAGGCATTGGCAGGGATCGCGTCATTTTGCGTTCGGTAATCGTAATGATCATAGCCGACACTATACCCGCCGGTCAGTTGCTCGCGGTACACATTCCATCGTACAGCGGCGTTAGCGTTGCGATAAGCATAGCCTTCGTCTGCGTTGAAGCTGAAACGGTCGCGGCTGAAATATCCGGATAATGTCAGGTTATTGTAGTTGTCAAACTTATGATGAACAATGGCGTTTAAGTCGTAGAATCCGGCGCTGCCATCGCGATAACCGCTGTTTTCCGGCAGTTGATTCAATATCCAGTCGGAATAAGTAGTTCGTCCGCCTACCAAATAAGAGGTGTTATTTCCGAACAGAGGACCTTCAAGCGTCAGTTGACTGGAGAGAATACCTATATTTGCTGATCCTGTGAAGTGTTCCTTGTTTCCATCCTTTCCTTTAATATCGAGAACAGACGAAATACGTCCGCCATATTTTGCAGGAATACTGCTCTTGAAGAGTTCAATATCGCGTACTACCTCGAAATTGATGGCAGAAGAAAAGCCGAATAAATGCATGGGGTTGTAGATTGTACCTCCATTGAAAAGGATCAAATTCTGATCTGTCGCTCCGCCACGCACATTAAATCCGCTACCTACTTCGCCTACCGTTTTAACTCCCGGTAAAGAAGTTACTATACGTATAATATCTCTTTCGCCAAAAGCAACCGGCATGTTCTTAATGGATTGGGGAGTCAGATAGTCAACTCCGATAATCGTATTTCGCACATTACTGCGCATGCGATCAGACACAATAACTACTTCGTCGAGTTCATATTCGCGTAACACTGAATCAACAGCGTTTGTCTTGGGAATTTCAAACACTGTAACAGTATTGGTATCGTCCTGTCGGATCATCTGTTCAAAATATCCGACAGGTAGTTCTGTCTGTAGAGGTGCATTACTCGTGATCAGGAGGTCGTTTTTATACTGTGAAACGGTTAAACCAAAACCACCGACTGCTGTACGCAGATACTCCACTATATCGCTATCCGGATTGGGAACGGCAACCCGCAATGTATCGGTATAAGGCGGACAGAATATACGATACGGAGTTTGCGCTTCAATTTGTTCAAACAAAACAGACAGCGGAATTTGTTCTATATTTCGCTGGGCGGAAACAAACGGCAAGGCAGAGATAAACAGTATGATCAGTTCTTTTTTCATGGGTTTTCAGTTATTGACTCATAATACCTGACAAGAGCTACTACGGCATTCACCCTGTCATTCCCAAAACTCAGTCCTGTCTGCTTGGCATACCGGTTTAGCTCCTTTTTCTTGTCTTTAAAGAGTTTCAATACGCTCCCTTTACTTCTTACCGAATGATATATGCCGTCTTTATAAATATACAAACGGGATTGCATTTTAAAGACCAATTCGACATATATACCATCTGTACTGCGTGTCGGATAACGTACCTCGCGCCTGTAAACAGGATATTTTTTTGTCGCCATACGGGCATAATAACCGGACGGCAATGCGTTACCTGTCTTTACTTCGTTTTTCGGAAACTCCCTATTATATATAATTGTATATTCCGGAAGTCGAGCGTATTCCATCAGATCTGAAGATACAATGATATCGTTATAGTGGGGCGACAGAACGGTAAGCTCGTCGGTATGGGTGTTAAGACGTAAGCGGATGCCGGAATAAAGACGCCCTGCATACATTAAATCTCCATCACGGTATTGATCGGTATCCAAATAAGGATGTCCGCGTATCAAGGAAGGATACCTCAACTCTTCTTTCCCTGTATATAGCAAGACCGCTACGCCTGAACGGTCTATGTAATCTTTAATTTCAGCCTCCTGCGCCTGCATTCGGAGTGAAAACACAAGAATGATTATAATAAAAAAAGAATTCTTCATTGTTAATTGTTCATTATTCATTATCATAAGTGTTCAGTAGGCCAGTTGGAAGGTTTTAGTTTTGATGCGTTTTCTTTTATACGGCAATCAACGCATCTCTTATCGGCTAATTCACCACTACCATTATAGTAGGCACGTATAAAACCCCATAAATCCTTTCCCCACAAGAAGCGTGCGGGGTCATTAGGCATTATATAAGGGGTGCACATTTGTAGAGGTGGTTCATAGAAGCCTTCATGCTCCCAAATATATCTGTCCTTGGTCGTAACGGTGGATACTTCTACATATCCGATTACCATACGATTGGGATCATTACGAAAATAGAGATTACCTCTAAGGCTGACAGAAAGGATGGGGTCGAATATATCTCCGGTACGATCCACCATCTTTTTTTGATCGTCAAAATACCGGTAGGCGGCTTCCCTGATCTGTATTTGCTCTACCTCTATATGGTAGAGAATAGACAATTTATCATGGTCGCAGGGAATATTCACAAGCGGCTGCTGTGCTATACGATTCTCCGAAAACTTTTCTGTTGAAGCCAGAAAGAAAGTTTTCGATGAATCTCTACCCCAACAATAATAGGTGTTTTCCGAAGTATTCAGACTATGCTCGATCAATTTGCTGTAATCAATAACTTTTCCGTTTTCATCCTCATGATATCGGGCATTGGCAAAGAGTTCAGTCTTAACTTCCCATGCTTCACGGTATTCCCATCGGTAATATATGGAATTGTTACCAGGATCGTGCGTCGCTATACATAGCTCTACAGACTGATTCCTGTCTTTCTTTACAGGGAAAATACTGTCTATTTCAGCAGTAATGACAGGAGCAAGAAATTCCGATTCGCATATTTCACCATCAATAATTGCCGAAAGACGGTATTCCTTTTTTGCATCAAGCACAGGTGTTTTTGCAATATATATACCATTATCTGTAAAAAGAGCTGGGATACGCAATCCGTCATTGGATTCTACATATACTTCCGCATGATTGATTGCCTCGCTTCCGTTTATAGAGTCTGATATCCCAACAGAATAGCTAAGCCTGAAAACCGACTCGCCATTCCGTATCATACCGTCAATAACCAATATACCACGAACATCCTCTATTCCTTGCGGAATAAATTCCTGAATACAGCTATAAAACAAACAGGTTATTGTGATAAAAATAATTTTCTTCATGTACAAAAATATGGCTTATTTATTGTCTGCAAATATATATAGAATTATTTAATTAAGCAATACTTTTATCAAAAAAAACATCTATCTATCTATCTATCTATCTATGCATTTATATACCTGTTAATCAGTATATTACTAAACGAATCATACCATCACTTTTTTTCAGCAAATGTACATAAAAGTCTTGACATAAACACAGACCGATAAAAATTCGGTATAAAACCTCACTCCACTCCGTTTTGTTCGGTGTTGAGTGCACGAGATTTGCAAAAAAACCACAACTTTCTTATATTTGAGAAATCAAATTTTAAAAACATTCAATATGAAGAAAGTATGTGGTTTAGACGTGCACAAAGATAGTATATTTTGTGCGATTTACAATGGAGAGAAGTATTCTGAGGTAAAAGAATACGAAACGACGACAGTAAGTATCTACTCAATGGGAGAATACCTGCAATTTGAAAATGTTACTGAAGTGGCTATGGAAAGTACCGGCATCTATTGGACGGCGGTATGGGATTTGCTGCTTGAGATGGGCTTTACACTGACATTGGTCAATCCGTTTTTAATCAAACAGATGCCCGGCCGTAAAAGTGACGCCAAAGATGCTCAGTGGATAGCCGAACTGTTACATAAAGGGATGATACGCAGCAGTTTTGTTCCACCTCCCCTGATACAGGAACTTCGCGTGTATAGCCGCAAATACATCAAGTTGCAGCAGCAGGTAACCCGCGTTCTTGTCGGAATGGACAACATTTTAATCACGTGCGGTATTCGTGCAAGCAGTTGTTTGAGCCGCATAACGACCAAAAGTTATATGTTGATAGTTGAAGCGCTTATCAACGGTTACTGCGATCCTGATTATTTGACCGGTTTGGTTTACGGCAACACGAAAAACAAACGAAGCGGCAAACTGAAGGAAGCGCTGACAGGTAACGTAAAAGAACATCACCGCCAACAGTTAGCATGGGCAAAAGATGAATACGATATGTATCAAAAGCAGATTACCGACTGTTTGCAGGCAATGAAACGAATCTGCGATGCGCATTTTTCGTTGGCGGTAAAACTTTTACAGACTTTACCGGGCGTCAGTCAGCTGGCAGCGATGATCATCATAGCTGAAACGGGCGGAGATATGAGCGTCTTTGAAAACAGCGGAAAAATAACCGGATGGACGGGACTGCGTCCGAGAAATGATGAATCAGCCGGCAAATATAAGAGCACCGCTACCACTAAAGGCAATAAATATCTGCGCTCGATTTTAGTACAGTGCGCTTGGGCTGCTTCGCGGATGAAAGGTTCGTATTTTAAAGACAAGTTCAGCAAAATGGCAATGCGTAAGCCGAGAAAAAAGGCGTTGATTTGCATTGCCCGCAAACTGCTTGTCGTGATATGGAACGTTCTGACATACAGCGTAGCGTACAATCCGAAATTAGTTCACGTATATGACCCTGTGAAAGTGAAAGCACGTATGGCGTATTACAAAAAGGAATACGAAAAAACAGCCGATCTGTTGAATATGAAAGTAGAATAAAACAA
>Ga0082212_10013228_pt1 | contig 10332 bp, 10 predicted proteins | sample TergutNt197P3_FD_71548 | JGI IMG/M metagenome (GOLD analysis project Ga0082212, IMG submission 71548) | Neocapritermes taracua P3 segment gut microbial communities from Petit-Saut dam, French Guiana - Nt197 P3 | ecosystem: Host-associated > Arthropoda: Insects > Digestive system > Gut ...
CGTTGAAGTACTATGAGGAAAATGAAGACTATTTAGTTATATATACTGCAGGCGAAGAATGGGATGACTTCCTTGAATGGTTAGATGAAATAGGTGATTATGATGATATCACATTCACAAAGATGTATAATAATTTCAAAGAAATCAAAACCGAATATGACAAGTTGATAGCGGCGATTGTGGAAGAATACGGAGAATTTGACGAAGGCGTTCAGTGGATTTTTGAGATTGAAGAAAGATGGTTCTATAATACGGCGACAATAGATTATAAATACGGTTATGATAAGAAAATAGTTAAAACTGTTGTAGAAGACGAAGACGACCCGTATATACCGCCCGTAACTACTACAACAACTACTACAGAAGAATTTACGACAACGACAGAACCTACGACGACAACAGAACCTACTACGACGACAGAAACGACAACTCCGGAAGAAACTACTACGGAAGAACCTACGACGGTAGAGAGCACAACAGAACCCGCGATTGAGCCTTTGACTGAAGCTCCGACCGAAGCTACTACTGCTCCTCCTCCGCTTGTGGAAATTCCAGACGGCGCGATACCTCTTGGCAACGGTTTGATAGCAGTAGAAGTAGACGAAGGCGTTTATGAAATATACGAGAACGGCATACCGATGGGTATAATTGAACTGGAAGACGGAGAAGATATTGAAGAACTGGAAGAAATCTTCGACCGTATTATCCCGTTCGCGGTAGGCTACTTCCCAGAAGAAGTTGCGGAAATCGAAATAGAAGAAATAATCGAAGAGCCGGAGATAGTTGAGGAAGAACCCAAAAATAATCCTAAAACAAACGACAATGCAATACCTCAGATATTATTCTGGACAGGAATGGCGGTTATGTCTGGCATATTAATAAAAGTAAGAAGAACCAGAAAAACTGCGGACGCTGCAAAAATAATCAAATAATAAAAATCTAAAATAAAAAGTGTGCGGAGTAAAATGCTCCGCACACTTTTACTTGTATTTTATGATGTGGTATCTTTTTAATTTCTTTGGAGAGAATAAAATAAAACAAATTATAATTATAAAAATTGAGGTATTGCTCATGTCAACTTTAACAAAAACACCTAACAGATTGATTAACGAAAAAAGCCCGTATCTCCTGCAGTACGCTTATAACCCTGTTGACTGGTTTCCGTGGGGTGAAGAAGCATTTTTAAAAGCAAAACGCGAAGATAAACCGATATTTCTGTCTATCGGATATTCGACGTGCCATTGGTGCCACGTAATGGAAAGAGAATCTTTTGAGGACGAAGAAGTTGCTGAACTTTTAAACAAATATTTTGTGTCAATAAAAATAGACAGGGAAGAACGCCCTGATATTGACGCGGTTTATATGAACACGGCGCAAATCATGACCGGACACGGCGGCTGGCCGTTATCTGTTTTTACGGACAACGATAAAAGACCTGTTTACTGCGGCACGTATTTTCCGAAAAAAGACGGCAGGTACGGACCGGGTTTTTTGACTTTGCTTGAGCAAATCGCGTACTTGTGGGAACACAACAGAGCTGAACTCTTTAACGGCAGTATCGCGGTAATAGAGCAGTTAAGTCAAATGAGCGATTCCGTAGGTTCAGGTTCAAGAGATATAGATTACGAAAAGACTATAGTAAAAGGGTTCAATCAGTTAAAAAATAATTTTGACGAAAAATACGGAGGCTTCGGACGCGAGCCTAAATTCCCGACGCCGCATAATCTTTTATTTTTACTGAGATATTATCACTGCAAAAAAGACGCTGACGCGCTCGAAATGGTTGAAAAAACTTTGCAGTGCATGTATAACGGCGGGATATACGACCATATAGGTTTTGGTTTCAGCAGGTATTCGACGGACAGAACATGGCTTGTTCCGCACTTTGAAAAAATGCTGTATGACAACGCTCTGCTCGCTATCGCATACTGTGAAGCGTATCAATGCACACAAAATCCGCTATACGCGCATATAGCCGAAGAAATCTTCGCGTATATAAAAAGAGACATGACAGCGGACGGCGGCGGTTTTTATAACGCGGAAGACGCTGATTCTGAGGGCGTGGAGGGGAAATTTTATGTTTTTACAAAAGAAGAAGTTTTAAAACTTCTGGGTGAAAAAGACGGCGGAAAGTTTTGCGCGAGATATAATATAACAGAAGAGGGTAATTTCGAGGGAGCGAGCATACCGAATTTAATAAATTCAAACCTGAGCGAATCTGATTTTACTGACAGAGACGAAGAATTTTTCGCCGCATGCAGAAAAAAGCTTTTTAAATACAGGGAAAAAAGAATCCGCCCGTTTAAAGACGATAAAATCACGGCTTCATGGAACGGGCTTATGATTTGCGCGCTCGCTTACGGCGGCAGAGTACTAAATGACGAAGAGTATATAGATATGGCAAAAACTGCGGCTGAATTTATTTTAGAAAACATGAGAGATAACAGCGGCAATCTGTCCACAAGATACAGGGACGGCGAAGCGAAATTTAACGCAGTTGCGGACGATTACGCTTATCTTATATGGGGGCTTATAGAGCTTTATCAAAGTACGTTTGAAAAAGAATATCTTCATGAAGCGTATGAACTGAATAAAATTCTTATAGATAATTTCTGGGAGAACGGAGCGTTATATCTGAGCGGCAAAAAAAGCGAGGTTTTAATTGCGCGAACCCGCGAGATATACGACGGCGCAATCCCGTCGGCAAACAGCGTAAGCATAAGTAATTTTTTTAAGCTGTCGCGTCTGTGCGAAGACCGTAAGCTTGAAGAAATGGCTGAAGAAATTATCAGATTTTTCGGAAAAACGATTGAAGCCGCGCCTTACGGTCATAGCTTTGCGCTGTGCGGTCTTATGAACTTTGAATATCTTTCGAGTGAAATTAAAATATCAGGCGAACTAAATCCGGATTTTATATCTGAAATTTACGCAAATTATAATCCGTTTGCGACAATGGCTTATGATGATTCCGGCAAAGGCAAAACTACAGTTTATATATGCGAAAACAATGTGTGTAAAAAACCTGTAGATAATATTGAAGAGTTAAAAAATTTAATGAAAAAATAAATTTTAAAGGAGAAAAAAATATGCCTGCAATTACAATTACAAAAGAAAACTTTGAAACAGAAGTAATGCAATCGGATAAACCTGTATTATTGGATTTTTGGGCGGGATGGTGCGGACCTTGCCGCATAGTATCGCCGGTCGTCGACGAAATAGCGGAGGAGATTAAAGATAAAAAAGTCGGGAAAGTCAACGTCGACGAACAGCCCGAACTCGCCGCCGCTTTCAGCGTTACAAGCATACCTACGCTTGCGGTAATCAACAGAGGCAAGTTAATAAAAGCATCAGCGGGTTCGAAATCTAAAGATGCTATTATGCAAATGTTAAACATATAAAATCAAAAAAATATTTATAAACACTTGACAAAGATAAAAATAAAGGGTAAAATATTATATGTGGAAGCCAAAATGGAGAGGTATCGAAGTGGTCATAACGGGGCTGACTCGAAATCATGTGATTCAGCCCCCTAATTGAATATTTATACACGGAGGAATATCGAAGTGGTTATAACGGCCTCGACTCGAAATCGAGTGTGCATGAGAGTGCACCGAGGGTTCGAATCCCTCTTCCTCCGCCAAACACCAGTAAACTTGCGAGTTTGCTGGTTTTTATTTTCGCCTTTTATTCGTATTTTTTTCGCTTGCCCGTCTTGATTTTCATTGCCTGTTAGAATTTTCTTATGCACAATATTCACAAATAATGTATAATTGTTGCCCTGTTTGTTGCCCCAATCCCTTAAAACGATATGAAGAGGGGTGCGGACTTACAAGAAGTTACGCGCCCCTCTTTATATTTATATCGTTATTTTTTCTTCGGCTTTCCCCCCGTTTCTTCTTTTTTATTTGTGTTGTGTACCGCCTTATGGTACACGTCGAGGACTTCCCTTTTTCGTTCAAGCCGCACATCTACATAACGAGCCGTAACCGCTTCAAGATTGGTCGATATGCCGAGCGACATTCCTATGCCTTTCAGCGTATGCCCTAATATCTCGCCCACGGTGTAGAAGTCGCCCGTAAGTTGGTGCATATTGGTTGCCGCCGTGTGGCGTAGGTCGTGAAATCGTATGTGTGGCATATCCAAGTGGCGTATGAGTTGACCGAAATTCGTTGACATGGTATCACGCCTGTATGGTGCTCCGTCCGATTTGGCAATCACAAGGTCGTTGTCGTGATACTCGCCGCCGCCCGACCGGACAAGAGATTTTTGCCGTTCCTGTAATTCATACTGCCGTATAAAATAAGGTAATGCGGTTTTGGTAATCGGTAATATTCTGTCATTTGATTTAGTCGGCGACATTTCTGTGATTATCTTTGTCCCTGCCGGAACTTTGAAAGGCATTTGCTCCACAACTCCGAATAACATTTGTTTCAAATCCACGTTTTGCCAACGTAAGCCGATTATCTCGCTCATGCGTAAACCGTACAGTCCAGCGAGTACAACGGGTAATTCCCATTCTGTGCCGATAACCTTACTCATGAACTGCCGCACTTGCTCAACGGTGTACGGGTCGGGCGTTTTGCCCTGCTTGCCAAACTTGGTTATAATATCACGGGCAGGATTATGTTCTATGTATCTGTATTTCCTTGCCGCTTCCATTGATACGCTCAAAATACGTTGCGCGTACCGTACCGTGCTTTGAGATAGCCTCTTATCGAATAGCTGTTGAAACATATTGTCGAGCATTGCAGGTGAAAGTTGGTTAAGCTGTATATGTCCGATGTACGGTAGGATATGATTTTTGATATGGCTCTTATATCCGGCGAACGTTGACGGGCGCAGATTTGCTTTGCCGTGGTTTTCCACCCATTCGGTAAGGTATTCCTTTACGGTTTGCTTGCCTTGCGACGTGTTCACAGATACATAAACAGGGTTTTGCAGTTTTATACGCATTTCTGCTTCGTGTTGCGTGGCTTCTTTTTTTGTTAGGAATCCACGCTTGGCGTAACTTTTCTTGCCCTCTGATGTACTGTATTTGATATTTACATCATAGACTGTGCCGGATTTTCCTGTCGGCACACCGTTGCTATCACGTTTATTTTTTATAGTTCTCTGTCGTACAGCCATATTCATTTAACCCCCTTTGCCGTCATGGATTTTACAGATACTTTCGCCCTATCGTACCAGTCCCATATAGCGGCGTCGGCTATCAGGCGGCGGTTTCCGTTTTGGATATATTCAAGTTCGTGGTTATCCATAAGGTCACGCAGTTTATTTTCGCCTATGCCGCTTATGCGGCTCATCTGCTCGACTGTTTTCAGCATGGGGAGAATGTCGGCTTTTACTGTTTCTTTTCGTGCCATTTATCTATCCCCCCTCTCATATGATGTCAAAATCGTCTAAGGTCAGTTTCGGCTCATTATCAGGAATGACAATGACAAGACGATTGAGAGCCTCTTCTCTTAATTTGGCAGCCTCTTTTCTTAATTTTATCTCTTCATCTGTTAATTCATCATACTCATCTACTGGTTCGGGAGCGCTTCCCTCTGGAAGTTCATAGTCGAATAGGTAATTTTGATTGCCTGTACTGGGCTTAACCGTCATCCCTTTTCTTCTTAATTCTGATGTAAGATTACGGCTATTCAAAGGATTGTTGCCATTTTCTTTGCACCAAAGCACGTAAAAATTATAGATTTCCTTCATACGCGTTTTATATTTTTTTGCTTCGGCTAAGTTATCGTTAATGAACAGACCTACGGTGTCAGATTCTTCCCTGTATTGGCTGATGGCTTTTTCCGCGGTTTTCGGTAGTTCCAATCCTTCTTCCCGCATGAGTTTTAATCCCTCGATTAGCCAGTTAAGAATACCGCTTAGGTTATCGGGTTGCTTGAAAAGTTCTTTTAACCTTTTATCCTGTTCGGTTTCTGTGAAATGACGGGTAAACGGTATGAGTTTTACCCGTCCACTTGCGAAAATGCTGTCGTCATTCACTTTCGGAAGATGATTGGTGCTTATGAACAGCTTGTACTCTGGTTTATACTGAAAACTGTTCTGATGTAAGAATCTTGCAGTTATCGTGTCGCCCCCTGTCATTTGCTTTACAAGTGCCGAGTTTAGTTTTAAACCCTTGTCTGGCTCTGACATATTCACGAATCTTGCACCTCTTAATCTCGCTATATCTTCTGACGGTGCGCTTCCGTTGGCTGATTGTTTTTGTGCTATGGTTTCTGGCTGTGCCGTTTTACTATAATCGCCCATTAGGTATAAGATAGTTTCTGCCGTCGTTCCTTTGCCGTTTCGGGTGGTGTTTCCAAAGAGTATGAAGAAACAGTCCTTTGTGGTATCTCCGGTCAAGGCGTAGCCCAAAGCCTTTTGTAAGAACTGTGCCTTGTCGGTGTCATTTTGCATTATCTCTTGGACAAACAGTTCCCAACGTTCACAACGTGCGGTGGGGTCATATATTACGTTTGCTATTTTGCTTAAAAAATCATTCGGGTTGTGGGGTAGCAAAGTGAATGTCCGTAGGTCGAGTGTGCCGTTTTGGACGTTCAATAAGTACGGGTCGGTGTCAAAATCGTTTAAGCTGACCGGAAAGACGGTTGCCGCATCTTCCAACATTATATCCCTGTTTTTTTTACGCATACGCCCACTTGCGAACTTAATCCATGCTTCTAACAACTGGTCGTTATCGTTGATGTATTCCCGACAGTCGAACATATAATACGTTAGGTCTTTGGCTTGTTGCGCTACTCTTACGTTACCCTCGTCTGGTCGCCATACACACCCGTCATATACGTACCACATTTTAGATTCGGGGACGTTTCTGGAGATGTTTCTATAGGTATCTGCGTAGAGGTTGCTCGCGCCTATATCGTTCATTTCGTAACGCTGTTTTGATTCCGGCGTTTCAAACGGGTTTAAGTAGTTTGCCCCATTATATCGGGCCGCTTTGTTGGACGGGCTTTTATTTTTAGGTCTGCTTGGATTTCTCTTTGGTTTCGTCCGGTTGTAGAATTTTCCGTTTTGTAAGGATATGGCTTTTTCTATGGTGCGGATTCTGTAATCTTCACGCTCCCATTTGTCACGGTATAGTTTTGATTGTCGGAATATCGTGTCTATGAGAGAGGGATTTTCCCCGCAGTAGAAAGCGAGCATACAACACAACGCCATGTCCGCGCTTGAATCGTCGCCGTTGTGTTTAGATGTGTCGCCATGTTCAAAAAGAGCCAAAAAGTTCTTGCTATTTTTCGCTTTTCGTGCTATACTTATAATGGCTTGTGTGTCGTTTGGCACATGACCGTTTCTGAATCCCCCGGTTACTTTGGTCGGTGTCGGGGGATTTGCCTTTTTCATGTACTTATCGAGGAAGATTAGGAGTTGCTCTGTTCTGTCTTCAATATTGCGGTCGTTTATGGTTTTACCTGTGTACGTGAAGAATCTGTTTGTGAAGCCGGACATATAACATTCGACACCGTTTTGGGGATTTTTCATGTAGTACGCAGGGTCGAGTTTGCGGTTTACCTTTGGGATTTTGGAAGGGTCAAATTTGATTATGATGTGGTAGCCGTTCCCGCTGGGGCTGTATTCGGTGTATGTGTCCATGAGGGATATGATTTCTTTTGCTAACGCTTCACGTTCGGGGTTGCCGACTACATTATCAATATCTATGCCGCATGTACCTGTACCGTCCGCGAACATAAAGCCTACACCATCACATTGATATTTCGCAACGGTGGCTATTGCTTGTTCGTAAGTTCCCCATGTGGTCGGGTTGTTACTTTGAGCGTTGCCGCCTGTTTTCGGATTTTTGGGTACTTTGCCGCGATTGGGGTCATTTTTGTAACACACAAACACGGGGGATTGCTTTAATGTGTTCATTCGGAATCACCCCTTTTCAACAAATCTGGATTTTCATTTAACAACTGCCGTAGCTCGTTTGTTATCTTCGGGGATTCCTGTTCCCATTCTTTCATCTTTTCTAATAGTGTTTGCATTGCATCATTTGAAGTTTGTGGGGGTTTGCTCTCTATTTCTTTAATGTAGTTGAGGTGCATACTGCGGCACTCTTCGCGGTCTAAATGACATTCGACTGCGTTGATAATCGAATTTTTTATGATTTGGTTTAGAGATATTTTTTCTTCTGCGCTGATGTCGTCCAGAATTTCCCTTACCCATGACGGGAATCTGATGGTGATACTGTCCGATTTCTTATCTTCGCACCTTGGCGGGCATTGGTCGAGGAGCGGGCTGAATATATGCACATAGTAAAAGGTAGTATATACCTGCCTGCTCGCCGCTTCTCTTAACGTGGTTTCATGATTTTTCATGTTCTGTTTTCTCCTTTCGTAATAAGTGCGATTGCACTTGCAATTATTATATAGGAGGAACGTGAACAGTGCATGAATCGTCTGTGAATTTTTCTTGAGAGGGAGTTAGTTGTATTTTTATATTGTGTCGTATAAAATTATATAGAACGAAATATGAAAATTGCCTAACTGTTCTTAACTTCCTAACTTTTAGTTGGACGGTGAACAACAAAAAAGGGCTTTTAATGCCCTTTTTCGATTTCGGATATTTGTTTGGTCAGCCTTATGATTGACGGCTTAATACGATTCGGGAATTTTCATGCACTTGTCAATATCCCAGTTCTTCTCTTAGTAAGTCGTATATATAATCTGTTCCCTCTAAGTATAGCCCTGTTTCGTAATCGTGCAGTTTTTCAAAGGTGGTTGAGGAGTAGAACTCGTTCATGGCTTGGGGGATTTCTGCTCCTTTTTCCTGCGCTATTTTTGTTATAATGTCCTGTGTTATAAATTCGGTTAGCATTTCTCTTTTATCCATGACGGCTATCCCCTAACCTCGTTAGATATTCTATTGCTTCTTCCGTGTGGAATGAGTATTGGTCGGTCAATTTTTTGTATTCTATATCTTTTGTTAATTTTTCTATATCTATCAAACCACGTTCAAAAGTACGGAATAACAGGGCTATATCATCATTCGCTACTGCGCCGATTACTATATCGTATTTATTATCGTGATTGCACAGACTGTCCGAAATGTTTCCGAAGTTTTTATTACGGTTGTTTAAGACGAACATAGCCCATTCGGTTGTGGGCGTATCGAATACTTTTACGGACAGAGATTTGTTTTTTAAACAGCTATCGTCGAACTCGAAAGACGTTACGTAAGGAACGCCGCCGAATATCTTACTAACACGCTTTGCCATAGTGATAGCTTGCGCTTCGATTGTCGTTAGGTAGAAGCCTTTTCCGAAGTCCTTATATGGTCGGCATTGCGTCAAGTCGATTTTATTGATAGGCGTATTTGAGCCATGATATAGAATCATAACGCACCGCCATTATTTTTACATACTACCTGCAAATCCTCGACGGCTTCGTCGAACGACAGCGTATGCTCTACTTCGTAATGTTCTTTTAGAAATTCTATGCCGCCATGATTGTATAGGTATTTGAAAGCGGTTTTAACATCAAGCGAGAACTGGCGCGCGAATTCGTTTACGCACACCACCGACCAATGGATAATATTTATATCTTTCGTAGCCATAGGCTTACTCCTGCGTTTAATGATGTTCGGCAACCGCCGCCGATTGTTTGTATATCTTTATATATTTGTGTATGCTCTGTCTGCTCACGTCGCATATACGGGCTAATTCCTGTTGCGTTATCTGCTTTGCCGTGTATTTAGGGTAGTGTTTTAAGAACGACACGGGCAGGCTCTCGACGGTCGTTGTCGGTCTGCCGATGACCGCGCCTTTCGCTTTTGCGTTCTCCATGCCCGATTTTACACGCTGGCTTAGCATACTGCGTTCCATTTCAGCGAACACGCCCATCATCTTTAACATACCGTCGGTCATAGGCTCAAGCTCTTTGCGGCAGTCTACACGGAACGTGCCTATAATCAGTTCGAGTTTCTTCTCTTTGGCAAGTTCTATAATCTCACATAGTTGTTTCGTGGAGCGTGTGAGGCGGCTGACTTCGGTTGTTGCGACGGTGTCGCCGGCTTGGACGATTTCGAGTAGCCTGTTCAATTCTGCGCGGTCGGCTTTTGTGCCGCTCTCGTATTCAAGGTAGATTTTGTTGTCCTTTACGCCTAACTTTTTTAACTCTCTCTTTTGACGGTCAATATCTTGTTTGTTTTCGTTCGTTGAGCAGCGTGCGTACCCGTATAACATATTTTCACCCACGTTTTATAACTTTATTATATCACACTTATAAGAATTTGTCAACAGAAAGATTTATATATTTTCATTGACATTTTTCTATGATTATTACGTAGGTTTAGTCACTTTTTCTTATCTCTCTCACTCTTTTT
>Ga0082212_10013229_pt1 | contig 10332 bp, 7 predicted proteins | sample TergutNt197P3_FD_71548 | JGI IMG/M metagenome (GOLD analysis project Ga0082212, IMG submission 71548) | Neocapritermes taracua P3 segment gut microbial communities from Petit-Saut dam, French Guiana - Nt197 P3 | ecosystem: Host-associated > Arthropoda: Insects > Digestive system > Gut ...
TGCATCAATCCGGCATAAACGCGGCTTATGCCCAAATAGAAGCGGCATGGGCTGCTCAAGGCATTAGCAAAGAACTGGATCTGGAGAACATGGATTTCATCTTCACCGTGGTTCCTTATAATACCCATGGCTACCGCTCCGGCTTACAGGGCGGTTCCGGATTAGATACTTCCTTCTCCTATAATGACCAATCTATGCTCCAGCGCGATAGCGAATACCGTCATGAGCCGGGTGTGAAAACTAGGGGTGGCCGTATGGTCGGTTCCGGTGTGTTTGGCGTCAAGGGCATTTGGACTTACTCCCCCAGCGGCATTGTAGGCGCCGTAACTACCGCTATGCATGAATTCACCCATGGCATGGGCATGTTCGACGATTACAGCTATGGCGGCTTGGGCACAAATAGCGGCGAAGCCACCGCCAGCGGCGCCGGCAGTTATGGTGTGATGGGTTCCTCCATGAACAGTTCTTCACCGGACTTGCCGGTATGGCGTAAGTACCGCATGGGCTGGATCGACGACGATGAACTCATGGTGGTGCTGCCCGGCGATACCGTAACAGTCAACTTGCGTGCTTTAGGCAGTTATGAAGGGGACGGCGGCAGCTATACCAATGACCCCGGCATCAAGACCCGTATGGTAGTGATACCCAAGGAATGGCGTACCCGCGATACCTTCGGCGTAAATGATACTACTGAATACGGTTATCCTTGGCTGGGTAATGTTTGGAATTGTGGCTGGAATAGCAACAAAATGAACTATAACTGGTTTGACTGGTTCACTAACCCCTGGGTAGGCGGGGAAACCAATGCCATAAAGAGCTTCCCCACCTTCTATACTTTGGAAACCCGTAAAGCCTTAGGGCTGGACAGCACTATCGGTACTAATGCCACAGGCGTGGTGGTCAGTTATATTGCCAACTCCACTTGGGAAACAGGTCATGGCGCGGGTGGCTTTAAAATTGCTACTACCTCAAACAATGGCTTAAAAGCCAATGGCACTTTCACCGACCCCCATATCGGCTTGACGGTAAGGGTCAATTCTTCCAATATATTCTATGACAATGTAACTATCACATACACAGGGGTACCAACCAGCGCCGCCCAACATACATATTTAGGTATCCTGAAAGCTTCGAACAGTTTTGTTACTGCCAATCAAGAGTTCGATGTAGATTTTGATATCACAACCTTGGGTTGTCCGGCGCCTAATGATGCCGCTAACTCCGTATCGGCTACCGTGACCCGCCGTGCTACCCCCTTGGGCGTACCCGGTGGTGTGGCAGGCTTTACCATGACAGTTTCCTTTGATGCCGCCAACTTGGAATATGTGTCCGCAGGCAGCGCGCCTTTCACTTATGTTGTGGATGATAGCGGCGCCGCTACAGGTACCTTGACGGTAACGGCCATCGGCAGCCAAATGATAGATAAGGATGTCATACTAAGCCTGAAATTCAAAGCTAAGGCCGGCGCTGTTGAAGGCAAATACACGGTAGGTGGCAGAATCACCGCTGTTAAACTGCTCAACTGGCGCGGTGAGGAATTAGGTGTGGGCGGTGTTCCCGGCTTTAACGGCGTAGGAACGGTTGGCGCGGGCACCTTTGCCGCTTTCCATACCAATGCCAGCAATAACCTTACCAACACTTATATTTCCAGCTTTGGCGGCTCGGTTACCGTGGGTGCTGTACCTACATACACCATAAGCGGCGCTATTGTTTGCGATACCCCCGGCCCCGCTTTCGGCACCAATATCGGCATCGAGTCAACAGTACAGGTGCGCAGCGGCTCCACTGTCTTGGGCACGGCAAAATCTGACTATGACGGCAATTACACTATCAAAGGTATACCCGCCGGCACAGGCTATACTATTTACGCCACTAAAGCTAAATATAATGCCGCAACCAGCGCGGCCTTTAATGTCACCGCTGATACCAAAGCCCCGCAGCTCATGTTAGCCAGACAAACCTTCACGGTTTCCGGTACTGTCAGCGGCAGCTACAATTCCGACGGTAGCGGCGCTACTCCTTTGGTTGGTGTAGACGTGTACCTGATCAATACCGGCAGCGCCAATAGCGTGATCGGCGGCCCGGTAAAGACCAATGCTTCCGGCGCTTACACAGTATCCGGCTTGGAAGTAGGCAGAGCCTTTGCGGCGGTAGCCGTCAGTGTTAAAGGCACGGAGTATGAAGACCTCTATCTGCCGCAAATGCACTTGGCGCCTACTATCCACTTACCGCAAATGGGTATAAACGAACCCTTGGAGCTGAATCTGGGCATGAAATACGGCGAAAACCCTGCCGACTATAACTATCCCAGCGGCAGCGGTACTTTGGGCACGGGCGGCGTATATGTTTTTGCCAATACATCCAACAGAACCGGCAGGAATATTACCTTGACCCAAACCCAGGATGTACGTTTGCGTATGTCTACGAAATCCAACGCGGTCCGTTATCAATTGAGGGATCTGGAAGGCAACGCCATAGGCACGCAAGCATCCAGCTTAGGTAATTCCAACGGCGACGACCTTGTGCGCAATGTGCCGCCGGGCGGTCCCTATTACATTGAAGCCAGCAGGAGCGGTTATATCAGCGGCTGCACACCCATCTTTGGGGTAGATGCCACCAGGGTGATCTTGCGCAACAATGTTTCTACCAATACCATGGATCTGCAAGCCACCGGCAGTGGTCAAACATTAGCCGGTACGGTCTATAATTCTATTACCAGGCTGCCTATTGAAGATGTAAAGATACAATCCCTGCCTTATAGCGCAAGCTATGGCGCGGGTGTTCCCATCTTCTCTTCTGCTACGGGTACTTTCAGCTATCTCACGGTCGCCGCTGCCCGCGATTTGATCTTCACCAAGGAAGGTTATATCACGCAGAAGGTTTACCGCGCTTCCGGCGCTGCTTCCAATCTAGCCATCTATCTGGTGCCGCTGCCTTCGGACGGCGAGCTTGAATTGGCATTGGCTAATGTGGAAAAAGCCAGACCAAACAATGTCGCCACAGCCACTTTCGAGGTCACCAATACCGGTACCATAGCGGATTATGTGGGGATCAGCGTGGAAGGCGTAGACACTGCTGTATTTGAAGAAATAGTCTATATAGCAGCCGACAGTACCGTCAGCGTACCCCTGACCTTAATTATCACGCCGGATATTATAGCCAAAGCCGCGGCAGGCGAGGTATTGACCTTTACTGCCACCTCTTTGACTAATGAGGCAAAGAATATTGTATCAGATACCATCAGGATCAAGGATTTGATCAGCTATGACTATTATGTTTACCTGGAGTCTGAGGAAACCGCGGTTGTGGCGGGCGAAAGCTTCTTTGTCAGCGTAGTCTTGGATGGCATTTCCAGCTATACTATGCTAACGGCGGATATTGCCTATGATACCGCCTTATTTGATTATGTTGGCTACACTTACTTGAAAGGCTTTGTTGCCGCGGTTACCAAACCTGCCGACAATAAAGTTTCGGTACGCAGCATGCCCAGCATGAACATGGTAATAGGCGAGCCCAGCGCAGGCGCTTCAAAGATCGTGACCTTTGAATTTAAGGCCAAAGGCGGCTTTAACGCTGAAAGCGTCGTAAGCGCGTTTGATATTGTCGCGCTTATGGTAAATCCAGCCGGTGCTGTAGTAGGCGCAATAACCTACCCCGTTGACAGTTTCCCTGTAACCATTTCGCAAACCTCTTTTGACTCATTAGTGCTGGAAATAGTTGAAGTGGAAGAGGAAGTAAGTGAATTGCTGGAGGAAGAAACTGAGTTCGAAGAATTTGTTATGGAAGAAGAGCAGTTTGTTGTAACAGGTGAAAAAATAGTGATAATCGAATAAAAAAGCATAAAAGGCAAACACACAAAGAAAAAGCCCTCCTAAGAGGGCTTTTTCTTTGTGTGTTTCATTTATTATCCATCCTTTTTTAAGCGGGTTACCAGTTCCCCTATCACACGGTCGGCGTCTTCATAGGGTACCTGACAGGTGCCTACCTTATGGTGTCCGCCGCCGCCATAGGTTAAGAGCAGGCTGCCTACATCTGTGTTGGAGGCGCGGTTGATTACGCTATGTCCCATGGCAATGGGGCAGTTCTGTTTGCCGCGGCCATCTACTATCCAGAGTGAAATATTCTGCTCCGGAAATAGGCTATACACCAAAAAACGGTTGCCGGTATAAATAGCCTCTACCCCCCTAAGATCCGTTATTATGACATTTTCGTCTACCCGGCTATATTTTTGCAGCATAGCGCGGAATAAGGCGTCTTGCTCAAAATATAGCTCAACCCGTTCGGCAACATCCGGGTTAGCCAGGATCTCTTCTATGTTTTGGGTGCGGCAGGCTTCAATTAAATGCTCCATCAGCTCATAGTTGCTGATGCGAAAATTGTGGAAGCGCCCCAAACCGGTACGGGGATCCATAATGAAACCCAATAATATCCAGCCGCTGGGGTTAAGTATTTCCTCTAGGGTGAGGGTGGCGGAATCTACTTTGTCCACCGCCTCTATCATGGGTATCAGATTAGGCAAGCGGTTCTTGCCTTTAAAATAATTATAGATGACGCGGGCTGCGCTATCAGCCGGATAGGTGTCGCCCTCAAACTCATATTGCTCCTGCAAGCGTTCAATTTCGCTGCTATGGTGATCAAACCACATCTTACAGCCATGCACAAAAGGCACATTGGCCAATACATCATTATCTGTCACCTCAACCAAGCCGTCTTGCAGATCTTTGGGGTGGACAAATTTCCAGCTGTCGATGATTTCCATTTCTTTAAGTATAGCCGCGCAGGCCAACCCGTCAAAATCTGATCTGGTAAGTAGTCGCATTAATATACCACCCTTCGACATGTTTTATTTATAATATCATATTGCGGACATTAATAAAAGACTTTATTTTAAAAAAATCAACTTTGTTAACAAATTATTGAAAATGGCGTTTAAAGCTGCTATAATAAAATAAAGCCGCAGAAAAATGGAGGATAATTATTTGAATATATTCAATAATTTTGATTTGTATTCGCTGATCTATTGGGTACCAGCCATCATATTGGCCTTAACCATGCATGAATATGCGCATGCCCGTATGGCATACGCCTTTGGCGACCCCACGGCTAAGGATGCCGGGCGCCTTACCTTAAACCCTTTGGCTCATTTGGATCCCATTGGCACGCTGATGCTGGTTTTTGCCCACTTTGGCTGGGCTAAGCCGGTGCCGATAAACCCCTATTATTTTCAGGGCGACCGCGGCCAAAAAATAATGCTGGTATCCGTAGCCGGGCCGCTAAGCAATATTCTGCAAGCCTTAGTAGGCTCTGTGCTGCTTTCATTGCTGGTGCATTTTACCATCAGCGGTCAGTCAAAATTATGGCAATTACTGTTTTCTTTTTTATTTTCCTATATCAACATCAATATTGTGCTGGCTGTTTTTAATCTCTTACCGGTACCCCCTCTGGATGGCTCAAAAATTTTGGCCAGCTTATTGCCTGAACGCCATATGAACATTGTATTCGCTTTGGAACGCTACGGTTTTATTATTCTGATAGCGCTAATGTTCTTAGGGGTATTAAGCTTGATAATTACCCCCATTGTGACTGTGTTGTTTAGCGGTTTATTGCATTTAGTGGGTTTGGGGGAATTAGCGCGGCTCTTTTTTGGCTGATAAATATTTATAAGGAGCAAACAAATGAGCAATAGGGAAACACCAAAAGAATGTGTGCTTAGTGGGATGCGGCCTACCGGCCGTCTGCACTTGGGGCATTACAGTGTATTGGAAAACTGGATAGCTTTATGCGAGCATTATGAAGCTTATTTCTTCACAGCCGACTGGCATGCCATAACTACGCAATTTGATGATACCGACGATATTTGCGAGAATAAAAAGCAGGTGGTGATAGATTGGCTTTCCGCCGGACTTGACCCGGCTGCTTGCCATATTTTCAATCAGTCTGAGATCAAGGAGCACGCGGAAATGCATTTGCTGTTCTCCATGATAACTCCCCTTTCTTGGCTGGAGCGTGTGCCGACATATAAAGGGCAGGTGGAGCAGTTTAGGGTTCAGGGTAAGGATATCACCACCTATGGGTTTTTAGGCTATCCTTTGTTACAGGCTGCCGATATCTTGATGTATCTGCCCTATGGCGTGCCGGTGGGTGAAGACCAGGACGCGCATATAGAATTCGCCAGGGAGCTGGCCCGCCGTTTTAATCACTTATATAAGGTCAAGCTATTCCCCGAGCCCAAGGGTCTTTTTGCCAAGGTTAAAACCTTGCCGGGTTTAGACGGACGCAAGATGAGCAAAAGCTACGACAATTATATCAGCCTTTCGGCTGATGAAGCGGAGGTTAAAAGGCGGGTGTGGCAGATGGTGACCGACCCGGCGCGCATCAGGAAAAACGACCCCGGCCACCCGGATATATGCACCGTCTATGCTTTTCATGGCATTTATAATGACCAAATGCAGCAACCCATCTGTATGGCTTGCCAAAAAGGCGAGATCGGCTGCGGCGAATGCAAATTAAAGCTAACGGATAAGCTCAATGAATTCTTAGCCCCCATACGCGCGCGCCGCGCCGCCTTGGAGCAACACCCGCAGGAATTAGATGATATTTTAAGGGAAGGCAATAGGGCAGCCCGTTTGCAGGCAATAAGTACCATGGAACAAATGCGCGAGGCTATGAAACTGTGAACACGGCGCCCACTATCCACCTGCCGGCTTTTGAAGGCCCTTTCGATCTCTTGCTACATCTGATCCGCCTAAATGAGGTAGATATTTATGATATACCCATAGCGCAGATTACAGAGCAGTATCTGGATTTTTTACGCGCCATGGAAGCCTTAGATCTGGAGATTGCCAGCAGCTTTGTGGTAATGGCAGCCACATTGCTGGCCATCAAATCAAAAATGCTGCTGCCTAAGACAGAATTTGCCGAAGAAGAAGGGGATGCCGAAGACGCCCGTATTGAGCTGGTACAGGATCTTCTGGAATATATGCGCTATAAAGAGGCGGCAGAACAATTGCAGGGTTTGCGTCAACAATCCAGCTTACATTATGCCCGCCCCAATGCGGAAGAGCTATACATTAACCTTTTTAAACCGGAGAACCCCTTAAGCGGTAAAACCTTGCAAGATTTGAGCCGGGCTTTTGCCGAGGTGCTGGCTAAGCTGCCAGAAAAAGACCAAGTGCTGGACATAACCCGTGAGCAGGTAACCATTCAAGAGAAAAGCCAAGACATAGAATTAGCGCTTAAGCAAAAACCGCGCGGTTTGCCCTTCTCCGAAATATTTCAAGCCTGCCACAGCAAAGCCGCCTGCGTAGCCGCCTTCCTAGCCCTCCTGGAATTGATACGCCAAAAAAAGGTTTATATTGAACAAAGCAAAGAATATTGCGAAATATATTTGTATTACCGTAGGGGCGGGGTCATCCCGCCCGCCATAGGAAACGATGCCCACATCATCCCGTCGTAGGGGCGGGGTCATCCCGCCCGCCCATAATCCCACCCGGCAAACAATAGAACATAGAATTGAGGTCTCAGGCGAAAGTGTTAGAATTAAAAGACCATAGCGAATTAAAACGGGTGCTGGAGTGCTTACTATTTGTGGCAAGCGAGCCATTGAGCGAGAAGCAACTGGCCGAAATAAGCTTAAGCGAGCCTCGCCAAGTGCGCTTCCTTTTAGAAGAGCTGGAGCGGGAGTATGCTAAGCGGGGTTTTAAATTGCGCAAGTTAGCCGGAGGATGGCAGTTTTTTACCCAGACTGACTTAGCTCCGTATATTGAAAAATACTACCGCCCCAAAATTCTGCAGCTTTCCCGGGCAGCCATGGAAACCCTGGCTATCATTGCCTATAAACAGCCGGTCACTAAAGCGGAGGTGGCAGCCATCCGTGGTGTGGAAGTGGACGGTGTAGTTTCCACTCTCTTGGAAAAACGTTTGATACAGGATGTGGGGCGGCGTTTGGGCCCAGGCCGTGCCTTGCTCTACGGCACTACTGATGATTTTTTGGCGTTTTTTGGCTTAAACGCGCTTACAGATCTGCCCCCCGCCGATAACTTGGAAAAAGAACCTGCCCCCCCTTTTCCCGAACAGCAGGAAGTATTCAACAGCCCCCCTAACCTGGAGTTGCTAAAAAACGAATAGATTAAACATTAAAGCGAAAATTAATAATATCTCCATCCTGCACCGGGTATTCCTTACCCTCCAAACGGAAATAGCCTTTCTCCCGCGCGGCTGCCATGCTACCCGCTTCCTCTAAATGCTTAAAAGCCACTGTTTCGGCGCGGATGAAGCCGCGTTCAATATCGGAATGTATTTTACCCGCTGCTTGCTTGGCTGGCAAACCTTCCGCTATGGTCCAAGCCTTCACTTCATCCGTACCGCTGGTCAGAAAGGAAGCCAACCCCAGCTGGCGATAAAGCGCCCGCCCCAAACGGCTGACCCCGCTTTCTGTAATACCCAGCTCATCTAGGAACAGCCCACGCTCCTCCGCGGGCAGTCGGCTGATCTCCTCTTCCAAGAGGGCGCTGATACAGAGCAGTTCATGGCCTTGTGCCATACAGTATTCTTCCACCGGCATTTTTTCCCGCCAGTTTCCCTCGCTAAATTGCTTTTCGTCTAGGTTAACCACAATAAGCAAGGGTTTTTCGGTTAAGAAGGTTATATGCTTTATAGCTTCACGCTCGTCCTCGCTAAGCGTAAGGGCAGAAAGGGGCTGCTCGTTAAGGACGACAGCTTGGCATTTCTGTAAAACTGCTTCCTCCAGTGGATGTTCCAGTTTCTTTTTTTGTCCGCTGTTGATGCGCTGTAAACGGGTTTCTATCAGCTGCAGGTCGGCTAAAAGCAATTCTGCGGCTACCAGGCCAATATCGCGCATGATATTGTTTTCGCCTTCCACATGCAATACTTCCTCATTTTCAAAGCCGCGCACTATATGCGCTAAAGCGTCGGCTTCCCGTACCGCGCTTAAGAATTCGCTGCCCGCGTTATGTGTCAAGCCTGGTATATCGGTGATCTCCAATTGCGCGTAAGTTGTTTTTTTGGGCTTGAAAAGGGCGGCCAAATAATCTACTCGTCTATCCGGAATAGTAGAATGGCCGGTGGTGGCGGCTGTTTTGCCGCCGGAATATGCGCTGGTTATTAGCTGTGCCCCGGTTAGCAGGTTAAAAAAGGTTGTTTTACCCGAAAGCGGTAGCCCGACCAGCCCGCAGGAAAGTGCCATAAGCTCACCTCGCAGAAGTTTTTTTCTATGATAATTATAAAGGAAAAAGGACAAATGCACAAGCATAGCGTATATATAATAGAAATTATTTTTTCTGGGGTTTAATATGACAGACGACGATATCAATTATGCCAGCCTGGATTATCAGCGCGAAGAACGGCGCGGCTTTCCCGAGGTGGTATATGGCGCCGGGAAAACCCCCGCGCAAGTAGGGGAGATCATGGTACGCTTGGCTGCGCGTCACGCGGGGAATATTTTGGCCACCCGTTGCACCGGCGAGCATTACACAGCGGTTAAAGAGCGCTTACCCCAAGCTTCTTTTGATGAGGTTTCCCGTCTTATTTACCTTAAACGTGATGATAGCGCCACAGGCTTGGTGGCGGTGTTGGCTGCCGGCACCAGCGATTTGCCGGTAGCGGAGGAGGCAGCCTTAACAGCCACTTTGCTTGGGGCTAAGGTAGAGCGTTTATATGATGTTGGTGTAAGCGGGCTGCATCGCTTGCTTTCCCATAGCGATGTATTGCAAAGAGCCAAGGCGGTGGTGGTAGCCGCCGGTATGGAAGGTGCTTTGGCCTCGGTGGCCGGCGGCCTCACGGCAGCCCCGCTGATCGCCGTACCCACCAGCGTAGGTTATGGCGCCAGTTTTAATGGCTTGGCTGCGCTTTTAGCCATGCTGAACAGTTGTTGCTGTGGTGTGGCAGTAGTAAATATAGATAATGGTTTTGGCGCCGGTTATATGGCAGCCGTCATCAATCGACAGAGCATGGGGGAGTGATTCATGGTAGATTTGATTCTATTGGGGGTAATGCTATTAGCCTTGTTATGGGGCTGGTTCAGCGGCGGTGTACGCGTACTGGCCAGTATTGGCGCTGTGATTGTCGCTTTTCAGGTAGCGCGATTTTATTCGGTATTTTGGGCGGCTCCGGTTGTTAAGCTGCTGCCGGAAGCGGGAGGGCAGAGCAGCCTGATCAACTTGGTGACTGATTTAATGGATATGGAAACCATAGCTATCCGCATTGTACAGGTAATTTTATTTATCATTATTTTCTTTTTGTTAGGATTAATCTCTTTACAATTTGTAGATGAGAAGAAAGGAATCAGAATGGCAACAGAAATTAATGAGGATA
>Ga0082212_10013230_pt1 | contig 10332 bp, 9 predicted proteins | sample TergutNt197P3_FD_71548 | JGI IMG/M metagenome (GOLD analysis project Ga0082212, IMG submission 71548) | Neocapritermes taracua P3 segment gut microbial communities from Petit-Saut dam, French Guiana - Nt197 P3 | ecosystem: Host-associated > Arthropoda: Insects > Digestive system > Gut ...
ATCAGTTCCTTGTACCGCGCCCGCGCGGCCAGAACCTCTTCGTCGCCGGAGTCCGTTACGCCGACCGCTTCGGAGATGATCTCCTCCGGCACGCGCTCCTTGCGCAGATCGGCCCGGGCCAAAAACTCGGCGTTGCCGCCCAGCATGATGTCGGTGCCGCGCCCGGCCATATTGGTGGCGATCGTCACGGTCCCGACGCGGCCCGCCTGCGCGACGATCTCGGCCTCCCTGTCGTGGTGCTTGGCGTTGAGGACGTTGTGCTTGATGCCCTCCCGCTTCAGCAGCCCGGCGATCAGCTCGGACTTTTCGATCGACGTCGTGCCGACCAGCACCGGCTGGCCGCGCTCGGCGCATTCCTTGACCTGCGTCACGACCGCGCGGTATTTGCCGTTCTGGGTCTGGAATACGGCGTCGGGCAGGTCCTCGCGGATCATGGGCTTGTTGGTGGGAATCTCGATGATGTCCAGATGATAAATCGCCGAAAACTCCTCCGCCTCGGTCAGCGCGGTTCCGGTCATGCCGGACAGCTTGCGGTAGAGCCGGAAGTAGTTTTGGAACGTGATCGTCGCCAAGGTCTTGCTCTCCCGCTCGACCTTGACGTTTTCCTTGGCCTCGATGGCCTGATGCAGTCCCTCGGAATACCGCCGCCCGACCATCAGACGTCCGGTGAACTCGTCGACGATGACGACCTGCCCGTCGCGCACCACGTAGTCGATATCTTTCTTCATCACGCCCCGCGCCTTCATGGCTTGGTTGACGTGATGATAGATCGTGGTGTTCTCCATATCGGAGAGATTGTCGAGCTTAAAGAATTCCTCGGCCTTTTGGATGCCGGACGGGGTCAGCGTGGCGGTGCGCGCTTTTTCATCGACGATGTAGTCCTCCTCGTAGTGTTCGTGCTCCTCCTTCGCGTCCAGCTCGGTCACGCGCAGCACACGGAGCTGGGACACCAGCGCGTCGGCGCGCACATAGAGGTCGGTGGATTTCTCGCCCTGCCCGGAAATGATCAGCGGCGTGCGCGCCTCGTCGATCAGGATGGAGTCCACCTCGTCGACGATGGCGAAGATGTGCCCGCGCTGGGCCATATCCTGCGCGTACAGCGCCATGTTGTCGCGCAGGTAGTCAAAGCCGAACTCGTTGTTGGTCCCGTAGGTGATGTCGGCGCGGTAAGCGGACTGCCGCTCCTCCTGCGTGATGCCCTGCACCACAAGGCCGACGCGCATATCCAAGAACCGGAAAATCTTGCCCATCAGCTCGCTCTGGTATTTGGCCAGATAGCTGTTGACCGTGACGACATGGACGCCCTCGCCGGACAGCGCGTTGAGATACGACGGCATAACGGCGGTCAGTGTCTTGCCCTCGCCGGTTTTCATTTCCGCGATGCGCCCTTGGTGCAGGATGATCCCGCCCAGCAGCTGAACGGGGAACGCCCGCTGTCCCAGCACGCGGACCCCGGCCTCGCGGGCGGTGGCAAACGCCTCCGGCAATAGATCGTCTAAGGATTCCCCCCGCGCCAGACGCGCGCGGAACGCGGCGGTCTGCCCGCGCAGCTCCGCGTCGCTCATGGCTTGCATTTTAGGCTCCAGTGCCTCGGTTTGCTCCAGCAGCGGCTGGACGCGTTTTAACTCCCGATCGGAACGGGTGCCGAATATTTTTGTGATGACGGACATAGGTTCCTCCCCGCGGCTTTCGTCTCTGTGGACGGGTTTTCTTCTATTATAGCACAACGTCGGCGGTTGCAACAGGTTTTTTTACCAATTGCCCCAGTTCATATTTTTGGCTTGTCCGCCATAGAATAACCCACAAATCTATCCTTTGATTGGGAGGCGTCGTGCGATGAACAAACGGAAGCTGGGCATGGCGGTGGCCGTGGTCTTTCTGGTAAATCTTCTGATGTTTTTGCTGGTCACCGGCCCGATGCGGGCCGACGCCGCCGTCTACAAGCAAGGCTCCCGCGGCGACACTGTCACGCAGATTCAGCAGAAGCTGAAAAACTGGGGCTACTACGGCGGCAAGGTCGACGGCATATACGGCGCCAAAACGACGGCCGCCGTTAAGTGGTTCCAGCGCAAAAACAAGCTGATCGCGGACGGCGTTACCGGCAAGGCGACCCTGGCCGCGCTGGGGATGCCGACCGGCGCGGTCACATCCTCCGCGGCGGCGACGAAGAGCATTGACCTGGAATTGCTGGCGCGGCTGATCTCCGCCGAATCCCGGGGCGAACCGTATTCCGGGCAGGTGGCGGTCGGCGCGGTGGTTCTCAACCGGATGCGGCACCCGTCGTTCCCCGGCACCCTGTCGGGCGTAATCTACCAGAACGGGGCTTTTTCCTGCCTGTACGACGGCCAGTGGAACCAGCCCGTGGCCAGCTTATCCCGCAAAGCGGCCCAAGACGCCCTCAACGGCTGGGACCCCACCGGCGGCGCGATTTATTACTACAACCCGGTCACCGCCACCAACCAATGGATCCGCTCCCGCCCCGTGATTACCCGGATCGGGAGGCACGTGTTCTGTATGTAGGGGATGGCGTCCCCTACGCGCGCGCCCCGCAACAACAACCCCGCCCCCCAATCCACACGGACCGGGGGGCGGGCGTTCGTTTTGCGGCTGCCGAGGGTTATAAGCTATCCGGATCTACTTCCCCGCCGCCTTCCGCGCGGCTTCGGCTTGCTGCAAAATCAATTGCTGCTGCTTAATGTTGTTGCTGATCTCGTCCTGACGCTTTTGATACTCGAACATCAGGCGCTGCCACTCGGCGGCGGCGTTGTCTTTGGTTTGCTGGTAGCTCTGCTGTGTGTCATACCGGGCGTCGGACGCCGCGTCGCGCTGCTGCTGATAGGTCTGCTGCTGCATTTTCGCCAGATGGCTCAGCGCGTCCTGCGCGCGGCTGTAGTCCAGCTGCGTCTGCTTCCAATAGCTGTCCGTCTCCATCTGGAGACCCTTCCAGTAGCTGTCGTACTGGGATTGGTACGCCCGCCACGCGTCGTCGCGGGATTGCTGCTCCATCTGGCGGATGTAGTCGTTCCACTGGCTCTGCACCTGCGCGTGCAGGCCGGTCAGTTGATTGGCCAGCGCGATTTGCCCGCTGGATTTGGCGGTGTTGACCGCGCTTTCAATCGACAGCAGCGCGGTGGCGCGCTCCAGACCGATCCGGTTGCGGCGGTCCTGCCAGCCCGATTCCAGCTCCACCTGACGCGTTTCGCTCAGGCCGCCGGTGTAGCCCAGCGCGGCCAGCTGCTGCGGCAGGGACTCCTGACCGCGCAGATAGGCGATGTACGCCTGCCGCGCCAGCTCGTCGGCGCTCTGCTCGACGCCGCGCTTTTGCAGCTCTAAGGCCTCGGTCGCCTGCCGGAGCTGCGCGTCGTACAGGTTTTGCGCCTGTGTTTCCAATTGGGAGTAGCCGCTGTCTCTGTAGTAGTCGCTGTAATCCGGCAGGCTCGGCGCGGGGGGAGGGGTATACGCGGGCGGCGCGGGGGTGTAGGTCTGCGGCGGCGCGCTCAGCGGGATATACTGCGAGCCGTCCGGGCCGCCGGAGTAGCCCATCGTGGCGCGGAGGGCCTCACCGGCCTCATGGGCCGCGTTCATTCCAGCCTGGTTGCCTTGGGCCTTGAACGTGTTGAACATGTCCAGATAATAATCCATCATCACCGTCATATCCGGGCGGGTCGCCTTCATTTCGGCGTCAAAGTAGCTGCCCAGCGGCGTATAGGTACTCATAGGGGGTCAATCTTCCTTTCAATCGTTTAGTCTTTGTTCCGCAATGCCAGCAGAATGTCCTTCAGCTTCGGCGGGAGCGATACGCCGCAGGCGGAGATGTTTTCGAGGATGCTCAGACCCTCCGTGGCGATGTAGTAGCCCACGGCCAGGCCCCGCAGCAGCGGCATATCCGGCAGCATCAGCCCGTCCAGCGCGGCGGCGACGCCCACCGCCACATAGATCAGCAGCTTTTTCAGGCCGCCCCGGAACGCCGCGCCGGAATGCAGGTCTTTTTGGTGGACGCCTTTCAGCATCCCGGTCACATAGTCGGCGGCGGTAAAGCCGATCAAGGTCAGCAGCCAGAGGTCAAACCCGCCCAGCAGCGCCGCCAGCGCCGTCACCGCGGCGCCCATGGCGCCTTTGACGGACAGCAGTTTTAGGTTCAGCATACGGTTTTCCTTTCTATGACCCTCCCGTCAGCCGTTTGACCGCCTGACGGAACGAGCTCATCGTTTGTTTGTGCAGCGGGAACCAGTGCGTCACGTCGGCGTGATTGGACGCGATTTTGCGCTGATACCCTTCGCTGTGGCAGATCACCGCGCCGTCGCGGAGCGGGTCGAGGCCGTACTGTCGGCACAGCAGGGCGGTCAGCGCGGCGGCGTTGTCCCAGACGGCGCTGAAATAGCGTTTCAGCTCAGGATGCTCGGGGTTGTACACACACCACTTCTCCGGCTCGGCTTGTAAGGCTTTCCATGTGGCGGGCCCGACGATACCGTCCGCGGTGAGCTTCTTGGAGTTCTGGTATGCCTTGACCGCCGCGCCGGTCGCCGGGCCGAAGTTACCGTCTATGTTCCCGGCGTACAGCTTGCGTTCCCGCAGCTGCATCTGGATGGCGCGGGTGCAGTAGGCTTTTGCGCCGCCCTGTTTGGTTTCCGGTTTGTAGGCCAGCAGCATCCCTTCCGGCTCGCAGATTTCAAAGGAGATATGCGTGTTGTTGGCCGACGGGCCGCCGCTGTAGGCGGCTCCGCAGTGCCACGCGCGCCGGTTCCACGGCAGGGTCTGTACCACGCCCTTGTCGTCCACGAAGGCGTGGACGGATACCTCTACGCCGGGCTTGTTCCAGCGGGCGGGCCACGCGGCGGCCATCACGCCGGGGGCCGCCGTGCTGTGAATCATGACCCCCTGCGGCGCGATGGTCCGGCCCGCTTTATAGCAGTCGTTTTGGGTCAGGAGTTGGGTTTGAAGCTTCATACACAGTCTCCTCTCTAGGCTTCGGACGGGAACGCGGCGCAAATGACCGGCCGCCAGGGCGTGCCTTTGTACTCGTGCTGAATCAGGCCGGACTGGGTAACCAGTACGCTGGTTTCCCCGTTCGTGCCGGGCGCGGAGGCAAAGCACACGCTCCCCTTGGGCCGCATCCCGGTTGGCAGCAGGGCGACCAGACCGCTTTGGGTCAGGTTCTGCGACGCCGTGCCCTGCAAGTAGACGATGCCGTTGATTTCGCAGATGTTCAGGCCCGACGGCCACGTGCCCAGATAGGTTTCCAGCGGAATCCACGGCACGCTGGTGTCCGCGTAGGAGTTCATCTTAGACTGAAAAGACACCCGGAAGTCGGTGCCGGTGTAGTAGGCCTCGATCACGGTGATCGGCAGCGTGGCCGCGCCGCGGAACGGCATGTACAGCGGCAGCGGCGCCATATCTCCAACCTTCAGGGTCTGGGGCGTGACGAGATTGGGCAGCGGGATGTGCGTTTTGAACCGCACCCGCATCCCCGCGGTCAGCGGAAACGGCGGCGCGGGCAGAACCAGCGCGGCGGCTGTACCGGTGGTGGCGTCTAAGTCGACGGCGGCGGCCAGCGTTTCGGTATAGCCGCGCAGCTCTGTTTTGGCGGCGCTGACCAAGCCTTCGCTGTAGGCGTAAATATCGGTTTTGCGCCCGGTGGGATCATACGCGGAGGCTTTCATATCGCCGCCGGCCGTGCCGGACACACGCTTCCAGAACGCTGTGTTGGTCGGGGTGACGGCATAGCAGGGGTTCAGGCACTCATATGTCACACCTTCGTAGATAACGCGGTTTAAGGGGTAGTAGTCCGCGTCGCGGTTGTAGTCTTCGCAGACGCGGTAGGCCTCCCATTCGTTGATCACGGAGTTTAGGGACGGGGCCACCTTCTCGCGGATTAGGCGGTCAAAAACGCGCTTGTTTTGCGCGGGGGCGCCGGAGAGAATGTCCGGCTCGGCCACAACGCCGTACTCGTTGATGACCGCGTTGGTAATGCGGGGGATCGACATCGGGGTTCACCTCTGTTTATTGTAGATTTAGGGGTTCGTGCAGGCCGCTTTCGCTGTATTCCAGCGCCAGACTGTATAGGCCGAACATTTCGCGCGCGGCTTCGTTGGCAAAGCGGAAGCGGGCCTTATCGGTTTTGCGGACGCGGATGCGCCCGGTCACGGACTTCGAGGTCCGGTCGGAGGAAAAGCTGAAGCCGGTGAAGTCAAAGTAGCTCCAGTCCAAAAACTGAAATTTGCGCTTTAATCGCAGGATATCCTGCCAAAGCCCCTTGCGCTGGACCCGGACGGCAACGCCGGTCACCGGCGCGGACTGCAGGCGCACCGAGGCGCGGCGGAAGGTCTTGTTGCGGAAGAAGAACTGGCCGCTCAGGTCGGGCGTGTCCCAGTGCGCGGCGATCGGGAGCCCGTCGTCGGTATAGGACTGCGGGCTGTCCGGCTCCGTGTGAAACCGGCAGACGCGCCCGTCCGGCGTGCCGAAGCACAACTGGCCGTTTTCCTGCCAGAGCACCCGCGCGTCCAGTTCCGTCCAGAGATAACACTCGCATTGGTGGCTGGAATAAGGCTCGGCGGTCTGATACGTCTTCTGCAGGCCGTCCAGCAGGTACACGCGCTTGTTCAGGGCCAGCAGGTAGAAGTCGCCCCAGACGGCGGCAAACGCGTCCTCCAGCCCCGGTTCGTTTTGCAGCGCCGGCGTGATGTAGAAGCTGCGCTGCTGGGAGTACCGCTCCCCGGTCAGTTCCTCGGCGGTGATCGAGTACACGCCGCGCCGCGTGAGGAAAAACGGTTCCTTGCCCAGCGCGGCGAAGGTGTCCGGCGCGATGGCCGCCTCGCCGCTGAGTGTGTTGACCACCGGGAAAGCGGCCTGTCCGTCCAGCATCACGCCGTTGCGGACAATGATGCTGCCCGCGCCGCCTCTTGCGCGCAGATGCGCGGCCAGCAGACTGCCCACGGCGCTGTAGCCCACGATGTCCGCGCTGTCCTGCCCTAAATTCGAGAACCATGTGTCTCCAAAATACGTCGGGTCGTTCATCTGAGAGTAGAAATCCAGGCCCGGAAACTCGGGGTTGCCAGATAAAAACAGCCGGTTGGGCGCACCGCCCACGCCGTAGGCCTCCATCACCGTACAGCCCAAAAGCTTGCGCAGGCTGTCCGGGCGGTCCTTCGCGGCGGTGATCCGCACATTGTCGTGGCCGCTGATCGGCGACGCACCGGGCGCGTTGGTAAACGTCACGACCCCTGTGGCGCGGTTTATGCTGTAGCGGTCCGCCGCCATTGTCACCCACGCGCCTCCGGCGTCCAGGGTTTCGACCGTCACGGGGTCGTCCGCCAAATCCTTAGCGGTCAAGTGATAGTCCCGGTCGGAGCCGTTAGAAAGGAATTGTTCCGTCCAGCGGCGGCCCAGCAGGTTCAGCGGCTCCAGCACCGTCCCGCCTCCGGACGGCGCGCGGGAGATCATCAGCGTGGGCACATAGGCGGCCTGCTCAGCGGGCGTGAAGCCCTCGCCGTCAAACAGCAGCAGCCTCCGCCCGTCCGCGACGCACAGCTGACCGCCTAAAATCCGGGAACGGGAGCGCGTGTTGGCCATGCCATCATAGGTACGGTACGTGCTTTCGCCGCGCGGAAACCAGTACAGCCGGGTCCCGGCGTGGATCACGCGCAGGTCGTTCCAAAAATGCACGCCGTTGATGCGGGAGGGATATTTCAGCGATTCGGAGACAAAGCCCATGCGTTTGCGGACCTTGCCCATTTCGCCGCGCACCATGTTCGGCGCGTCCGGGGACCGGCTGGGGTCTACGTTGGAGGGGGCGTTGTTCAGGTCGACGCCCCGGAACCGGTCGATCTGTAAAATCTGCCGCGAAGCGGCAGGGTACCGTTTGGACGCCATACTACCACCACCCCGTTGCGGACCGGAAGGCCCCGCGCCCGCCCCGGAACCGCGCGGCGGATCGGCGCAGATGCTCCAGCCCCACGTCAAATTCCTGACGGTACAGCGCCGACAGCCCCGCGTCGTCGTCCTTGTAGAGCTGGGAGGCCATATACAGCGGCAGCAGCACGGCGGCCTCCGGCGGCAGGGCCAGCTCCTGTTTGTCCGGCGTGTTGTCACGCACCGGCGCGGGGTAGGCGTAGTAGTAGACGGTGTACACGCCGCCCGGGACGGCCGGAAGCCAGAGGATGCTTTCCCCCTCGGCCTGCGCGCCGTCCGCCGGGGTACGGCCCCTATCGGTTTCCAGATAGATTTGCTCCGTGTCCAGCGCGTAAAAATCCCCGGTGATATCCCGCAGGTCATAGCGGAGCATATGGCCCGCCGGTTCCCCGCCCGCGTCCAGCGTCAAAGCGCGCTGGAGAAAGCGGCCCGCGGCGGCGAGCAGGTGCAGCCCTTCGTTTGCCGCGTACGGCATGGCGGGCAGGTAAGGCAGGGCCAAATCGTCCCCCAGCGGGTCGTCCCCGCCGGAGGCGAACATTTTTTGCAGGGTGATCGTTTTGATCTCTCCCCAAGTCATGGCGCATATCTCCTATCCAAAGAAAACTTTTGTTTGGGTTTGCTGGGATCAGCCTACCATGACCGGAGGGTGACAAACAATGACATGTTGGGCTTGGGCGCACATAAAAAACGAGGGCGGCCCCCTTCCGGGCCGCCCTCGCATAACGCGAAAACTCTTATTTCACTTCGACCTTCGCGCCGGCTTCTTCGAGCTTCTTCTTGATGTCGGCGGCGTCGTCCTTGGAGACGTTCTCCTTGACGGGTTTCGGGCAGCTGTCGACCAATTCCTTGGCTTCCTTCAGGCCCAGACCGGTCAGCTCGCGCACGACCTTGATCACGGCGATCTTGCCCGCGCCGGGGTCCAAAAGATTTACGGTGAACTCCGTCTGCTCCTCGGCGGCTTCGGCGGGGGCGGCTCCGGCGGCGGGACCGGCCATGACCATCGCGGGGGCGGCGGCGGATACGCCGAATTCTTCCTCGAGCGCCTTAACGACTTCGCTGAGCTCCAGAACGGTTAGGGTTTTGACTTCCTCAATCAACTTGGTTACTTTATCGCTGGCCATAATACTTGTTCCTCCTAAAAATTAAATGTCATTCTTTTTCTTTTGCAAAAAAGAAAAAGAATCAAAAAGAAAAGGTGTAAAGGTAGCTTGCTACGTAATGCGGGCAGAGGCGTCACACGTTATGCCGCGCCTTTTTTCTCGGCGATGGCGTTCAGCACGACCGCCAGACCGCGCAGATTGGCGTTCAGCACGTTGACAAAGCCCGAGATCGGGGCGTTGAAGCCCGCCAGCATGTTGGCAATCAGCTGCTCCTTGGACGGCAACTCCGCCAGCGCGGTGACCTCCTTGGGCTCGATCACCTTTCCCTCGACAAAGCCCGCCTTGATGGTGAACTTGCCGCCGGATTTCTTGGCATACTCGCTGAGGATTTTGGCCGGGGCCACCATATCGGTGTTGCTGTAGGCCAGCGCCGTAGTGCCGCTGAGAACATCGGTCATCGCGTCAAAGCCGATCTCCTTGACCGCGAAGGTGAGCAGGGTGTTCTTGACCACCTTGTACTCCACGCCCGCGGCGCGCAGGGTCTGGCGCAACTTGGTGTCGTCGGCCACGTTGATGCCCTTGTAGTCCGCCAGGACGCCCGCCTGAGCGTTTTTCATCGACTCAGCCAGGCCCGCCACCACTGCCTTTTTTTGCTCAAGGACCGTTGCGTTTGGCATGTTTCTCTTTCACCTCACAATAAAAACAAATTCCCGCGTCTGTATGACAGACACGAGAACGCACAAACTCCTAGAAATACAAGTTTCCCGGAACCGGCGCATCCTCGGCGGGACTTACGGACGATACCCTCATCCACCCGCTGTCTGCGAACGCAAGGAGCATTATATAAGCATCGGAGCGGGTTGTCAAGCGTTCCCGAAAAATATTTTCAAAAACAGGGTTGCATTTTTATTCATTAGAGCGTATAATAATCCATCAATCATTTTTGCGCCGCCAAACAAGAGCATCTATAAAAACTCCGTGTCACAGGAGTAGCAAGGACGGACCCACTCATGATCAACATTTTCATCGACGGCCGGGAAGGCACCACCGGCCTGCAAATCGAACAGCGGCTGCGCGCCCTGCCGGGCGTCCAGGGCGTCGACACGCTCTCCTATCTGGAGGTGGTCCGCGACGTGGTCGGCCCGGTCGGCGACACCGACCACCAGATCGACGAGGTCGACGCTGCGCTGCTGCGGGTCCTGCAGAGCGACGGTCGGGCGTCGTACGTCGACCTCGCCGACCATGTGCGACTCACACCGGCCGGCGTCCGGCGGCGGGTGATCCGACTGATGGACTCCGGGGTCGTCCGGATCGGCGCGCTCGT
>Ga0082212_10013231_pt1 | contig 10332 bp, 9 predicted proteins | sample TergutNt197P3_FD_71548 | JGI IMG/M metagenome (GOLD analysis project Ga0082212, IMG submission 71548) | Neocapritermes taracua P3 segment gut microbial communities from Petit-Saut dam, French Guiana - Nt197 P3 | ecosystem: Host-associated > Arthropoda: Insects > Digestive system > Gut ...
ATTTCGGTGCCGCGTGACGAAGGCTCTCACCAATAATTTGTAATCCATGTGTATCAACATACTGTGAATATCAAATTAAATAATAGTGAAATTATCGTTCCGGCTGGTTTTAATTAACAACAAGGACAGGGTACAGCGCTGCTGACACATCCCCGTAGATTCCCGCAAGAGGTCTCACGACTTTACCGCTGCAGCTAATAACCTGTCCTATGGACTGGTGAACGAGTAATAACCGGCGTGCTTCAAGGGAAGGAGAAGAAGACGACACACCCAGAGGTAGGTCGGTTGCAATATGATGACAGTGTGTTATTGAATATAAAATTGAAGTTGTTATAGAGGCAGTGCAGAGTACTTGGCTTCAGCACTCAAGGCAAATATTATGAGACTAGAGGAACATGATGTGTTAGAGATTACATGGTTGATGAATCCTCGAAAGAAAGAAACTTAATCTCAGTGACTTTGATAGATTTGTTTTTTTTTTAGATGCCATAAACACACTGCATCTTGGGTGTGGAACAAATTAATTATTGTTTTATAGGTAAATAATTGCTGATTCTTCTCATTATAATTCAAACAAAAATTCACTGTGTGGGCAGAACAATTTTTTTTTTTTATTATTTTTAAATATGGTGGTACATAAAGTAATGCAAGTAAAGTATGGGTAGAGGGGAAGTCATTAGAATCATAAATGGACAGTTGCCAGGAATAACACTGATTAATGACAGTGCAAAAGTTGGGCTGTCTGCCTTCACACAAGGATTGGTCACAAACTGTACATTTCATCTACAAGGTCTGCTGTCCTCTGCACAGGCTTGCACATTAATCACTCTGTGGTGTCGTAGAGCTAAAGTAAATATGTTTTGGTTATGTTGCCTGCCACCATGAGTGAAAAGTCAAAATATATTTTTTTAGACTGCCAGTGTTGCTGATATGGGACATTGATCGACTTGCATAACACAGTGTAGAAGTCTATTGATCAGTAAAATTTTTTAAATCATCTATTGTAATTGATTTATCTCAATTTAAGTTCAATTTGTTGGCAGTAAATCAGTTACTGATATAAGGGAGAACTAGATTTGATGCTGAACAAAACTTTTGAGTATCTAATGCATTGTTATTTCCTTCATCAGGAAAAACGTGAAGAAATAATGGCACAGCATGAGGACCTATTAACAGCAAAGAGCTGTCAGTACAACCAGGATGTACAGAAACTCACAATAGACATGGAGAATGCACACAGAAAAATAGAGGTAATTTGCCTCCATACATAGTCTCTGCAGTATTAGTGATTACTTTATGACAGGAACATGTGAATTCTGCTTAGTATTTCTCAGATGAATTATGAAGCTGTTTTAATAAGCTTAATTTAAACCCTTGCAGTTAGTGCATTACAGTGATAAATGCCTGTATCCTTGACTTGATGGTTCATTGTAATAACCGGTATGAGTTACAGCCATATGTTTATACTTACAAGTTACATCTTCCACTTTTGTACTGACATTCAGTCTTAGAACCCCTGACACTTTAACTAAACAAACTTTTTTCTTACAAAGACACACACACACACATGGATACATGTGTGCATGTTTTTGTGTGTGTGTATTCATGACATATGACTTTCTCCTTGTTTTTGTAAATTAACTCAATCCTCTTGTATGGCTCATGTTAACCACACTGTTGAGGTGATGTAGCATGCATCTGAGAGAAGAGAAATTCTTACGCACTTGCGTGAGTAATTACTATCTAGTGTGAATTAATATATTTTGATTGAAAGAAATATTTTTGAATGGGTTATTAAGTGATCTGAATGGAAGTGGTATTCTGTTAGTTTCCTGTTATGGTTGAGAATTACTGCCATCATGCACAGTAATATCTTGAATCCTGTTTGGGGATTCAGAGGGGGGGAACTTCCAAATACAAGTTACAAATATAGCTGCTACATTAATCTGTTTAAGTTCTCTGATAAGATTCGGGTAATGCCTTGAAACCAAATTATGCACTATATACACAACACAAAGTAGTTGCAACCAGAAGTGTTAAAATTTATGTACATTGGATCGTGGCATGAGACTGAAGTGCCCTTGTGTGTGAATGAACGCTGTGGCATGCTGTAGATGTACAAACATTTGTAACATATTACAGATCAGATGCACATACCATATTGTGTCCTCTACTTGAAGAGGCTGTTACTGAAAAAATTATGTTTGTGGCTTTGTCTGACTGTCATACTACACACACACGCATGTTTGAAGCTAGTAGGCTACACTGTACACTGTAAAAATCCTCTTTGGTTTGGTACACAGGACCTTGAAGGTCTAGAACTGTCTTGCACATATGTCTTATATATTCAGAGATATTAGAGGATGAATAAAGAAAGTTGGGGAACATATTTCTAGAAGAGCCATAAATTGCAGTGTTGTATGCAGAATGGATAGTGGGTCTTTCTGGAATTTTGGATTATTCATTGTTCTTAAATATCTGCTCTGTCTGTTCATGGCTGAATATAATTGAACATTTGCTTTGTGTCTTTGTATACTTTTTCCCTGTCCCACAAACAAGGACATGTTTCTCAAGAATCATCTCAAGTGTCTGGGCATCTGAAATTACATTTTTGAGTGTAAAAGAATGTGTGGTGTGTGTTTGTTCTTTGTGGATCATCATTGAATGGTTGAATGCTATGTATATTCATGGCTTTAACTTTTGTTACAGGCCAAGGAATTGCCATCCAATGTGCAGCTTCATAGTACTTGTTGTGAACCTGAACAAGGTAAGAACTTGATTTGGATGATATTCCATAATTCCCAGACAAAACTTACCCAGAATTGGGTGATTTTTATTGGGATTTATTTATGTTTGTAAAACAAAATGACATTATTTGAAGGCCTGTGAATATGAAAAGTAGTTAGATAGTATAAGGTGGAATTATGAAATAGAAAATAAATATTTTATGTTTTAAACTGTTAATAGTTTTATTTAACTTTGTTAAAGTTTGTAACACATTTTCATTACATATTACAATTCATATGTTGTCCACAAAATAAAATGCCAATAACCAATCTAGAGACAAAGTTATTCAGTCTCAGTTGTCCTATCACATTGTTGTTTGTATTGTATCAAACAGTATCTTATCTGTCTTGTTTGTGTGACTGCAAGATCACATCTCAGATCATATGTAGTATTAGTACAATAAAACAGTTCTGTGACATCATCACTGGGCTCAACCCATTGATTGCGATTAGCACACTTTAGTGGCCTAATTCAATTGGTTCCTTCCCACCATTTTTGTCTGCGTATAGAAATAGATCCAGTTTCTGTAATGCAAACTGTTCAGAACACCACACAGTGTACAAAGTCCAAAATAACAACACTGCTACTTGTAATGTACCATCTTTAGAGTCATTTATAACTGATTTACTCTTACAGTTATTCATTATGTTGCATGTGTGATTGAAGAACATTGACTTGGTTTTGATTTTTCTTACTGTTAGTAAGATTTTAATATACAAGCTGACAGTAATTCAAAATCTCTTACGTCACTGAAATGAGTTATAGTACATTAAACTCACTTCCCATAATCCTTCGGCACCTAACATGAGGTACACCCCTCAAGCAGTGTGATGTGTTAGATGCCTAACATCAGATTAAGCTGGCAGCATTTAGTGGCTTTCCTTACGCATATCTCATTTAAATTCCTGTCTTTTGCAGCTTCCACTGGGAATTAGTTCCAATTTGTATACAGTTATTTGTTTATATTATAATGTACATAGTACATAAGTATTTGTATAATTGTAATGAGTGTATATGTTGTAAAACATCCTTCTTCTTAGTAATACAGTAAATAGGACATATATAGAGTAACTGTGTACATTTGTTCAGTTTAAACTTATGCACATGGTTATGTTAGGTCTGCAAGAAGAAGAAACAGCAGACAACATTGGAAACGAGGAGATGTGTTCCCTGGATCAGTACCATATGGTAAACTTTCTCGGCAAGGGAGCCTGTGGCAACGTCACGCTAGTCAGAAGGATGTCTGCAAGTTGCTCTGGTTCCAAGCAAGACCTCTTTGCCATGAAGGCTGTACCTAAAGATGTCTTCTCTAAGTACGTTGGTTCCAGGAGGATCGTCGAGAAGGAAGTATTCCTGCATGCAGTTGGACATCCCTTCCTTGTTCAGCTACACTCATACTTCCAGACAGAGGTACTTCATAGTTTGTAAATGTTCGTGTTTTCAGGCAGTACTCATATTGAAATTTACCTTGAGAGGGAACATGTAGTGATGTGTCTGAAAGTATGTATCTGTGGGATCTTGTTTTGACCAGTTGTTATTTATTGTTTTGAAAGTCATATTATAACATACCATCTGACAGGAAAAAGAAAATTTAACATCTTATTTGCTGGTCACAAACAGTTATGTTTGTATAGCACAGACAGATGTTGCTGTCTTAGAAGGCACACACACACACATGCTTGATGTGTGACAGCCCTTAGAAATATGTGATGTTATTGATGATGAGTAGTTGTCATTACACTGATTATATATAATATATTAAGTTAGGTAAATACATGCATATACTGCAGGTAATTCAAGGCTTCACTGAATATTAGAATTGTAGTGATTAAATGTCATGCATCATATCTTGGAAGGAAGTTTGAAAGTTACTCACTGGGTTCTGCTAACTGACATATATTCCTTTGATGTTTCTGATATGTGAAGACTCACATTCCTGTCCGCTCATCATCCATAATCATGGTTTCGTTTCTGACTGAATGTTATCTAAACCAGCACTTATCAACCTTTTCCTCTTGCAAACCACTATCACATATGGAAGATGTATCTGTACCACTAGATACTGTAGTTGTTTCCAGCTGGTGCTAAAATCTCTTGAAAAATATAGTTAAGTATAGCAGTATTCTCTTCCTTGCTACTGCCGGCAGTCAGTCAGATTTTGGAATAGTAAATTTGGGCTGGTCCCTCTTGCAAAATTTCCTGCTTGCTGCTTCCCATTCCACCCACACGGTATTGCAGTCGGATGATGAAGGTAGTGAGCTGGCAAGGGACAACTCTCGTTTTTCCTCAGTAGTGACAGTTGTTAATGATGTAATGGAAAAACCAAAAAAAAGGTACCCCATTTCCTCTGTTCTGACATGCTGTATGACTTTTAAAACATGTTGCATTATTTGGTTGTCAGTCGTGATTAGATGTTGGAGAGAAATATTTTTCTTTTTAAAGAATAAAATGACGTTTTAATACCATACACATGTTTTAAATATTTTTTCTTTAAGTAGATTTACAAGAGTTTTTATAATGTGATTAAAATTATTTAAAAAAAACATAATTTCAAAGTACATGTCATTAGACCTTCCACGTACCGCCAGTTGACAAGCAATGACATAAACCAGTGCAGTTTACATAGTGTCATTAATTAAGTCAGGAAGCAGACACTGGTGCTAGAAAACACTTGTTCTTACTCTTCCTCATTACATCCTCTGCAACAATAAGGGAATGAGTAAAGCTGTTCAGAATTGTGCGTGACATGCTAATGCTGTGGTATTTTTTTTTTTATAGGATACACACTACTACGTTATGGATTGCATGTCTGGAGGCACAATGTGGCACAAGGTGGTCCAGGAAAGATGTTTGTCAGAGGAGTTGGCAAGATTTTATGCAGCCGAATTGACCTTAGATGTGGAGTATCTTCACACAAAAGGCATTGTCCACTGGTAACTAGCTTTTGTTCCTTTTATGTGCTATTGTCATTGAAATGATTGTCAACAGATCTGTGTGCTGTTCATATTCAATACAGAAGACCCCTTGTGATTTAATGTAGTTATATTCACTAAGCATGAGCTTAAACCAGCAGTACAATGTAACATTTTTGTGCAATATTGTGTATAACATTTCAGGTTTGATAGTAAACAACATCTCCAAATGGCATCATTCCTACTTTGCATCCCTTGTTCATACTCATAGTTTTTTTATACATATTCTGTTAACAAAGCTGATGTTCAGCAGAGATATTATGCTGTATGTCATAATCACAAGTGCATTGCTGACAGAGAATGCAGTAGAGGTATGAAGACCACAGAAGCAAAAACTTCATTTGGCATGTGTTTCATTAAGCAAATATTCTTTTACCATAAAAGTCATGAGATAAATATTTTGTCATGTGTCAGTGTTCCATTTGTTGATGAAGTCTGTCAAGTGTAAATTTTAGTTCACGAAACAGGTGATGAAGAAAAATTTGTTGTACATCTCCTTTATCAACCATGCATTTTATTATTTCACAACCATTTGTCTGTGATCCAGGTGGCAAAGTTTAGCCTTTTCAGCATGAATGTGAGCTAAAATACAACTGCCAGCCCCATGGAAGTTTTGAATTCTCTATTCTGAGATTAATTAAAATATCATTGCAAATCCCATAGGCTAGAAGGTATGAAATACTTATATCCTTGTATCAGAGACTGTTAAAATCACTTTTGTGTGAGGTTTGATGTTTGCACAGCATGTTCTGGAATGTTCAAGTCTTCTGGGATGTTACACTTTGCTCTGGGTAAATAATTCCTGATACTAGAGCTGCTTAACCTTGAAAATTAAGGCATTAGGAGTGTTCAGAATGATTAGCTCTTACCCATCAACACAGCAAAGCATTCCAGAAGACTCAAATCTTCATGATTTGCATGGTTTGGAAATTGAAATGGTCTATTCACACATATCAGCACATGGACAGAGGAACATAACCATTCCATCATGCATTCATGATCTTTGTTTAAAGAACATGGAGTGTTTTGAAATAGCCTTGCCATTCACATGTGTGTAGCATCTTGTTTCATGTTGATGTTGCATGACTACTTTGTGAGCTTCTAGATTTAAATTTGTTACTAATGTTTTTCTGTGGATCAGAAGTTATTACATAATTACAATCCTTAGTAATTCAAATATTGAGCCACCAATCATTCTTTTCCCCAGACATGCCTTTGTCTTCAGTCCAAAAGTTTCCATCTGGGCAGATTTTTAATTTATAGAAATGTCTGGGTTTCCGATTAATTGTTTTGTCATAAAAGCTTTTGCATATTTTAATAGTACTGCAAATACAAAAACAATATTTCTAGTGCTCTTCAAAGAAATCCCATCATCATCATCATCATCATCATCATGACTGTCTGAGCACAAAAAACATGAGCTCAGCATTTGACCTTCAGATTTTCCTGGAAAAATCTGCTATGGAAATTCTGAATAATGTAAACAGAATGATAGGCGTGCATAAGGAGCATGTTCCTCTGAATTTCATGTGCATGAAATGAAATTTAAAGGCATATTAACTGAGAAAGGTTGAGCGATACTTTCATTTCACGTAATTGTGTACTTTTTTGTCCTCTTTTTAACCTCCTTGTTTGCTGTTATGGTCAATAAGTGGGAAATGTCCTGTGACACAGACACAGCGGATTGTTTTTGACCGAAATTCTATAGTGCAGTGTGATGCTGAAAACTGCTCTACTAACATGCATGTGGTATATGTTTTTTTATTTTCAGAGACATAAAATTGGATAATATTCTGTTAGATGAAGACGGCCATTGTAAATTAGCTGATTTTGGGCTGACTGCTCTTGGGGTTTTTCGTGGAATGACAATGTTAGCTTGCACTGGGACTGAATGCTACTGTGCCCCAGAGGTAATTTTCACATTGTATTTTCAATATGATTATTATTTTTTTTTTTGTGTCTGTGTGCTTTTACTTTGTATTAAGGTTATTGTGATGTTATGTGAGTGTTTATCCTTTATAATGTTATTATTTTTATTGAACACATTAACATCTACATTCATATAATTGTTTAATATTTGTTCTTTTGTGTATTTAGATGCTGCTTGGGTTAAAGTCTGGAGCTGAAGTGGACTGGTGGGCTCTAGGAATTGTGATGTACAAAATGATGTTTGGTCAGAACCCTTTTCAGTTCCTGGCAGCGTCTCGCTATGCCAGAAATATTCTTAGGAATCGTGTATTTTATCCACAGAGGCTGACTTTTTGTGCTGTTTCCATACTAAAGCAGGTAAATATATTTAATATCAAAACTGAGGCATTAAGAGTGCCTTACAGTTTCTTGAATTCACTGTGTTTCCACACTTAGGGACACTGTATAGTCATTAAGTGAATATTAAGAATGTGTGTGTTTCTGGTTTGAGGGAAGATTATGTCTGTTTTGGATTTTGTTTGTTTTATTTTGGATCCATGTTTTGTGACACATATTATCACATAAGCATCTGCCTGAAAGTCATTCTGACACTAAAAATTCAAAATCTTCTTGGTCCCCCCCCCCACACACACACACACACACAGAAATTGCACCATTGTAATAACATAATTAAGTATTTTCACTGTAATTTAATGTCATCATGTATGTGATCTGACTGCAGGTGCACTACACTCTCTGAATATATTAACTGCATAATGCACAGTGGAAAAGCAGTGAATATGTAAGCTTATTTTCTGACTTTGCAAATGTAAGACACCCTTGATTCTTCAGGTACTTAAATACAGAAGTATCATCATTGTTGATCTGGGTGCACCGTGTTTATCATTGCTATGTTGATGGTTGATGTCACATAGTGTGAAGTTCTAAGGCAGGTGGATTTGCTAGTGGCATATTTCCATGCAGTGAATGTGTGCTATTTCAGAAAAATTAATCTGACTACAGACTCATCATTTATATTGTAATGTCACTTACTACTTGCAGCAATGTAATTGTATTATCAACTGCCCCAACTGTGTGTTGGCTAACCCTTTTCTTCCCTGAGTATGCCCTTTCAAGATTCTTGACATCTTAACTAGACATTGTGTGTATTCATGTTCCACTAAATAGTTGTGTACAAAATAGTTTTGTATCTTCTCTTTTGAATCCAATTCTTCTTTACAAAACATTTTATTTTAACTCTACCCAGATGGTTACATGATTCATGTCATCATGATGGTAGGGGGTATATAAGAATGTGTCTATAACTTGAATGTATCTTGTCAATGGAAAATTCCATATAAAGTAGTTTAGGAAATAGAATAATTTGTGCAACTGCAGTTCCAGCACTTCAACAGCCTATGGTTTGTTGTGTTCACAAAGCTAATCAATGGTTACATTTTTGGGATTTTTTATTTATTTTTTAAACTTTTGTGTGCACTTGATCACAATTACCAAGCATGGTTGAAGATTTTTATTCAGTTTTTTGTACAAGTTTTTTCATAATTTGTTGTGTTTATTTGATGATGACCCCAAGTGCTTTGGCTAGTATTATATATTAGAAGAGGGTTAAGAACAAATCCATTTTCTCTGCTGGCATGTACTATATTTAAGCATTCACATTTGACTGTTGATTGACTCAGGCCCTGACATATGATGTCATGTCACAAATTTCCACATATACTTGAGGAGAGTATTTGTTACGTCTGTAGTTGGCAGCCTGGCCTATAATAGGAGGTCTGTGTGATGGATGATATATGTTTGTATGTTGTTATGTTTATGAATTATAAATCTTCCTGTTTGTTGTAGCTTTTCACAATCTGCATCCCAGGTTCTGCATAATTTTATATTTGTTTACCCTTCTTTGAATCATAAAGAATTTGCCTGATTTTGTCAGATACATTTAAGAACTGGAACAGCCTCCACACTCTTGTATGAATTTTGTACACATATTCAAATTACATAGAAATTTAAAATGTCAAGTACTGTAACCAATCATGTTTTGTTGGATGTACAGAAGGGCCTTGAAGTGCTGGTGTCAGAATGTTCTTTGTCATGTTTAATGCTTACCACGTACGGCCTGAAGGCCATAGTAGCTGTGGTTCTTTGTTGCGCCTATCCAGAGTTTGCTACATTGTCCACAAATGATAATGAATTGTACTTGGTTTCCCTTGTCTGGCTGTGGAATGTTACATTTTGGTTTGAAGTCAGTTATTATTACTTGTATGAAGCAAAGTATTATTGGTTGATTGAACCAGTGTTACAGAAGTCACACACTGTGGGGCCGTGTGCCAGCAGATATGAAATTAATGCTGTGGTGAAAATCACCTACTTGACCTTTACATATGCATGAACTATAACAGTAATGGATAGTATGATTGCAAACTTGCAGCACTCATGTTGGACACAGATGATGTGAGTGAAGTGTAAATTAATTAATGAATGAATTAATTTGTAGTGAATGGTAGAGGTAGAGGAACTTTGTTGTATAATTGGAAATTTTGAATTTTGTGTTGGGTAACCATGTTGTAATAGGTTACATCATTTTGATGGTTAGTGTACGAGCACTGGTCTTCCTTTATTCTCATGGCAAAGCCTGGAAAACGAG
>Ga0082212_10013232_pt1 | contig 10332 bp, 12 predicted proteins | sample TergutNt197P3_FD_71548 | JGI IMG/M metagenome (GOLD analysis project Ga0082212, IMG submission 71548) | Neocapritermes taracua P3 segment gut microbial communities from Petit-Saut dam, French Guiana - Nt197 P3 | ecosystem: Host-associated > Arthropoda: Insects > Digestive system > Gut ...
TAGTTAGGTTTTCGTTACACGTTACACGTTACATTGTTCATTATTCATTGTTAATTGTTAATTGAGTTAGTGTATTAGTGTAATAAGACGGCGCGAATAAACACTTTTTTTTAATATAATATCAATATTTGAAAAAAAAAATGGAAAAAAAATTATTTTTGCCACCTTCAAAAAAAAATCGCATGTCGCGAATTACTTTATTCTTCTTGTTGCTTGCTCTTTTCCCGCTGCATCTCGTTGCCGGGCACGAATCGGAGTCGAAAGAGTTTAATGTAGAGGAATATATTATGGGACATATTTTAGACAGCTACGGCTGGCACATTACAGATATTGGCGGGCATGAGGTTACTATTCCGCTGCCTGTCATTTTGTTCGACCACGGCAAATTGGTGTGCTTTATGTCGTCAAAATTTCATCACGGAACGGCTGCCTACAAAGGCTATGCGCTTGGTTTTACCGACAAAACGGCAGGAAAAATTGTGAAACTGCAAGAGGAACACGCCGGTTTTACCGGCACGTTAGACCCCGATATAGATTATAATTTTAACACTTCTTTTTTCGATATTTCTATTTCTAAAAACGTGTGCGCCATATTGATAAGCATTTTCATTTTGTGCGGTATCTTTTTATCGGTGGCAAGAACATATAAGCGAAACCCGAACCGCGCCCCGAAAGGGATGCAAAATATGCTGGAAGCCGTTATCCTTTTTATTAGAGATGAAATTGCCATTCCGATGATTGGCAAAGAGAAACACCGAAAATATTTACCCTACCTCCTTACACTGTTTTTCTTTATATTGGTAAACAACCTGTTAGGGCTGATACCCTTGTTTCCGGGTGGCGCAAACGTTACCGGAAATATTGCCGTAACCTTAGTGCTGGCGTTGATTACTTTTTTTGTGGTGCAATTTTCGTCCAACAAAACCTATTGGAAACATATTTTCAATATGCCCGGCGTGCCGCTGTTGCTCAAACTTCCCATTCCCATTATGCCGGTTATTGAACTGTTTGGGCTCATTACCAAACCTTTCGTGTTAATGGTGCGGCTTTTTGCCAACATTATGGCAGGACATATTGTAATACTCGGTTTTCTTGCCCTCATCTTCATTTTCGGCGGAATTAATCAATATCTGGGACTCGCCGTTGCCCCCGTATCTGTTGTTTTCTACATCTTTATGGGACTTTTAGAACTTTTGGTTGCCTTCATTCAAGCCTACATATTTACTATACTTACTGCACTTTACATAGGCATGGCGGGAGAGCATTAGAATTACTCCTTGATACTTTTTTACAAAGTTTTATTTAAAATAGTATCAACCTCTATGAATGTGCTTGCTTTCATCAATTCTAACCGTACTTTTTTAAAGTGACTGATGCCTCTGAAATATCCGGCATAATGTCTTCTGATTTCAAGACACGCTTTTTTTTCTGACTTAATGGGAATAGAAGTTTTAAGATGTTTTAACATCATATCAATGCGTTCTTCAAAAGTGGGTGGCGTAAATGTTTTGTTTTCAAATGCGCATTTAATTTCTTGAAAAATCCACGGATTTCCGATAGCGGCGCGCCCAATCATAAGTGCATCAACACCATATCTTTGTTTAAACAAAACTGCTTTTTCTCCGGAGGTAATGTCGCCGTTGCCAATAACAGGGATTTTCATTCGGGGGTTGTTTTTCACTTCGCCAATCAAAGTCCAGTCTGCCACTCCGGAATAGATTTGCGATCGCGTTCTTCCATGAATGGTGATAGATTGAATGCCAATATCTTGTAACTGTTCGGCAGCGGAAACAATGGGTTTGTCGTTCATATCCCAGCCTAAGCGTGTTTTCACCGACACAGGCAGTTTTACGGCATTCACCACTGCTTTGGTGCAAGCAACCATTTTCGGAATATCTTTTAAGATGGCGGAACCGGCGCCTTTTGCTACCACTTTTTTCACCGGACACCCCCAGTTAATATCTATAAAATCAGGCTGTTGTTCTTCTGCCACTTGCGCTGCTTTAAGCAACGAATTTTCATCGTGCCCGAAGATTTGAATACCGAACGGGCGCTCCGTTTCATCAAAAGCCATTTTGTCGAAACTTTTCTGCACATCTCTAATTAGCGCTTCGGAAGAAACAAATTCTGATACCAAAACATCAGCGCCCATCTCTTTGCAGATGCGGCGGAATGCGGTGTCGGTAACCTCTTCCATAGGGGCTAAAAACAGGGCGTTGGGGTGAGTCCGCAAAAAGTTCATATTGTCCACAGATTTTCACAGATTAGCGCAGATTAGCGCAGATTTATATAGATGATTTTTGTGCAAATCTGTGTAAATCTGCGGACAAATTTATTTTTTCTACGCGGTTTTCGTGGCGGCCGCCTTCAAAGGGTGTTTCAAAAAAGGCGGTAATGATTTCAAGGGCTGTTTCTTTTAAGATAAAACGTGCGGGCATCACCAAGATATTGGCGTTGTTGTGGGCGCGTGCCAAGGCAGCAATCTCCTTGTTCCAACAGAGCGCTGCCCTTACGTTGGGATGTTTATTCGCCGCCATCTGCATCCCATTTCCGGAACCGCAAATAAGGATTCCTTTTTCTGTGGGATTTGCTGAAATAAAAGCTGCCACTTTGTGCGCAAAATCCGGATAATCTACACTGTCTGATGAAAAACAACCTTCATCTTTCCAGTTAAAATTTGTTAATTTTGAAATGATAAATTGCTTTAATTCAAAGCCGGCGTGGTCGGAAGCTATGATGATTATCATTATTAAATAATTTAATGTGAAATAAAAAACAAAATTAATTATCAGTCTGAAATTTGCAAATTACATTAAGTTTATGAAGTAGATAGAGATGATTTTTATCAATATAAAAATGCGTAATATCATTTTTTAAAGCTTTATAAAATCGTTCTTCAATATTCATATCTGAACATAATTTTTTAGTTGCACCTATATAATCTAATTTAATCCTTTTTTTACCATAGCTAAATTCACCAAAAAAAATATTACAACCAAAATTTCCAGAAAATTTATAATTATCATAAAAAACTATATAGGCAGTATCTGTATCATAAAAAAAAATGTATGAGTCGCCTATTTTTTCCAATACCCATTTAGTGTTGAGTAACTGAAAGTTGTCAGAAACTCTTTTTCTAGGTTTTGCTTGAATTGTTATCATAGATAAAATAGAAATAGTGATAAAAAGAAGTTTTATTTTCATTAGTCGTTTTTAAATAGTTGATATAAAATGCCTAATCGAATTGAGAAGAGCCATATTCCTTTGTTATATTCAGGTTTTACAGTACTAACCGATGATTTTCCACCAACAGAAAGAAGGTTAGTTGGAACCACATTAAGCACAATGCTAAACCGTGGTGTAAGTTTGTAAAGTAGCCCAATATGAGCACCTATTCCAATATAGTTACCTCTTTGCAAAACAGTTAATGGTTTGCTCATTATTGAATCAATCTGTTGATCGGCATATATATAAGTGTGTTTTAAGTGTGTGTAATTGACTTCTGCGCCACACTGAAATGAAATTTTTTCTTTGATATTAATGGAATAACAAACGGCTATTCCGCCTCCCATTTTTTGATAATTAGTATTTGATGGGTTGTTTTTTTCTTTGAATACAGCCCAGTCAAAATAACCCTTTATTGCCATTTTATTAACCAATTGGTCTAGATCAATCCCTCCTCCAATACCCCATGCTTTATTAGCGTTAGCATCTGTTGAAAAATCTTTGATAGCATGTACTTCGAGTCGTTGCGAGTGAACAGATGGTGAACAGAGAAACATAAAAAACAGTATTAATAGAAAGGTTTTATGTTTATTTGCTGCGGTTTTGATTAATGAGGTATTCATAAAAATTTGTTTTCAATAACAATGGCAAAAGTAGTCTTTTTTATCAAAATACATTTGTTGTAATATTTCTTTCCAAAAAATCTTAAAATTTAATATCTTCGCCCCCTGATTTTTTGCCCGAATGGCGGAATTGGTAGACGCGCTACATTCAGGGTGTAGTAACCGCACGGTTGTGCAAGTTCGAGTCTTGTTTCGGGCACTTGATAAAATGCTAACATCTGATTTTTAAGTTGTTAGCATTTTTGTTTGTTGTTTTTGGCATGTTTTTGGCATTTTAACATAAACCAAAGGAAAATCACATCAACACAGTAATCTAATTTTCTATTAAATCTAATCCATGTTTCCTATAAAGAGGAAAAGCCGTATCTGAACTAATCAATGGGATTTTCTCAGTAATTGCTTGTGAAATAATAAGCCTGTCGCTTGGGTCATTGTGATTAGTAACAATCGGTAAGTTTATGAAAGTCTTTAGATGTTCTTTTTTGATGTATTTTATTGTATAACCCAAATTTTCAATATATTCAAAAATATCATCTAATTTTTTGATGCTTGCTTTAATTCTATTTTGTTGAAACAGATGGATAAACTCTTTAATACTTTCGCTGCTTACATAAATTTGATTATTATAGTCTTCAAATAGAGACTTGACATTCTTTGTCAATTTTGACTTATTTTCTAATAAGTAAATGAAAATATTAGTATCAATATAGTATCTCATATCTATTGTAATACTGCTTCGTGGTCTAAAATTGTAATAATGCCATTAGGATATTTTTCCCAAAATAGGGTAGTCTTTGATTTCTTCTTTGGCTTTGGAGTAATAGTTATTCTATTCTTCTTACCATTTATTTTCGTTGTTGTTTCCATAGCATATATTTTCGTTGTTGTTTTATTATTTTAATTCGGTGGCAAAAATAGTTTTTTTTGGCTAATGTTTTACTAATTACAATTATTTTGTTTTGTTGCAGCAATGCCCCTAAAACCACATTTATTGATTTTGGGGACATTTTATTAGTCTAAATAATATTCAAAAAAAATCTATTTTTGCGCCTGAATTAAAGCCGTACTTAATCCTACTAAAAATCCCCAGAAAATCCCCACTTATTTGAAATAAACTGAAATAAACTGAAATAAACTGAAATAAAACCCTTGCTATAAAATGCTCACAAACATTACACTATATCTAAAAAACGGCTATTATTCAACAATATGCAAACCGCCCGAATTGCATATCTCAAATGTTGTTTCGGGCACTTAGGAAATCGTATTTTAATTTTTTCTTCTTGATAATGAGGAAGAAACAAAAAATAATTATCAATGAGTAATTTTTTATTGTCAATTTTAAAAAATAGTGTTTCTTTGCACAGACAAAATTGTTAAACAAAACTGTTAAATAAATAATATGAATAACGAAGTAAACACCGAACAAATCATTCTCGAAGCCGCAGAAGCGGAGTTTCTCGAAAAAGGCTACGGAAATGCTAAAACCGTTGCTATTGCTCAAAGAGCTGGCGTTAGCCATTCAATGTTACATTACTATTACCGCACAAAGGAGCAATTGTTCCAAAAAATCTTTAAAGAAAAAGTGCAAGCGCTTACGCAAATGTTCAGCGTGGTATTTGAACAAAATACTGATTTTTCAGAAACATTGAGACGTTTGGTTGAAACACAATTTCAATTTTTGATGCAAAATCCGCAACTTCCTATGTTTATTTTTAGAGAAATTTTATCAAACAAGGAAAACCGTGACTGGGCTATCAAAATTCTCTTTCCGCACTTATTCCCCTTTTTATCTACTATTGAAAATATGCTAAATGCCGAAATTAAAAAAGGTACAGTGCGCCCAATCGCTATGACGAATTTATTGATGAATATTTTGTCTATTAACATTTCCGTATTTGTGGCTTTGCCGGTTTTGAAAGAACATTTACATTTAGAAAGCAAAGAAATGGTAACAACATTTTTGAATGAAAGGTGCGAAAGTAATGTGCAATTTATACTGAATGCAATTAACAATTAATAATTAACAATTTAGAGAATATGAAACACCGTAAATTTATTATTATCACGCTATTAATTCTCCATTCTCCATTCTCCATTCTCAATTCTTTTGCGCAGTTGAGTATTGAGGTATGCTACGAAAAGGCAAGGGCTAACTATCCGCTTATCAAACAGTTTGATTTGGTGGAGCAGGCGAAAACGTATAATATTGCCGCAACGAATAAAAATTGGCTGCCGCAGTTATCGCTCACCGGTAAGGTCTCTTGGCAAAGCGATGTTACCACATTCCCCGACAGATTTCTGGAAATGATTGACAATATGGGTATTACCGGTATCGCGTTCCCTACGAAAGACCAGTATAATGTTGCCCTCAATTTATCGCAAACACTTTGGGACGGCGGACTTATGGCAACGCAAAAGAAAATGGCGACTGCAACCGCCGAGGTGAACCGAGAACAAACGGAAGTAAATTTGTATGCGCTCTATTCTCAAATCAATCAATTGTATTTTAATATTTTATCTTTGAATGAACAACTGAAACAGAATCAACTGTTTGTAGAAGAATTGGAACGGAATTATAAACTCATTGAAAGTTATGTTGAAAACGGCATTGCGCTGCGTTCCGATTTGGACAATGTGAAAGTGAGCATGTTAGATGCGAAACAACGCGCAACGGAAATGAAATCGTACCAAAAAGCAGGCATGGCGGTACTCAGCGCTTTTATCGGCGAAACGATTGTTAATCCCACAGATTTGGTGCGCCCACAATTCGTAGAAACGCGCACCGAAATGACCAACCGCCCCGAATTAAAACTTTTTTCGGCACAAAACAAACAGTTTGAAATTCAATCAAATATGCTTTATACCAAAGGAATGCCGCGCATTGCATTGTTTGCCACCGGTGCAATAGGGAATCCGGGGTTGAATATGTTTAAATCGGGATTTACACCTTATTTTATTGGCGGACTTAATCTTTCGTGGAATTTCGGCGGCTTATATACTATGCAGGACGACAAGAGAAATGTTGCCAATCTTCAAAAAAACATCGCAATTCAAAAAGAGGTTTTTCTGTTTCACACACAACAAAAACTTACACAACAAAATGTTGATATTGAAAAATTTAGAGAACTTTTAAAACAAGACGATGAAATTATTGCCTTGCGAACCCAAATAAAAAATACCTCCGCCGCAAAAGTGGAAAACGGCACGCTAACCGTAAGTGATTATCTCAGAGATGTTACCAACGAAAATATGGCACGACAAATTAGAACATTACACGAACTTCATTTGTTGCAAACGGTTGAACAGTTGAGAATTGAGAATGGAGAATTAAGAATTAATGATTAAGAGATGAAAAAGAACGATTTTTTTACCCAAAATGCCGCATGGCACGAAAAGATAGGGCAGATTTACGCCCTGTTGGAGCGTGTAAAAATATCGGAAGAGCACTCTGCCGATGTGTTGCATTTGCGAAAGGCAAGCCGTATTCTCAGCATTGGCAGTACCACCGCCATTGAAGGCAACCGGCTTTCGCCTTCTCAAGTGCGCGATGTGATTAACGGAAAACCTGTTTTGGGTCCGCCGAAAGACATAAAAGAAGTGCAAAATGCATATACTGCCTACGAACTTATTCCGCAGTTAAATCCTTATTCTGTTGATGACTTCTTGACCGCACATAGCCATATCACAAGCGAATTGATTAGCGAAGCAGGGCAATTTCGCACTGTGAGTGTGTTTGTTGTGAACGGCAAGGGCGACATTCTTCATTCGGGAGCAGATTCTAACGATGTTCCGACCTTAATATATGAACTTTTTGAGTGGGGGCAGCGTAGCGATGCGCACCCGCTCATAAAATCTTCCGCCATGCACTTTATGATAGAACATATCCACCCTTTTCGCGATGGAAACGGCAGAATTGGACGGTTGTGGCAAACGCTTGTGCTTACAAAATGGAACGCCCTCTTTGAGTGGATGCCGGTAGAAACAATTATTTACAACAATCAGGCGAAATATTACGAAGCCTTGCAACACTCTCATAACAAAGGCAGTAAAGTAGATTGTGCGCCATTCATTGATTTTATGCTCGATGTACTGGAAAACACTATGTATAAATACATTGATACGGCAACGACTACGATAGCAGTTGAAAAAACCGACAATGTCGGGATAAATGTCGGGATAAATGTCGGGATAAAAGATGAAATTTTAGATTACATTGCCAACTATCCGCAAATAACCATTCCTCAGTTGGCTCAATTTCTAAATGTAAACACAAGAACCATAGAAAGATACATAAAAGAATTGCGCGAAGAAGGAAAAATTGTGAGAGAAGGCAGTAAAAAATCAGGACAATGGAAAATAATTAACAATTTTGAAAAGTAAAAATAATAGTAAAATGAAGAAAATTAGTTTATTGGTTGTAGGAGTTATCTTGTCCCTGACAATGTATTCTCAAAATGAAAAAATCAATTGGAATGCCGATTTAGATTATTTGGCGACAGAATTGTCAGAAAGACATTTCAATTTTTTTACAATAAAAAGTAAAGATGATTTTTTATCTGGCATAGATGCAATTAAGCAGGAAAGTAAGAGCCTGAATGACTTTCAGGTTGCATTGAAAATTCAACAATTAATTGCGAAATTTGGAGACTCGCATACTATGTTGAATTTTATTCAGATATTAAATCCTAATCAAAAACTTCCAATTCAATTGATTTGGACAAGTGACGGACTTTATATATTGCACACAACACCTGAAAATGAAAAGATATTAGGCAGTCAAGTTTTGTCAATCAATAATGTTCCGATAACAACTGTAATAGACAGTTTGAGTACTTTATTTGTTCTTGATAATCAAGCGATGGTGAAAGTGCTAATCCCCCATACGATTCCTTCTCTTCAAATTTTGGAGTATTTTGGCTTTGCTGACACAGTACAAGTTGAACTTGGTTTGAGTACTGTACAAAACCAAAACCAAATCTATATACTTAAACCTTCTATAATGAACCAAGATAATAAAGTTTCTTTTAAGCCAGATTCGCTTTCTTTCAGCACAAAAAATAAAAATCTTGTATTTACTGATTTTTATTATTCTGATGAAAAAATATATTACATACTATATAATCAATGTTTTAGTAAAGAAGTAGCATTGAAATATGGGGACAAAAAAATGGCAAAAAATCTACCCTCCTTTAAAGAATTTGAAAAAAAAGCATTAAAGGCAATAAAAAATGAATCAATTGAAAAAATTATATTTGATGTGAGATACAATGGCGGAGGAAGTTCACTACAAGGCACAATGTTTATAGAAAAGTTGGCGAAATTTTTAAAGGTAAATCCAACAATAAAAACGTATGTAGTTTTAGGTAGAGCAACATTTTCTTCTGCCATATTGAATGCAATGGATTTCAAACGATTGACAAACGCAGTATTTGTAGGCGAAGAAACTGCGGGAAAGCCTAATCATTTTGGCGAAGTGAGAGTATTTCAACTTCCAACTTCTAAATTGAGTGTAAATTATTCTACTAAGTATTTTAAGACAACAGACGAAGATATAAATACCATTATGCCTGATGTGAAGATAGAAATGAGTTTTTCTGATTATATAAAAGGAATTGACCCTGTTTATGAATGGATTAAAAAACAATAAAACTGCTGAGACGATAATGAATATACCTCTAATAGAAAAACTGTTCAAAATAATAACGCCGAAGGCGATTAGCCGAAAATTAACAAATCACTACTAATTAACAATTAAAAGAAATATATTAAATATGAAAAAGAAAATAACAAACCCTAAAAAGAGAAATAATTCTCCATTCTCCATTCTCCATTCTCCATTCTCAATTCTGCTGCTTGCAGTTATTTTGCTGGCAGGCTGCAACAGCAAAAAGCAGCAGGCAGACGCTTCCGGTGTTTTTGAGACCAAAGAGATTATCATTTCTGCAAAAGGAAGTGGTGAAATTATGTACTTTAATGTGGAAGAAGGGCAAAAAGTAAAAGCCTTTGAAACATTTGGATATATTGATACTACTCAATTATATCTCAAAAAGTTACAGTTGGAAATCAATGCCAAAGCCATTAAAAATCAGTTTGTAGATATTTACAAACAAACCGCCGCCCTTGAACAGCAAATTGCAACCGCGAAAACGGAAAAAACAAGAATTGAAAACCTTTTGAAATCGGAAGCGGCAACGCCCAAACAATTAGATGATGTGAACGCCCAAATTGCCGTGTTGGAAAAACAGTTGGAGGCTGCCAAAACATCTATGCAGCAGTCGAATAGCGGCGTTGAAGATACTAAAAGCAGTGTGTCTGTACAAATTGCCCAAATTAACGACCAAATTAAAAATTCTATTATTCAAAGTCCGATAGATGGCACCATATTAGCCAAATATGCCGAGCAGGGCGAATTGGCGATGCCGGGGAAAGTGTTGTTTAAAGTGGCAGATATGGAAAATATGTATTTGAGAGTGTATATCAC
>Ga0082212_10013233_pt1 | contig 10332 bp, 1 predicted proteins | sample TergutNt197P3_FD_71548 | JGI IMG/M metagenome (GOLD analysis project Ga0082212, IMG submission 71548) | Neocapritermes taracua P3 segment gut microbial communities from Petit-Saut dam, French Guiana - Nt197 P3 | ecosystem: Host-associated > Arthropoda: Insects > Digestive system > Gut ...
CATAAGTGTAGTTGAACCGGAACCGGAACCTATTGAAATCAATATTGGTACGGTAAGCGCGAATGGCGCTGGCTACACATTTGCCAACAATGTGTTAACAATTAATACTGATGGATATTATAAGATTTATGGATCTACTTCCAACAAACGTATTATTGTAAGTAGTGGAAACAAAAGAGTTTTACTTTCTGATGCAATAATTTCCACGTCCACAGGTAGCCCAATCTCACTTGCTTCAGGCGCGAACGTAACACTGAGACTTTCTGGTACAAATACACTAAACTCAATAAATGCAAGCAATGCTGGCATTCAAACTTCTAATGCCACACTATCTATTGATGGCGATGGCAAACTGACCGTCATCGGCGGGGCTAATGCGGCAGGAATAGGCGGAAGTGCCGGCACAAATGGAACCATTGGTTCTGCTGGCAAAGATGGGACTGGTACCGGTTCTGGAACATCCGGCACAGATGGCGGACCTGGCGGCACTGGCGGCACTGGTGGAACCATAATTATTAATAGCGGAACAATTGAAGCCATTAGCACCTATGGTGCAGGTATAGGAGGAGGCAGAGGTGGTGCAGGTGGCAATGGCGGTAATGGAGGTAAAGGCGGAGCATCAAAAGATCGTGGAGGAAAGAATAGTCTTGCACAAGCAATAGCTGGCGCTCTTGGACCAGTAAAAGCTTATGCAGCCACAGAAAGTATAGTTATTGCCGGTGTAGGTGGAAATGGAGGAGCGGGCGGTAATGGCGGTGCTGGTGGCAATGGCGCCTACATTACTATTAACGGTGGTAACATAAAAGCTACCAGCGTATATGGAGCAGGCATTGGCGGTGGTTACACAGGCGCTGGCGGGTCTGGCGGCACTGCAGGTTCTGGTGGTGACGGGGCTGGAGTAAAAGGTAAAAATGGATCTGGAAACAAGGGCGGCAATGGCGAAAGAGTAATAATCAATGATGGCACCGTAACTGCCATAAGCACTTATGGAGCTGGTATTGGAGGTGCTCCGGGCGGAACTGGCAGCGATGCAATATCTACCGGCGGTGCTGGCAGCAATGGTGGTGATGGTGGTAGTTGCGGAAATATAACAATTAATGGTGGAATAGTTACAGCTGAAAGCAATACTAGCGCTGGAATAGGTGGCGCTACTGGTGGAACAGGAGGCATTGGCGGATATCGTTCGCCTAATAAAGCTGGAGCAGGTGGCCGTGGTGGCAACGCTGGCATAGTTGGCACAATTGAAATCAATGGAGGCACTGTTTCCGCAACAAGTAAATCAAGCGCTGGTATTGGTGGAGCCAGAGGTGGTAATGGCGGCAGAAGTGTATATAGTAGCGAAGGTGGTGCTGGTGGTAAAGGAAGTGATGGTGCAAAAATTGTTATTACCGATGCGATTATCTATGCTACTAGTACAGATGGTGTTGGCATCGGCGGCGGCATTGGTGGAAATGGTAGCTATGGTGGCGACTATGATGGTAACGGAGGTGCTGGCGGAAAAGGCGGTGCTGGCGGCACAGGCGGTATCGTAACAATAAATAATGGAAATGTCACAGCCAAAAGTAATATCACCGGTATAGGAGGAGGCCATGGCGGCACAGGCGCAAAAGGCGGTATCGGTACTAATGGTTCTGGTTTTGGTGATGGTAAAGATGGTGGAAGAGGAGGCGATGGCGGAGATGGTGGCATAGGCGCTATTCTTACCATTAATTCCGGAACTTTAACGGTTAGCGGCAGTAATAAAGCACTGGGTGGTGGTAATGGTGGATACCGCGGTGATGGCGGCGATTATGGTAGTGGTGGGGCTTTTGGTAGTAAGGGTAAAGACGGTCCTCCTGGTAACAGCGGGATAAACGGCTCAGTCGGCAGCTTTACTTATCCACAGGCACATTTACGATGGACTAACACAACGACACAAATGCCAACTAATTCGGGACAGCTTTTCTTAGATGAGAGAATGTTTCCGCTTGATGGTATTAAGTATGTGCGTGTGATGACCGATCCGGCTCTTACTTGGTCAGCGCTCAAAGGCAGTAATCTCATGAGTACTATTGGCGTGGTTAGGGAAAATCTTACGTTGCCTGCGCAAGGGCTTAACGGAAGAAGCTTTTCCTGGAAAGCTGGCATCAAATCAATGGATCCTGATATGATGGATTCATATGGATTTGTCTCGGCTACCGGCACGGTCACCCGTCCTAAATTCCCCTATAACGATGACAGCGCAAAACTTGTGCTTACAGTTGTGGAAGACGGCCAAACCTTAACCGCGGAATGGGGCGCGCTTGCCGTGCCTACGCTCTCCTGGCAAGATTTCGCCGATACAGGCTGGTATAGCGACGACCCACAGGCTGAGGTGTTCACTATCGGCAGTGCGGCGGAGTTGGCGGGTTTGGCTTTGTTGGTTAATTATGGCACAGATGATATTGAAGCGCAAAACTTTAGCGGCAAAACTATTAAGCTGGGCGCGAATATAGATTTGGCTGGTTTTCCTTGGGATCCTATTGGGATGAGGAGCAGCTCTGCCAGTGCTAATGCGGGCGATAAGCCGTTTAGAGGGACGTTTGACGGTAACGGTTATCTTATCAGCGGGCTTAAATTCGTCAACCCGGACAAATCCTTGAAAGGCTTGTTTGGATATGTCGGCGAGGGCGGAAAGCTTATCAATGTGGGGATAAATGATGCGGAAATTGGTGTTTATCCGCAGCGGGACGGCTTTGGTTATAGCGGGGCTTTGGCTGCTTACAATGCCGGAACTATCGCCAACTGCTTCGCCGTAGGCAATATACGCGGCAATTATTGCGGCGGGCTGGTGGGAACAAATGACGGTAAGGGTAGTGGCGGGACGATTTTGAATAGCTATTATGTGGGGGATATAGCAACCGCCGATCCCGAAACGGAATACATTAAAGCAGGCGGTATCGTGGGAATCAATTATGGGAATAGCCATATTGATACTGTGTTTTATCCACAGGGGAAAGAATGCATTGGCATCACCTCGGATGGCGGTATTGTTAATATAGAAACTCAAGGGCAAATAGGGCTCACGCATGACCAAGAGGCGCTTTTGGATGAGCTGAACGGGCTTGCTATGTTACATTCAGCCGACGATTGGCTGCTGTGGGCTATTAAAGAAGGTGTCAACAATGGCTATCCTGTGCCGGATCGCGATGTAGATAAGAATGTGATCTGGTTCAATGCCGAACCGCATAAAATCATCGTCAATGAATGGGAAAACGCGGAAGGGCTGGCGGGCGCGGCTGTTGTTATAAACGGCGCGGAGTCGCAACCGCTTTTGACTAACGAATTTGGTGTAGCGGAAACAAAGGAATATGATACATATAGGGTAAAGGTGAGCGCCGACGGGTATCGCGATACGGAGACCGTTTATTCGCTCATCCCCGCCAAAACCCGCTTTTTCTTCCTGGAAGAAGACGACGGCAGCGGGCTGCCCTATCTCACCATGGCGGTGGATCAGAAGACTTACGCCGATACCCGCACCTCCAAGCTCGCCTATACAGAGCGCAAGGGCAATATGCTGAGTTTGCTGGTTTCCGGCAACTGGGGCGGGCATGAAGCGGGGGAGTATATTCTTTATCAAAGCGGGGGCGACTATGTAAGCAGCGCGGATGGGCTGTTTGATATCGCGCCCGGTAAGATATTCAAGGCTGAGCAGCAATTGTGGCTGCGCATGGTAGCGGCGGACGGTATTACTAAATCCGAACCTGTTCCGCTCAATATCATCATCAACAAACCCTCCGATGTAGACGAAACAGTAACGTCATTGGAGGAATTCCCCTTATTCTCGGCTATGCCAGGCGCTTCCGGCGACGCGGATGGCGCGTCCAGAATGTATCCCAGCTTCATGAAGCTGCCGGTCAAACTGTTTGCCATGCAGGCCAACGACCCGCACTTTCGGGAGGACGGAACCATAGTCATACGGGGCGTTATCGGCAAAGGCGCTACCATCGTAGACCCCAATAGCAAGGATTACGGTAAAGAAGTGGCCGGTGACGATAAGCTGTGGAATAATTTCATCAACGATTTCAATAACGCCAGGCAAAATTTGGGTCGCCCCGGCGCTTTAGATACGCTGAGTAAGAAATATGGCATTCTCAAAGAAGATTTCAGCATGATCAATAATGTCATAGAAGGCGATATCGGCGGGGTAGGTTATTTTGAAGTTCAATTCAATATCTTCGGCGAGCAGATCGGGGAATGCAAAGGCGGGGTGATCGTCAACGGCGGCGCCCGCGGCAGCATGAAAAAGCAGTTCGTGATCGGGCCTGTTCCGGTATATATTGCTATCGGCGGCGGGTTGGATTTGGGGCTAAGCGCTGAAATTATGCTGGGCGTGGGGATAGACGGCGCGAAATACGACGGCAGTGTGGAACTGGCGATTAATCCCTACCTATGGGCCGAGGCCGGGGCCGGGGTGAGCGGCGTGGCTTCTTTGAGCGTCGGCGGCCGGCTGGATTTAAATATTCGCATGGCGGCAGGCGCGGGCAACGGTTATAGCTTTGCCAGGAATACCGGCAAGGTAACGGCGACCGGTTATGTGAAAGTAGAGCTGTTTTGGTTATTTAAAAAGAAATGGACCCTGGGCACGTATCGCAACACTCTCTGGGGCGATGGCTCCGCGTTTGCCAGCGCGCATATGGCGCCCGCGCCTCTGGGCTGGTTCGGGCCATCCGAGTATATATATATCGAGGATGAAGAGCTCGAACTGGAGAGCCGTGACTACCTGAAGGATACCACAGCTTTCAACGGCGCGTGGAAGAACGGCGCTCTGCAAAGCTCGGTAATGCCGGGGCTTGCGCCTATACTGACCCAGGCCGGAGAACAAACGATCATGCTCTATCAAACGGATGACGCTAATAGCGAAACCGGGGATAATATCAAGTTGATGTATACCGTTCTTAATGACAATGTGTGGAGCGCGCCACGGCCTGTATGGGCCAGCGCCAGCTCGGATTTTGCGGCTTCCGCCCTTACGGTGGGCGACGACCTGTATGTGATATGGCAGAAATCCACAATGGGCTTATCCGATATTGACGAAGAAGAATTGCTGGAGGCGGCTTTGCAAAGCATAGAAATTGCCTGCGCTAAATGGGATAAGGCCAAACAAACCTTCTCCGATCATATCCTTTTGACCAATGATGAAAGGGCCAAGATGACCCCGCTTCTGATTTCGGACGGGGAAGAAAACATCACGGCGCTGTGGAGCGAAACGATTGAAGGCGATCCCCTGGGCTTTGACGACCGCCAGGGTCTCTACGCGGTAGTCGGCAGCACCCTATCCGACGGCGGATGGAGCGAGCCGCAAACACAGTTCACCACCAACGACTATATCAGGGAACTGGCTGCGGGATATGCGGAAGATGAACTGCAGATAGCCTATGCCACCTTTGGGGCCGGTTCCGCTCAATGGGAAAAACCGGATATCTGGCTGCGTCACGGCGATACCTGTGTGCCGCTAGCCCATGCCAAGGCGGCGACAGGTTTACAGTTTGCCCATGGCAGCTTATACTGGCAGGAAGACGGCGAAATTTACCGTTACGATAACGCACAGCACAGCGCCGCAGCAATTAGCGGCAGCGACACAACCATAGCCGCTTCCTTTAAAGTTGTAGAAAACGGCGCGAAACAAGCCATCGTGTGGTCGGAGGCATTGCCGGATATCTACATAACCGACCCGCTCACAGGATTGCCTCAGATCGACACGTCTAGCGAAGAAGCGTTCATAGATCCGCTGGCAGATAAATACGCCATCAAAGCCTCCATTTTCTACGGCGGCTGCTACAGTTCGCCGGTGACGCTAAAAACGGACAGCGATTTTCTGGCTAATTTCGACGCTTCCTTAACAAACGGCGGAGATTGGCAGTTTGCGATGAACACCTATGACGGCGCTGAGGATGACGCCGTACATGCCCTTTGCTACAACGAGGTAGAGCAGATAACCGACGTGGCTTTAGAATATGTTTACGCCGACCCCTCCGCAGCCGCAAACGGAAAGCAACCGCTGAGCTTAGTGGTAGCAAATAAAGGTGAAACCCCGGTCGGGCAACTGCAAATCAGCCTGCCGGGTAAAAAGAGCACTGTTGCGCTTTCCGAAACATTAGCCCCGGGCGCCTCCGACACCGTCCCGCAGGAGGTGGAATTGAGCAGTCTTGTGCCGGTTAATGGAAAGTTGACAGCAACGGTTACCTGCACGGACGACCAAAACCCGGATAATAACGAATACGAAATACAACTTGGCCTGGTAGATGTGGCTATCGATGTTTCCCAGCACACCAAAGACGGCAAGATTATTCTGGCAGCCGAGCTAACCAACAATATGAGCATCGGCGCCGCCACGACGCTGCTTATCTGTGAAAACGACGCAGACGGCCGTATTTTGGATAAAACTGTTTTCGAGAATATTGTCAACGGCGAAAACTGCCTGGTCTACTATCAATTCAATACAGAGGAACTGAGCGATGATATCACTGTGCTGTACATTGAGGCGCAGACAGATATGCCCGACGCCAACCCCTATAACAATACAGCAGTGATCCCGATTTACAAAGAAAGTATAGCTCAAGCGCCGGCCAACCCAATTACTGAATTTGTATGGATAGCGGCGACAGGGATAGCGCTGAGCGGCGCCAGCCAGTTTAACATCAACGATGCGGCGGCGAAACTTACAGCCACAGTCAGCCCCGCTAACGCCAGCAACGATGAAGTAGAATGGAGCTCTTCCAATGAAGAGACAGCTTATGTGAATGGCAACGGCGAACTCACCCTGCTGGCCCCCGGTCAAGCGGAAATAACCGCCGTCACAAAAGACGGCGGCTACAGCGACAGCATCGTTATAACCGTCAAAGCCTCCCACTACACCCTGACCGTGGAAGAAGGCATCGGCGGCTATGTAACCGTCAACGGCGAACGCGCTTATGAACCGCAATTCACCCTAGCCGCCGACGCCACGGTAGCACTGGTAGCCCTTCCCTACCCCGGCTATCACTTCAGCCACTGGAGCGGCGAAGACAGCGGCCTGCTCGATAACAGCAACGCAGCCTCCGCCTCCTTCACCATGCCGGAAGAAGAAGTTGCGCTGACGCCGGTATTCATACTCAGCGAAGCCCCTGCAACATACATTACCGCCAGAGGCGGGATATCCTATCAGCCCTCCAACCGCCCGGCCACAGTAACGCTCACTAACAGTGCGGGCGAAGCCTTCTACAGCACCGAAACCGCCGCGGACGGTTCCTATACCCTCAACGTCCCCGTCACCCCCGGCGACGAAAGATATACGCTCATCGTCAGTAAACCCGGCTACCTCAAATACACCGTCAAAAACCTCACCATCAGCGACGGGGAGCATATGGGGATCATCGATATCAGCCAGCTGGCGGGGGACGTTAACGGCGACGGTATCGTCAACTCTATCGACCTGACCTATCTCTTGAGCGAATTCAACCGAAATCCACAGCAGTATTTCAATGCCGATATCGACGGTGACGGGCTGGTCAATTCCGTGGATCTGACCTATCTGTTGGCGGGGTTCAATAAGAGGGATGTGGTGGAAGGCGATAACGATTAACGATTGAGACCCGCTATTTACCCGGGTTGTCATGCTGAACGCAGTGAAGAATCTTGCTTTAAGATTCTTCACTGCGCGCAGAGTGACATGATAGAGTAGTTTTTAGAGGTTCCCGAATAAAAGTTGATGCGCGTTTTCGCTTTGCTAAAGCGAGTGGATTGAGGCAAGTACAGGATACTGTACAGGATACTGTACAGTATCCTGTACTTGACATGGCGCGGGGAAGGCTATTACTTTGATGCGCTCATTCATTTCTCTGTTTCAATGTCGCTTGTTTAGCTCTAATCTCCGCTTGATAATCAGGGCTTTCATAAACATACGCAGCAGTTAAGGCCAGCGCCTAGGCGTCAGTTTTTCGACGCTTTTGTACAGAAAACTGACACTTGCGGTAGTGTGCGCTGCCGTAATTGTGATATTTGACGTGATTATGGTAAATAGTTAATTAGCAGAATTTTAGTCCGATAGTATTTATATGTTAGCAATTTTGGTTATAAGTTTGTGCTGCGGCGTGCAACAGTACCTAATAAGACGAGAGGAGTAATGTTATGAAAAGAACCATATGCTTCATATTAGCTGCGCTTTTTGTATTACTGTTTACAGCCTGTAATACCGGCAAAAATAATACTACAACCTCGACAACCTCGACCCAGATCGTCTCGGGCAGTCAAGAGGATCAAACTGCATCGGCTGAGTATGACGATACGATCGTTTTTTCTTTTATCACAGATGTTACAAGCCTTGATTGTCAGTTTGCCAACGACGGCTATTCCTGGTCTATCTCTAAAATGGTGTATAACAACTTGGTAAAATATAATTCTGATGACGAGATCACAGCGGATTTAGCGGAAAGCTACGAGCTTTCTGATGATGGGCTTACCTGGCGTTTCAAGTTGCGTCAAGGGATTATGTTTCATAATGGTAAGAGCCTTACCGTAGACGATGTGAAGTTCACCTTTGATCGTGCTCTCGACCCTGGTAACGGCTTTCCCATCACCAACATCATTAACATGGTCGATAGTACAGAAATTATTGACGGGCATACCTTCGCCATTCATCTGAAATACTCATTCGGGCCGTTTCTCAACCTGTTAGCCAGCCCGTTTTTGGGTATTCTCGACAGGGAATACGTAGAGAAATATGGCGATAGCTTTGGCTTAAACGCCGAAAGCATAAACGGTACCGGGCCGTATAAATTGGTATCTTGGAGTACGGACGAGGAAGTGGTTCTCGTGCGAAATGAGGAATACTTCGGTACGCTAGCTAAGACAAAAAATCTTATATATCGCCCCATTCCAGACGCTTCCGCCAGGATCATTGCACTGGAAACTGGTGAAGTGGATTTCATTTACAGCATTCCCACCATCGAGATCCCCCGTCTTCAGGAAAACGCCAACATCACTGTTTCCCAAAAATCCGGTATCGGCGTGATGTTCTTCCGCTTTGGCTGTAACGACACTATAATGTCTAATAGCTTGGTTCGCCAGGCAATAAACTTCGCTGTGGATCGTCGCGAGATATACGAGGTTTGTTTCAAGGGTAGAGGAGAAATCAGCACAGCGCCTATGGGTTCGGGGATCTGGGGTTATAAAAACCTTGGTGTAATTGAACAGGATTTGGATAAGGCCAGAGCCCTTTTGGCGCAAGCGGGCTATCCCGACGGTTTTGAGACCAGGATCATTACGACTCCGTTCTACGACAAGAGTACTGAGGCGGCGGAAATCATGTCAGATCAGCTGGCGAAAATAGGTATTACCGCGCGGATCGAAGTGCTTGAATGGAGTACTCATGTGGAAATGCGTTCTGGCAAAACCCCCGACGAATTCGATTGGCCTATCTTTTTTATGGGCATGGGATCCGCCACGGGGGATGCCGACGGTATGATGCGCGGTCTGTTGACCACTACCGAGACCGGTACCAACGTTCGTAATTACGGTTTCTATTCCAATCAGGAGTTGGACGAGTTAGTGTTTGAAGCCATGGGCGAGACAGACCCTGTAAGGCGAAAAGAGCTTTACGAAAAAGCAGCAAATATCCTCTATTTCGAAGACCCTCCCGGAGTATATTTAATAGAATCCGTCACTGTCGCCGCCTACACTAACAAACTGGAAAACCCCACTATCAGCAGATTTGCGTATTTCACATTTGAGAACGCGACCAAGAAAAAATAATTAACAGCAAGCGGGGGCTGTTATGTATTAACAGCCCCCAAGGCTAACCTTTATCAAGCCAGGCAAAAAAAATAGGAGTAGTTGCAGATGTTTTTATATGTATTTAAGCGAATTATCCAAATAATACCGCTGTTGTTAGTAGTGGCTTTTGTCGTGTTTTTTATGCTTCGAGTGATACCCGGCGACCCCGTATCCATTTTGTTGGGAGATAATCTGACCCCGGAAGCGTTAGAGGCGCAGAAAGCAAAACTTGGTTTGGATAAGACGCTGCCGGAACAATTTGTGATCTTTATTAAAAACGCCTTTATGGGCGATCTGGGGAATTCCATTTATACCAAGAGGCCCGTTGTCGAAGAGATCAGCGGTAAGTTGTCTGTTACGCTGAAGATAGCTTGTGGAGGCATTTGCTTGTCTGCGGTGCTGGGTATACTCTTTGGAATAATATCGGCGCTCAAACACAACAAGTTTGTTGATAACTTCATCATGGTTTTGTCGCTGCTTTGTGTGTCTACCCCATCATTTTTCTTTGCGCTGATTCTTATGTTGATCTTTTCTTTGCATTTGGGATGGCTGCCAACTACT
>Ga0082212_10013234_pt1 | contig 10331 bp, 8 predicted proteins | sample TergutNt197P3_FD_71548 | JGI IMG/M metagenome (GOLD analysis project Ga0082212, IMG submission 71548) | Neocapritermes taracua P3 segment gut microbial communities from Petit-Saut dam, French Guiana - Nt197 P3 | ecosystem: Host-associated > Arthropoda: Insects > Digestive system > Gut ...
ACGGAGGACTCGGAGTTTTCTGCCACGGAGGAACACGGAGGAGGAATTAAATTTCCTTCCTACTATAGCTATTTTTTATTTTTGCTGTTATTGTAATTATGGGGGGGTGTTACAGTGAGTGAGAAAAAAAAGGTATGGGTAGTTTTAACCGTTATAATTTATTTTGTGTATTTTTTCGGTGCGACACGGCCGGTACCGCCGGAAACCGTTTTAATTCCCCGGTGGTTAAGTTCCCTCGAATCCGGCGGGAGTGTTTCTCCCAACGGTAATACCGTTCTGCTGGACACAACGGAAGCCGGCGGGGAAGACGGCCCCCTGTTACCCTTTTCACTGGGTAGCCGGTTCGGTTATGTGGACAGGGACGGCCGTTTTACGGTTAATAAGGTAAAAAAAGACAATGTTTCGCTCTCCTCTGACCGATGGGCGGAATACGAAGCCGAACCGGATAAAATTGATATTTTCGGCATAGACGGCAGTACACTTGCGGTAATTCAAAATCCCCGGGGTTATCCGTTCTTCCTTGACGGAAGGACTTTTTTGGCGGGAAACGAACAAAACGCGATCTCCGAAATTGACGACTCGGGTGCCGTTCTCTGGACTTATGAATTTGCCGGCCCGCTTACCTGTGTCGATTCCGCGGCGGGGCTGGTACTGGCCGGACTGCTTGACGGTACTGTTACGGTGCTGGACAAAAGAGGCAAACAGGTATTTTCGTTTGCCCCGGGCGGATCGCGTTATGCGGTTATTCTGGGCTGTGCTATTTCCCGTGACGGTTCGCGCATAGGGATAATATCGGGAATCGAAACGCAGCGTTTTCTTTTGCTGGAACGCTTCGGAACGAGCGGAATCTTTGCGGGAGGCTCCTCTTCCGAAAATATCGATTACAAACCGGCCTACCATGAATTTCTGGAGGAAGGTTTCCGCCGCCCTGTACATATCGAGTTTGTTGAAAATGACAACTGGGTGGTTTTTGAACGCGAAGGGGGACTTGGATTTTACTAAACAGGTTCAAGACAAAGCAATAAAATTGAACTTGACGGTGAGATATGCGCCATGGACACAACGGGCGGCAGCGGAATTGTGTTTGCGGTTGTTTCCCTGTCAGGTAATGAAAAAGAACTGGTCGGTATAAAATTTCCCGGAAGAACGGCGCTTAAGGCCCCGTTCAAAAGCAGGGATTTCTTTTTAGGCAGGATGGATTCCGAATTGCTTGTCGGGGGCGGACAAACTCTTGTTTCTTTCGTTTTGGAAAAGAGGTAGAAAATGCGGGTGAATATAAGACAATGGTTTTTTGCGGCGGCTGCATTACTGTCCCTTCCCCTGTCCGCCATGGAATGGCCTTCGCAAGAAGCTGCTATGGTTCGGAATTTCGGTTATAACGACCAAGGCAGACCGGTTTTAGGGGTGGTTTTTGAAGGTCAGGGGCAGGTGCTTGCCTCCAAGGAAGGGGAACTTATTTTCTCCCGTACGTGGGGGGATACCGCATCCAAACTGCCTTCCCCCCTCGGTGCGTGGTCGGTCGTAGATCATGGTGACGGAATGCTTAGTGTTTACGGCCGTTATATGGACGAAGAAAGAAACGTCAAGCTGCGGCAGGTTGACCAGGGAACCCCCGTCGCCCTGGCGGGTGCTTCAGGCTGGTCCCGGCGGGACGGTTTCTATTTTTTACTGTACGATCGCAAGGAGCGGCGCTGGGTAAATCCTTCAATGGTTATCGCCCCTTTCTCCGGTGAAAGACTCCCTCAAATTTCGGGAGTGCAACTCCGCAACACCCAGGGCAGACTGACGGAGGGCAGTCAGATAAGGGTGAGTCAGGACAGGTATACCATTGCGGTTAATGCCGTTGACTCCTCCCCCAATGCCGGAGGCAGGCAATATTCGCCTTACAGGATCGTTTGTTCGGTTAACGGAGCCAAAGTTGGCACACTGCTGCTGGATACAATTACCGCCCGGGACGGCGTACTGATGGTAAACAGAGACGGACTTGTCCCCGCATTGGGTGTGTACTCCCCGTATCCTGCATTTGAAGTGGGCGAAATATTTTTAAACAGGGGACAGGCGATACTGGAAATTGTCGTTCATGACATTACAGGTAACTCCCGCAGCATGTTAACCCGGATTTTAGTTGAATAAGGGAGCCTGTCGGGCCTATCCGAAATTTAACGTTTTTTTACCGGTTTTTTTGCCTTGGTTTTAGCTCCGGCAGCCGCTTTTACCGCCGTTTTGTTCCTTTTGGCGTATTTTCTGTTGAGATTCAGCATATATTCGCAACAGTCCGTACAGAGTGTGCGGCCCTTTTTTACCTTTCCGCCGCAACGCGGACATCTTTTAAGGCTGATCCTCTCGTGATACTTTTCCCGTCTCTTACTGTTAACTTCGTCTTTGTGCAGTTCGAGGTATTTTCTCTGTCTTAACCTGTTGTTCTCCCTTGCTTTTGCGTCCATAATTGTCACTCCTTTAATAATACCATGATAAATTATACATATTTTTTATAAAATCGCAAGCCTGAAACGGCAAGCCCGTAGTGCCTCATATAAAAAAGTAACCGAAAAAGTCGGGTGCCTCATTTAGAAAAAGTAACTTTAGCCTTGTGAGCCGCGAGCAGCTCCCCGACGGCAGTATGGACAGCATATTGTAAATTCACGGGATTAAGAAGAGAGCGTCGTTGAGCCAACCGATCTTTAACCTCTGTCGAAAGGAGAGGAGATTCCATGAGTCTGAGGAAAGGGGTTGTAGGACGATCATAGTGTTTGATCGTCTTGGAACCCATGGAAGTTTTGTTCAGGAGCTTTTTGGTAGGGATGAAGAAGTTGAGCAGGGGACACAAGAACCGGTAAACCTTAGCAAGCGCGGCAAATTCTCCGGTTGAATCAAAACGGGCATAGCCGACATAGTTTCTGACAACGGCGCCGTTTTTCTGTTCGACGAAACAGTTGTCGTTTTTATGGTGCGAACGGCTGCGGGTGATCAGGAGTGTTTTAGCGACATCGCGCCAGTTAACAGTATCGTGATTAATGAATTCGCTGCCGTTGTCCGAGTGCAGTTCGAGTAGCGGGAACGGGAGCAAAGAACCGAGGGCCTGCATGGACTGAAGCGCCCAGGTGTGGGCCTTGTTGGGCAGGGGGAACAATTCGGTCCATCCCGAGGCGACATCGGTGGCGGTAAGGGTGAGCAGAAATTCGCCTGAATCACGGTCATTACAGTGATGAACGGTGTCAATTTGCATAAAACCGGGTGTTTTTCGCTCAATGTCGCTGTAATGGGTTCTGACGGGGATACGCTTCAGGAGGGCCGCCTCGCCCGGTCTGGTGCCGTTGAAGCCCTTTCCCCGCAACGCTTCCTTGTCGGCTTTCAGATAACGGTCAATAGTGGCCGGGCTAATCGCCAGCAGCTTTTCTTTGATCTGCGGCGTTATGTGAAAGTCCGGTTTCCGGTGTGTTTCAAGAAACGGCATTTGCTCTCTGATGATAGGGGCCAGATATTTGCCGCACTTGTACCAGTAAAACGCCCAAAGCTTGCGTAGGCAGCATATTACCTCGCAGGTATAGATCCGTTTGCCTGCCCGGTTTTTAGGCCGTCCCCGTTTCACCGGCTTGCATTTTATCGGCTTCCCGTCCGCGACCGTCAGGACTGCCGGTGAAGCACGTTTGCCCAGCATTCGCAGCGCGTATTTGCGGTTATAACCGGTCGTCTGGACAAACTCATCAAGAATGACCGTCTTTTCTTTTTTGGACGCCCGCCGATAGCGGTCGCGGATTTCCTTGGTAACCGCTTGCTTTTCCCTCATTGTTAACCCCACCCTGACCTCCGGTTTCTTTGCTCTCCGGTAAGTCTCTGATTTTTTGGGTTACTTTTTCATAATGAGGCAAAACCCTTTTTCGGTTACTTTTTGCGTGAGGCACCAGCAATTCTCCATTTAGAATAATTTTCCGATAATAAAGGATGGGAAGGGGACTACTGCAAGCGCATTTAGAAGCCTTTGACAAGGTCGGTGCAGGAATAGCCGATACCAGGCGGGAAGGGTACGACAAGCAGTACGAGTATGCTGATGCCATAAAAGGGGCGTATGGAATATTTTTCTTCCAGCACCCATCGATGCTGGAATACCAGGAGCGGCTAAAACGGAAGAAGGAACGGTGTAACGCCGAGACGATACTGAAGGTGCGGAAAATACCGAGCGCCAACCATCTGACGCGGCTATTGGACAGCATATCGCCCGGTGATTTTGGAGCGGTGTTTGACGAAGGCCTTGCCTGTGCGGAAAGGTACGGCGGCTTGGACAGGTATCAGGTGTTAGGGAAGCACCATCTGATAGCCCTGGACGGGGTATGGTTTTATCAATCGACAAACATCAGCTGTAAGCACTGTCTGCACCATAAGATGAGCGATGGAGAGGAGCTGTACTACCATGACATGGTGGCGGCGGTAATGGTAAAAGCGAAGGAAGAGACGGTACTGCCGCTTAATCCTGAGTTTATACGGAACGAGGATGGGAAAGAGAAGCAGGATTGTGAGCGGAACGCGGTGAAGCGGTGGCTTGCAAGCAATGGGGAGCGGTATACATGGCTTAATCCAGTATTGTTAGGGGATGATTTATACTCCGATTACCCGACCTGTACGGCAATATTGGGAAAAGGGCTCCATTTTTTGTTTACCTGCAAACCAGACAGCCACAAATGGCTGCATGATTCGATAGACGAGGGGTGTTTAGAGCAGAAAACGGTCAGGACATGGACCGGGCGGCAGCATCTTGAATACCGGTATCGATGGTACAATGGTGCGGAACTTCGTGAGGAGCTCCCGACGCTCAAAGTAAATTACCTGATGCTGGAGATATGGAATGAGGAGAAAGGGAAGAGAACGTACCGGAACAGTTGGGTGACCGATTTGGCGATAGATGAAAAAAATGTTATAGAGATGGCGGAGTGCGCCCGGGCGCGGTGGAAGATAGAAAACGAACATAATAACGTATTGAAGCACCACGGGTATCATCTGGAACACAACTTCGGGCATGGGGAGGAAGGAGCCTGTGAAATCTATGCGGTATTAAACCTGCTTGCATTTCAGATGCACGGTATAATGCTTCTTTATAGACGAAGCGTACCAGAAGGCGCGAAAGAGCATACGGCGGCGGGACGAGTTTTTTGCGGGGATGAGGATATTCTTCAACCGGTATTTGTTTGAGAGCTGGGAAGAATTTATCGGCTTTGTTGGTCAAGATGATGACCCTGGCGGGTAAATGGAGAATTGCTGTGTGAAGAGGAGAACAACTTGTCTGTCCCCCGCTTTTTCGCTACCATTTACTATCAAACGATACATAACTGAGCTAATTCAGAAATGTATGTTTTTCTGAGTGTTTGCCTTTGGCATACATTTCTGCATTGTATTAGTTTTGGAGAGGCTCCCATGATGGAAAAATTTATCAGGGCATTGTTTGGCTCCCAGCATGAGCGGGACCTCAAGGCCTTGCTGCCAATATTACATTCGGTAAACGAAAAGGAAGCATGGGCCACCGGTCTTGCGGCCCAGGAATTTCCCAAACAGACCGACAGGCTGCGTGAGCGTTACCGGGGAGGGGAAAGCCTCGACGCGCTCCTGCCGGAGGCCTTTGCCCTGGCGAGGGAGGCGGCGAGACGGAATCTTGGCGAGCGGCCCTACGACGTGCAGGTGCTCGGGTCGGTCGTGCTGCACCAGGGCAAGATCGTCGAAATGAAAACGGGCGAGGGCAAAACCCTGATGTCCGTTGCCGCCGCCTACCTCAACGCCATACCGGGCAAGGGCATACACGTTGTCACCGTCAACGACTATCTGGCAAGCCGCGACGCCGAATGGATGCGGCCGATTTTCAGCTACCTGGGCCTCAGCGTTGGGACGATCCTGTCCGACATGGACAACGTGCGGCGCAAGGAAAATTACGCCTGCGACATCACCTACGGGACCAACAACGAATTCGGTTTTGACTACCTGCGCGACAATATGCACCGCAGCATGGAAAGCAGGGTGCAGCGGGGGCATAACTTCTGCATCGTTGACGAGATCGACTCGATACTGATAGACGAAGCCCGTACACCCTTGATCATTTCCGGCGCGGCGGAAGACGACACCTTCAAATACGCCGAAGTTGACAGACTCCTTGGCAGCCTGACGGAGGTGCAGAAAAAGGAAAACGGCGATTATCCCGACGAGGCCCAGGGCGAGGAAGTGATCGGGGATTACAAGATCAACGAGAAAAACAAAAGCGTTTCCTTTACCAATCAGGGGCTTGCCACGATCGAGGGGATTCTGCACAAGCGGAACCTGATACAGGGGGCCATTGTTGACGAGGAAAATTTTGAGTACATTCACTACTTTACCCAGGCGATGAAGGCCCACAAGCTCTTTCACCTTGACGTTGACTACGTGGTGCAGGACGGCCTGGTGCAGATAGTCGACGAATTCACCGGGCGTATTCTCCACGGACGGCGCTATTCGGACGGGCTGCATCAGGCAATAGAGGCAAAGGAGAAGATCAAAATCGCCCAGCGCAACCGCACCCTGGCGACAATCACCTTTCAGAACTATTTCCGCCTGTACGCGAAAATTTCTGGTATGACCGGTACAGCGGATACCGAGGCTGTCGAGTTTAGTAAAATTTACAAACTTGACGTTGCGGTCATCCCTACCAATTTGCCGGTCGTCCGCATGGACGAGGACGATGTCGTGTACCTCAATGAGGCGGAAAAATACAGGGCCCTTTGTGACGAGATTGCCGAGGCCCATCAGAAGGGCCAGCCAATGCTTGTCGGCACGGTCTCTATCGAAAAGTCAGAACAAATTTCCGCCCTGCTGAGTCGCAGGGGGGTGCGTCACGAGGTGCTGAACGCCAAAAACCACGCCCGCGAAGCGTTGATAATCGCCGAAGCGGGGGCAAAAGGCTCCGTTACCATTGCGACTAACATGGCCGGGCGCGGCACGGATATCAAACTTGGCGGCAGTCCGGAACACCGCGCCCGCAGACGCGCCGGAACCGAGGCAAGCGCCGAACAGTACGCCGCCATCTACCAGGAAGAATACGAGAAATGGAAAAAGGACTACGAGGAAGTGAAGAGCCTCGGCGGCCTGTACGTCATCGGCACGGAACGGCACGAGAGCCGCCGTATCGACAACCAGCTTCGCGGACGTTCCGGCAGGCAGGGCGATCCCGGCAAGAGCAAGTTCTTTATCTCAATGGACGATGAGTTGATGCGGCTCTTTGGCGGCGAAAGGATGAAGAACCTTATGTCCCGGATCGGCATGTCGCCAGGCGAACCGATTAACCATCCCTGGCTGAATAAAAGCATAGAAAGCGCCCAGAAAAAAGTAGAGGAACGTAACTTTGAAATCCGTAAACACCTGCTGGAATACGATGACGTGCTTAACCAGCAGCGAAAGTATATTTACGAACAGCGTGATGCGATACTCATTGACGACGATTTGAAAAAGCGGGTGAACGAAGCAAGCGCCGACATGACGGGGATTTTGATCGAGGAGTTCAGCCAGGCGCAAAAACAGGATATGTCCGCCGCCTTCAAGGATCTTGCCGAACAGTTGCGTCTGAAATTTAACTACCAGCTTGCACTTGATCCGCTCAGCGCCGAGGCAAAGAATCCCATTGCGCTGGAAAACAGTATCGTCGCCGATCTGGAAAAAGATATTGACGACAAGGAAGCCATTATCGGCACGGCTTACCTCAATGCGATTATCAGAGAAAGCTACCTTAACGCGGTTGACCGCAAATGGCTGGATCATCTGGAAAATATGGAAGCCCTGCGCGAGGCGGTGTACCTGCGCCATTATGCCCAGAAAAACCCCCTTACCGAATACAAGGTAGAGGGTTTCCAGATTTTTGATCGCATGATCGACGATATTCGCCAGGAGATAGCCTCGCGCCTCCACCTGGTACGTATCCAGGTCGCCCCCACTGGTGAAACACACCGACCGGTAAGCCGCACATTGGCCACATCCCAATCGGCAAGCCACTCAAGTATGGACTCGTTCGGCGCCGCCAATTATGGCGGAGGACAGGACGGTGCGGCACAGGTAAAAGCCGCCAGCCGCCCCGATGGCGCTACAGTTATTCGCAACCAACCTAAGGTAGGCCGTAACGACCCCTGCCCCTGCGGCAGCGGCAAAAAATACAAGCACTGTCATGGGCGCAATTAATAGCACCCCGCTAAGGGGTGTGGAAGAATAAATGCGACCGGCGCCGGCGCAGACAAATTCCACCGCTTAATACAATGGCGAGCTGGATTTATCCAGCCCAGCGCGCCGCGGACGCAGTTAGTTGCGCCCCGTCAAGGGGCGTAGATGAGTAAAGTCAGCACGCGTCGGCGCAAATAAATTCCACCGCATACACCAATTGCGGGCTGGATTTATCCAGCCCAGCGCGCCGCGGACGCAATTAATTTCCGCCGCTTATTTGTTCCTGTTTTGAAGCGCTTTGATTAAATCCAATGCGTTGTTGAGAATAACCTTCCGGTCATCTTCGTTTAGCTGTTCAAGGGCATGTATCAGCAAACGCAGTTCATAGCCTAATAAACCCGGCTCGGATTTTGGCACTTCTTTTCCATTAACAAGGTATTCCACCGAAACGCCTAATGCGCGGGCAATTTTGACCGCCGCTGATACCGAGGGCGTATAATTTTTGTCCCTGAGATAACTGTCAATGGTCTGTTTTTTTACCCCTGACCGTTCAGCCAATTCCTTCACTCGCATGCCTGAATACAACAACTCAGCTTTCAAGTTTTCCTTGAATCCCATATTTAAATATTATGATAAAAATCTTAATATAATGCTTGACCGTATCAGTTTCCTAATATTATATTAGTTTCATTAGTAACATATTACTATTATATACTCAATATTCTTATATTATTCTGGGTACTTATATACCTAAACAGGCATAGAGAATTGGGGGCAAGGAAAATGAAACTCAAGTTCAAACTGAGCCTAATGGTCATTGCAATTGTCGTAGTCATTGTAACGGGGATTGCTACGCTGCTTCTGAGAGAAGCTTCCAAAATAAGTATTGAGCTGAGTCTTCGGGACATTCATCATTTAGCAGAAAGCAAGGCCGAATACTGGAAAGGCCGTGAAGACAGCAACATTCGGGTGCTGCGTACACTGTCGGAGGTAATGGAAGATTACGAATATATGCCGGTTGAAATAAGGCGGGATCAGTATGATCAAATACTGAAAAGTACACTGGCTTCGAATCCCACATGGGAGCTTATCTATACAATCTGGAAACCCAATGCCCTTGACGGCATGGATAGTCAATCTATTGATCGCCCGGGATCCAGCCCCACCGGTCAGTATGTTGCGGCTTTTACCCGTTCATTGGGTGAAATTGTTATCAACGCCAGTGACAACATTCCCACTGCGATGGAACACTTACAAAGCCGTGACTCGGGAAAAGACCGTGTGACCGATCCCATACCCCGAGTCATAAACGGAAAAAATACCTACTCAATCAATATGATGGTTGCTATCATCAATCCACGAACAGGCGAAGCAGTGGGAGCGGTGGGCTGCCTGTTGATGATAGACGCAATACAACCTGCGGTACAGGAAATTATCAATACATACGATGAAATCGCCGCAATGGTTATTTATTCAAAAAACGGAATGATTATGGGTCATCTGGTTCCTGAACGGGTAGGTAAAATGCTCATCGATGTCGATACGTTTTACGGTCCTTACACGCAAGAAGCAAACCGGGCAGTACAAAACGGGCAGCCGTTTACCTGCAGCACCTTTTCTCCGGTACTCGACTCCGATGTTGAAGTGGTAACCGTTCCCTTTCAAATAGGCACCTCCGATCAATACTGGACGGTAATGATGACAGTAACAAAAAATCACATTCTGTCCGAAGTCCGGTACATAACCAATATTACCTTCATAATCGCCGGAATAATTATCCTTATTTCGGCAATTGTGGTTTATCTGATTTTGAGTCGTATGGTCAAACCAATTGTCACCGTAACAGAGACATTAAAGGATATTGCCCGGGGAGAAGGCGACCTTACCAGGCAGATAAATGCCGCTTCCAAAGACGAAATTGGCGATCTTTCCCGCTACTTCAACGAGACTTTGAATAAAATAAAAAAACTGGTCATCAACATCAGGGAAGAATCGGCTAACTTAGCCGGCATCGGCAACGATCTTGCAGGCAATATGAACGAGACTGCCGCCTCAATAAACGAGATCACCGCCAATATCCAAAGCATCAAAGGTCGTATACTAAACCAAAGCGCCAGCGTCAGTGAAACACACGCGACCATGGAACAGGTTGTTATGAACATAAACAAACT
>Ga0082212_10013235_pt1 | contig 10331 bp, 5 predicted proteins | sample TergutNt197P3_FD_71548 | JGI IMG/M metagenome (GOLD analysis project Ga0082212, IMG submission 71548) | Neocapritermes taracua P3 segment gut microbial communities from Petit-Saut dam, French Guiana - Nt197 P3 | ecosystem: Host-associated > Arthropoda: Insects > Digestive system > Gut ...
AAAGCGGAAAATACGGCTATATCGACACGTCGGGCAACGTCGTCATCGCCGCGCAATATGACAAGCCCGGATCGTTTTCAGACGGGCTCGCGGCTGTCGGGACCGGAGCTTCCCCCGCAATAAAATACGGTTATATAGACAAGAACGGGAAAGCCGCGATACCGTTCAAGTTTGACGGAGCCGATGATTTCGCCAACGGCGCGGCTGTAGTTAAAACCGACGGAAAGTACGGCATTATCAACAAGTCCGGAGAGTTTATCGTCCAGCCGGTGTACGACGAGATATACGGCTGGTACTTGCGGTTCGGGTTTGCCATCGTACAGCAGGACAGGAAGTACGGCGTCATCGACCTTGACGGCAAGGTCATCGTTCCGGTCGAGTATGACGGCGCGTATTACTCGTCGGCAGACAAGATAACCGTGTCAAAAGACGGGCTTTACGGTATAGTTGACACGAAAGGCAACATGATCGTCCCGGTACTGTATAACGACATAGGATACAACTTCGACGAGCTTATCAGAGTCGGAGTCGGGACATGGGGGAGCATGAAATGCGGTTATATCGATATCGCGGGAAACGTCGTTATTCCGCTTGAATACGACTATGCGGAAGAGTTTTACGACGGCAAGGCGCTGGTCGGCCTGGGGCAAAGGCCCGATATGAAGTACGGATATATTGATACAAGCGGACAAGTGATCGTCCCGATAGAGTATGATGATATCAGTTGGTACATGGGCGACTTCCAAAGGGTCAAAAAAGGCGATCGCGTCGGTTTGATCGATGTTGACGGCGCGATAGCGCTTCCGGAAGAGTATGAAGATATAACGTTTTTCTCCGAGGATAAGGCATGGGTCAAAAAGGACGGGTTCTGGGGGATCGTCGAGGCGGTCAAGTCGGCGGCCTCCGGGCTGATCAACATACTGGTACCCCCAACGCTTGTGTACGACAGCGTGTATCCTTTCTCCGAAGGGCTAGCGAGAGTCGGAAAAGGCGACAGCCCGGACATGAAGTACGGTTTTGCAGATACGACAGGCGGCATTGTCATACCGATGGAGTACGATTCCGCGGACTCATTTTACAACGGTCAGGCGATAGTAAGCGCCGGGAAATATCCCGATATGAAGTACGGGGTGATCGATAAGTCCGGCAAAACGATCATCGGGCTTAAGTATGAGTATATTTACAGGTTTACCGACGAGCTGTTCACAGTGACTCTCAACGGTAAGAGAGGCGTCATCGATAAGGACGAGAATATAATCGTGCCGATCCTCTACGACTATATCTACTCATTCACAGACGATCTGCTGATGGCCATTCAGGTCGGTCCGGGCTGGAGCTATAAGTACGGGCTGCTTGACAGAGCGGGGAATGTGATGCTTCCTGTCGAATACGACGCCATATACGGCGATGTTCCCGGGTATTGCAGAGTGCAGAAAGACGGCAAATGGGGCCTGCTCGACCTCAGCGCGACTGTCCCGGCGCCGCCGCCGAGGAAGACCGCGAGGCCGACCGCGTCGACTGTGATCGTCAACGGCGAGCAGAAGTCTTTCGACGCGTACAACATCGATGGCAGCAACTTCTTCAAATTGCGCGACCTCGCGTACACGCTGGACGGAACCAACAAGAACTTCGAGGTCGTCTGGGACGGAGAGAATGACGCGATACTGGTTACAAGCCTTCATGCTTATACGGTAGTCGGCGGGGAAATGACGGGTAAGGGAGAAGCAAATAAGACCGCGACTCAAACAAGCTCGCGGGTCTTACTCGACGGCGAGGAGGTCAGTTTTACCGCCTACAATATTGACGGCAACAACTACTTCAAGCTTCGCGACGTAGGCGAGGCGCTTGACTTCAGCGTTGTATGGGTAGGAGAGACCAACACGATCATAATTGACACGAGTTTGGGTTATACGCCGGAGTAAAGCCGCAGGGAAGAGTTTCTGGCAAAGAGCTGCCCCGGAAACGATGAAGAGTTATCGTTTCCGGGGCATGAGTCCGCCTAGGAGCCTTGGACAAAAATCTTACGGCAACTTTGCACAAGTCATTACTTTACAGTGCCTAAACAGCTCCCTACCTCCGCGAGCGTTTACACTACTTTTTTAACAGAACTTTCTTTACAGCGTCTACTATCGCGGACGCCGTAAGTCCGTACTTTTTCATCAGTTCGTCCGCTGTACCGGATTCGCCGAATGTGTCCCGAACGCCGACCATTTCCATTGGAGTCGGGCAGCGCTGCGAGAGACATTCAGCCACGGCGCTGCCTGTCCCGCCGAACAGTTGGTGTTCCTCGGCGGTGACGACGGCGCCTGTTTTTTTCGCAGCAGCGACGACGGCGCCGGCATCCAGCGGCTTGACAGTGTGGAGATTGACTACCATTGCGCTGACGCCCTCTTTATCAAGTTCGTCCGCCGCGACCATCGCCTCATACACCATCGCGCCGTTGGCGATTATGGCTACGTCGCCGCCTTCGCGCACAGTGTACGCTTTTCCGATCTCAAACGGAGTCTCGTCAGTCGTAATGACCGGAACGGCCTCACGCCCGAATCTGATGAAACAAGGCCCGTCCGCCCGGGCAAGCGCTACGGTGGCTTTTTCAGTCTCTATGCTGTCGCACGGAATGACGACCGTCATGTTCGGCAGCACCCTCATGAGCGCGACGTCTTCGAGCGACTGGTGCGTGGCGCCGTCCGGACCGACAGAGATACCGGAGTGCGCGCCCGCGAACTTGACGTTCAGGTTGTTATAGCAAACGGTCGTGCGGATCTGATCCCAGGCGCGGCCGACGAGAAACACGCAGTATGTAGTGCAGAACGGTATCATACCGCCAAGCGCGAAACCTGCGGACGTGCCGACAAGGTCCTGCTCGCATATCCCCATATCGATGAATCTGTCGGGGAATTTCTCCGCGACCCACATCGTGCGGGTCGACTTGGCGACGTCGGCGTCCAATACGATCACATTTTTATCTTTTTCGATCAGCTTGAGCAGCGCCTTGCCGTATCCGTCCCTGGTGGGGACCATTTCATATTTCATATCCATAATCTTGTAAAACCCTTTCCTTGTCTGAAAGACGAAGTCCGTTTGTGTTCCAAACTAATGACTATTCCTATCATCCTCTGACTTCCGCGAGAGCCGCGGCAAGCTGTTCGTCATTCGGCGCGTTCCCGTGCCAGTTCGGATCGTTCTCCATAAACGACACGCCCTTGCCCTTGACAGTCTTCGCGATTATTATCGAGGGTTTGCCCTTTACGGACATTGCGGCGTTATACGCGTCCAGCACCTGCCCGACGTCGTGCCCGTCGCATTCGACGACGTTCCAGCCAAACGAAAGCCACTTGTCGGCGATCGGCTCGACGCCCATTATATCTTTGACAAAGCCGTCGAGCTGGATGCCGTTAAAGTCCAGAATTGCGCACACGTTGTCGAGCCCGTGATGCGCGCTCGTCATTGCCGCCTCCCAGATCTGGCCTTCCTGGATCTCGCCGTCGCCCATCAAGCAGTATACGCGGTTCGGTTTGCCCTGTTTCTTCATCGCAAGCCCCAGCCCGTTGGCGATCGACAGCCCCTGGCCAAGCGACCCGCTCGAACAGTCGAAGCCCGGCGTAAGTTTCGCGCTGGGATGGCCCTGCAGTATGCTCCCAAGCTTGCGCAGAGTGTCGAGTTCACCGACAGGGAAAAAGCCTGCGCGCGCCAGAGCGGCGTAAACGACAGGACAGGCGTGGCCCTTTGATAAGATGAAATAGTCCCGCCCGTCCCATTTCGGATCAGCCGCGTCATACTTCATGATACCGCCGAAGTACAGCGCAGTCACGAGCTCTGCGGCGGAAAGGGAACCTCCGGGATGCCCCGACTTCGCCTTGTTGATCATGGTAAGGATATCTTCCCTTATGACCTTGACTTGATCGATCAGTTGCTTTTTATCCATTATGACCTCCTGAAATGTAACTAACGCGAGGGCTGCGCGCCATTTCGCGCGGAGCGGGTGAAATGAGTCCGCCCTGCGCGAAAGGACATGCCGCTCTCGCGCGCCTACTCGACATCGTACGCTTTTATCATGCTCTGAACAGAACCGGGGCTGCCGGATACATATAGAGAAACCAGTTTCAAGTCTTCTGAGGAGTTGTTCCAGAACTTATGCGCGCAGCCCGCGGGGTTATAAAACGCAAGGTGAGGCCGCAAAGCATACGTCTTGTCCGGATAGGTCGCGATACCGGCCCCCTCAAGCACAAAGACGATCTCGGCGGCGTCATGGGCGACGAAGTCGACGTCTGGGACGCTGCAGCCCGGAGTCAGGCGATGGTATGCCGCTGAGATTTTATCTCCGTCGCATATCGTCGTTTTGAAATGCCCGCTCTCGACCTCCCCTGCCGGCGCATTGAAGAAGTCCGTCAGAAGATGCTTTCCGCTTCCCGTGTACGGCTCGCTTATGCCATGCTCGACTCTTCCGACTTCCGCGATCGGTTTCGGATAGAACACTAGAAGGATCACGTCGTCAAGTTCCTGATGAGAGTTACCGTGAGGCAGCCCCGCGGGCAAGTAAGCGCAGACGCCGGGAACGAGCGGGCCGCCTTCGCCGTCCGCAAAACGCATTTGGCATCTCCCGTACAGCGCAATTTCTATCTCCTCCGCCGCGGGATGGAAAACGTAGTTCTCGTACGGGGAATCGACGCCGGGCTCCTGTTTTACCCACAGCAGGGAAAAGTCGTCAAACTCCAATATGGTCTTGCAGTCGTGCCCAAGGTCAAAATCGCCGTCATGGCTTCCTCCGATGCGCGTTCTCGCTCCGGGTACAAAACTGTTGTCCCTTAAATCGATGCTCTTGAGGCAGTCGATCACCCTGTACCTTTGGTTCTGTTCCATAAATATCGCTCCGCCTTTGTTGAGTTTTCTGTAGATTATTATACTATATTCCGTGAAATAGTCAAGAACCAACAGATAGCTCTGACAGATGGGTCCCGACCGGGTGGTTACTATGCGTCGCCGTCGTCCGGCGAGCCGGAGGAGGCTTGACGGGCTTTATTGTTGAGAGCTGCTATATGTTTCTCCCTGCGTTTTTTCACTCCGCGATAGATGAAATACGCGATGCAGCACACGACTGCGATGACCACCAGCGCGGGTGCAACTCGGATCAGGACGAGCAGGAACCCCTGGCAGAACGCTACGAACCCGTTTACACTGCGCGTAGCCGTGTCGCTGAGCTTTTCGCCAAAGTCAGGTTCAGGGACTTCGGGTATATCTATTTCGATCGGCTCATAGAAAATTACCTCGAACAGCTCAACATTGATCGTAGAATAAATGATGCCGTCGTCAATTATGGCTTGCTGGTTCTCGGCGTTCCTAATGGCAGTCTGCACACTTGCAAGTTCTTTTTCGAGATCGAGCGTATCGGACGTCTCCAGCTTACTGTTTTCCAGATCCTTCAGCAGACGGGCTTCGCGCTCGCGCAAGTCGCCGAGAACAGAGTCGGTCTGCCGGTATTTTGCGGTAACATCCTCCGAACGCTGATCCATGCTGAGCAGGTTATAGTTTTCCTGCGCCATTAATATGAAGTCCGAAAGGTACTCCGTATCAAGGCGCAGCGTGTATTTAGCGTTCCTTTCCGTTTCCGGGAACCGTATGTCCCTGCCGGTTACGGTTGCGCGTTCTACATACCCGTTCATGTCGCTGAGCGTAGTGAGCAAGGTACGGATTCCCGCGCTGAACGCCGTCGTCTGCAGCTTCAGATCTACGGTATATACGATTTTTTTGCCTCTGGAACTGGACGGCGTCAGCAGGGGAAGCGGGACCGGGCTTTCATCGGCGTCATATGCGCCCTGGCCTCCCGAACCCGACGCGTCGCCGGACGCAGCCGGAGGCGAGGAACCTTGCGGGGCCGAACCGCCGCCAGCGAATCCTCCGGCTGCGGGACTGCTCGCAGGGCTGTTTGAGGAACTGCCTGACAAGTTGTTAGAATAACCTTCCGAGGATCTGTTGTCGCCTTTTGCGCAGCCGCCTGCGGTCATAGAGAGTATGAAGACAAGCGCGATCGCGAGGATGAGTATAGGGCGGCGTCCGGATATAATGTGTTTCATTTCGCTTTCTCCCAATATGATTTGTATGTTGCCGTTTCAGACATGACATTAAGATATATTGCTAACATATTATTAATATGTTAGCAATATATTACAATTGTATTAACCAGATATCAACGCCGAAGCGGCAACAAAAAGTTCCAATGCGGTTACAGGTGTGTTTTGAAGAAACAAGATGGCGATCACAGACCGAAGATTTCTTGTTTGCCGGCGATTTCGTTGATATATCAGCGCGCTCATGGTAGTATACTGGCGTGCGTATATATACGCACGCCAGTATATATGCAAACTGACTGAAGACGAAAGTCTGGACAGCAATCGCAGACACTCACGCGTAACTGCCTGAGCCATAACATGGCGTCTGCTCATTACAGACGGATTGGAAATAGTATGCCAGATAGCAAGACACGCGCAGCAGAGAACAAAGAAAAAAAAAGGACGCCGGCCGATCAACGCAGCATACGCCCCGTCCATGCACTTAAAGCGCTTTACCGCAGCCCCGCAAGGACCATGCTTACCTTGATACTGCTTATAGCCGTTACATTCGAACTGTTCACACAGACGGCGGAGTATTCTGTCACAGCGCGGGAGACGGCAAACGCGGCGGGCCGGTACCGCGGCGTCGGCGCCGTGGAAATCGACGCGCCGACTTCAGGAACTCCGCTGGATTCATATACCCCGGAGGACGACGCGGCGTATGAACATCAGTACCGGCCGCTGACGCGGGAGCAGATCGAAGCTATATCCGCGCTGCCATATATCTCGTCGGCTGACGCACGGTACATGACGGCGGGAGTATCAAGCGATTATCGCCGCATGACCGAGAGGGGGTCGATCAGCGACTTCACGGGGCGATGCTTTGTCGAAGGTACGCTGTCGAACATCAACTATGACTTGTCGATTTTGATATTGACTGACAGCCGCCTTGTGGCGGGAGAGCTTCCCTGGGGTAACGTATGGTCGTATGTATACGTCGGATTTACTGCCGACGGGGTCGGCAGCAACGGATACGGCAGAAAGTATATGGAAAGCAGCATGACCATCGGGGAGCGGTACTTGTTCGTCGCCTATGCCGACAGGAGATCTTTTTTAGACAACAGCACGGTTTACCTTGGCAGAAACAATGCGGAACCGTGGTGCCCTTCGATTTGGAAACTTGACGGCGAGGCGATCGGCGGGAGCGGTGGGACCGCGGGGGATGCCGCAGTCGCCGGGGACGCGGGGGACGCCGGTGGCGCCGATCCGGGCGGCTATCTCGAACACGACAGGTTTGAGCCGCTGCGAACGCTCATCGCAATAATGGAAACGGATAAGTACACGTTTGACATGGTGTACACAGACGATATGAGTACGATAATGCGGTTCGCGCAAGGCTTCATGGCGATCCGGGACGGGCGCGCGCTGACCCCGGAAGACAGAGCGAACGGCAACCGGGTCTGCGTGATCAGCAAAGAGTTTGCGCGCGCGAACGGCGTCGGCGTTGGCGACACTATTACAATGAAGATGGGAGCGAGGCTCTTCGAGCAATACAACGGTCTCGGCGCGCTCGCCTCTATAAACCCGCGCTATTCGCCTCCCGGAGAAGAGGCAAAGCTGGAGATAGTCGGAATATACACAGATACTGACGAGTGGGGAAAAAGAAGGACCGAGCCGAACTGGAGCTACTCGGTCAACACGGTGTTCGTGCCGGTATCGCTGCTGCAGGTTGGCGAGAGCCAACTCGCCGGGCATATGTTTACGCCCGCGGAGTTCAGCTTCAAAGTCGCCGACGCGTGGGACATACCGGCGTATATAAGGGACGTCGCGCCTTTGATCGACGATATGGGCCTGACCCTGAAGCTGAGCGAGGGCGGATGGCTTGAAATCGCCGATAACTTCAGACAAGCGGCGAGGTTGTCGATCATAAAAATAGCGGTGTTCTCCGCGGCGGCCGCCATTGCTACCGCGTTTACGGCGTACCTGTTCATCAGCCGGAAGAAGAAAGACTACGCCGTCATGCGAGCTCTCGGAAGAACACGCCGGGCGTCCGCGCTCGTCATGCTGATCCCGCTGACAATAGTCGCTGTGGTATCGGTACTCGCCGGGGGCGGCGCAGCCTGGCGATACACGGCGGTGACAATTGAGCGGAACAATCTGCTGCAAAGTCTGGAAGGATATGCGGTAAACACGAGCATCCCTGCTGGCGTCATACTCGGATGCGTACTCGGAGTGACAGCCCTGACGCTGCTGTTCGCCCTGCTTTTGCTGACGCGCCTTGGCGCGCTGCCGCCGCTCGCGCTCCTGCAGGGAGGCGACGGCGCCGCCGCCGCGCGGCGGGGAGAGAGGAGAGGGGAGAGGAGAGGGGAGCGGAGAGGAGAGAGGAGAGAGGAGAGAGGAGAGAGAAGGCGCGAGGGAAAATCCGGCGCAGTTAGCGGTAAAAGCTCCGAAGCCACGGCCTGCGATCCGGTATTTGACTTTAACCCTTTGCGCGACGCGGGACCTTTGCACGACTCGAGCCCCTCGAGCCCCTCGGGCCCCTTGCGCCGCTTGAGCCCGGCGCTCTGCGCACCTCTCCCGATAATCGACTCGAAGAGCAGACGTCTCGGTTTCATAGCGGGATACACGCTAAAACACATACGCAGAGCGACGTGGAAGTCAGCGTTGACGGCGCTGCTTGCGCTGCTGATGTTTGCTGCTGCAGGTCAGCTTGCCGTGATGAAGCGATCGTACGCAGACCTTGTAGACAATACAGAAATCATTATCAGGTACGCAGGCGGGGCAAGGCTCAGCATCCTTCCGAAAATAGTGAACTCCGGCTATGTCCGCGATCCGTACTACGACGTCAGCGCGATGATAGATCTCGACGACATAACGACGCCGCTTGTCATTACGAACAACATGGCGAGGTTCGCCGGAGAAGAGGTCTTTGTAACATTTGCCGACGGTTTCGACGAATCATCCGCCGGACAAATCGGCGAAGTCGTTTTTATCGGGAAAGAACTGGCCGAAGCGCGCGGAATCACACCCGGCGACACGCTGACGCTCAGATCGCCTGGCTTGTTCAGGAGGACTTGGGCGAGACTCAGGTTCAACTACAGCAATGAGAATCCCGGCCTCTCTGAAGAAGAGCTGCTTGAGATCGCGTATGACGATATCACGGAAGCGCTCAGGAAGACGACTGATATATTTACTGTCGCCGGTACGTTTACAACATCATCGGGGAACTACGAAAGCATAGCTTTTGCGCCCGGATCGCTGGAATCGTTCACGCTTATCGGCATACAGAGTATGCTTAGCGTATCAGAATACACATTAAAAGATAACCTGCTGGCGGACGATTTCATCGAGTTCTGTATAAATCAAGTACCCGGCGTCGCAGTCAGCCGGGTAACATTCGTTATGGATACAAGTAAACTGAAGAATCCGGAAAACATTCTGAGGCTTCTGGAAACGCTGAGCCCGATACTTATAGCCGTCACGCTTCTGATCGGCGCATTCCTTTGCTGCCTTGTAGTGCTGCAGTCGTCGAAAGAAGCGGCGATAATGCGTATGCTTGGTACGCAAAAGCGTATTACGGGAGCGGCGCTGGCGCTTGAACAGATTATTCTGAGTCTGTCGGGTATAATCGCAGGGAGCTGCGCGCTGTTTCTGCTGAAAGGGCGGACGCTCGCAGCGGTGTCGGGAGATATTGCGGTATACGGCGCTATGTACTTTGCAGTAATACTACTGGCTGCCGCTGTGACCGCATGGCTCGTCACAAGGCGCGAGGCGCTGGCGCTCCTTCAAACGAAAGAGTGATCGCGACCGTTTGACAGCGCCTACGGCGCGCACCGCGCATCCGCTCGGTGATAGTAACTTACGGGCTGATAAACTCGTGTTTTTTGTTAACTTTTCTGGTCCGTAAGTTCTAATGCGCTCTGCGGAGCGCAAGGAGTCAGAAGTCAGGAGTCAGAAGTCAGAATGTGGACGGGAGTAGGTGGTTTCGTGTTTTTTGTTAGCTTTTCTGGTCCGTAAGTTACTAATGCCTGGCGTAGTAGCCGCGCGCGTAGCTGTAGTAGAAGTCGCGTATGATCCCGGTTTTGCGGGCGACTTCAGGGTCGTCCGGCGACCCCATGATCGCGGCAAGAAATGCGAAACCACCGCCGGGAGCGAAAGTATCCACATAATCGTACAATGCTTCGCGAAGCATGTCGTCATCGACGGCGGGGCTGCCGAGAACGCCCTGATTGTCCCAGCAGCCATTCAGTACGAGCGAGTTGCCGTACTTTTTCTTTATGGCCT
>Ga0082212_10013236_pt1 | contig 10330 bp, 5 predicted proteins | sample TergutNt197P3_FD_71548 | JGI IMG/M metagenome (GOLD analysis project Ga0082212, IMG submission 71548) | Neocapritermes taracua P3 segment gut microbial communities from Petit-Saut dam, French Guiana - Nt197 P3 | ecosystem: Host-associated > Arthropoda: Insects > Digestive system > Gut ...
AATAAGCGTATTGCCAATAAAAGCATCCCTGTTTTCGTTGATACAGTCCCATATTACGATACTTGGATGATTGCCATCACTCCACACCCAATCGGTGTATTCTTTACGCATCTGTTCATCCCATCCGTGATTTTGCCAGTAGAGCCATTCGTTTTGGAGTACGATGCCGTATTCGTCGCATAAGTCGTACCAAAAATCGGGAACAATACCTACACATATCCGAAAGGCATTCCAGTCAAGACTTTTGGGAATATCTATCAGCATCTTTTTTACCCATTCCCTGTCCCATGCGAGGTTTCCGCAGTCAGGGTCTTCAAAGAAACGTTGGAGGGTAATGTTACTTCCTCGTAAATAGTATCTTTGGTTGTTCAGCGTGAAAGCCTTTCCGGCGGCTCCAAAGTCGCGCATTCCGAAATTAACGGCATATTTATCCGTTAATTTATCGCCATCATATATTTTCACTTCTCCTTCATAAAGGAAAGGGGCTTCGGGAGTCCACGCAACAGGCTGCTCTATAGGTATATTTAATTCAAAATACGTTCTGTTATCTCGCTTTGCGCGTCCTTCCAGGGTTTGAGTCGCTACTGTTCTACCGCTGTTTTTTTCCTTAACGGTAAACTCCATTTTGCAATTGTCCCACATAGGAGCACCGTATTCCATCTGCGGCGGATAAAGGCTGCGGACAAGTATTTTTGCCGTTACCGTTTTCCTTGCCTGCGACGGCAGGAATAAAACCCTATCTACCCTGATCTTGCCGGTTGCCGAAATAAAAACATCATCCCAAATGCCGGGCAAGTAGTGCGCTTTTTCCTTGTCGGTACCGCCGGCAGCTTCACTTGGAAGCCACGCCCTGTCGCCCACCAAAATTAATATTTCATTTTCCTCGCCAAATTTAACTGCGCCGGTAATATCCATATCTATGGGTGTCCAACATTCGATGGAACGTCCTATAAACATTCCATTTACATACAGCATCGTCACGTACTGGCTTTTCTTGATAGTCAGGAACAACTGTTGCCCACTCAGATTTTTATCTATCCTGATTTTCTTTTTGTACCAGTTGTACATCGGCGTGTAATCCATGTCTTCAATAAAATTGTGATTCTCTTGAATGACAGCGTCTTGTTCTCCGTTTTGGAAAAACTTATTGTATTCAGCGACACGTGGTACAGCTAAGTGAATGAGGCCGGGTACCGGGATTTTTCGGGTAAATCGGGCAGGAGGAAATGCTGTTTTTGTTTGGTCAAATTCCCATTCCCCGTTTAATGAAATTACCGTTCTGCCTTCCTGCGCAAAAAGCAGGGATGAACAAAAACAAAAAACAAATAATGTGATTACTTTCTTCATATTATTACTTTGATTTTAAATGAAATATAAAATATTAATTATTGCTTAGAACCTGTTAAAATGATTTCCTGTCAATCATGATAAATTGATTTTCGATGATTTTTTGCTCTCTGTTCAAAATTAATTCCGCTATCTGCTTACCCATCAGGTTGAAATCTGTGGAAATAGTGGAAATTCCTTCTGAAATAATACTTTTCAATGCAGTTTCGTTGTAGGAAAGGATCCCTATGTCTTTGCCGATTTTCCATTTTTTTTGCTTGGTGGCGTTAATTATTGATACCAAATCAGTGTCTTCCACAGTAATAAATGCGTCATGTAACCGTATATCGCTAAATTGTTCTATGGTCACAACTTTGGTTTCGATAGGAGATTCCTTTGCAAAACGATTAAATCCGGTCAGAATCTCTCTCGATCTGAAATCTTCATGGTTAACCAAAAATAAACGGCGATATTTACTGATAAGGTGTAGCTTTGACTTCAGAATCAGGTAAATGTCATCTTCAAAGTTTTGATAAACGCCCGCAAACCGATTACCATATTCATTGAACCCTAAATCTAACAAATATACTGACTTGGCGTTCAGTATCGACAGGATTTCAGGTATTCGTTTGTGTACCATTGGCATAACAACAAACGTATTGTATTGATTAATAGATGTTTTTATTAGCTGTTCGAAAATTTTTATATTGTAATGGTGAAAATATATGTCCACATTGCACTTGCCATTTAAATGATTGATAAATGAGTTGTACAGTACCTCTTTATAGGATGAAAAGGTCGTAAATAACAAGAAAATATTATGCGACGCATTGGTTTTGATACTCGACACAAAATATCCTTTTCCGGGGATGGACTTGATAACCCCGGATGATTTCAATGCATTATAGGCAGTAAAGACAGTACCTCTTGAAATTCCATACATCGAAACTAACTGATTGACTGATGGGATGCTATCTCCAATTTTGAGCAAACCATTGTCAATCTGATCGCAAATGGAATGTATGATTTGTTTAGAAATAGGTTTATTTACTTTATAATCAACTATATTGTATTCCATATTGTGAGGATTTATTGAAACGCTTCGGTACCATTTATTTTACAGGAATATCCCTTATACTGTACACATTGTCGTTATTAAGCGTATATTCACCTTTTAGCAGATACTCTCCGGCATTATCCGGTATTTCGACTTCGAAAGAAACAGTCAATACTTCGTAGGGTTTTACATTTACTTCTTTCTTATAGGTAGAAACGATCCGTTCTCCATCCAATATACTCAATTGGATTTCCCGGTTGAACGGCTGTTCCAAATCATTGATAACAAATACAGGGACATTGATTTTTGTTCCTCGAGCGTATTCTTTTTCCCATGTATCAATCATCAAACCTACCGGCGCAAATGCGGGTTTCATGTATTTGTAAAAGGAGGGTTCGAAGATTAAGTTGTTTAAATCTATAAAATTATCCGAAGTTTGTCCGCGCGGCGGTTCGGTACGCGAATATCCCAACCCGCAAAAATGCAATACGCCGACAGCTTTGCGATGCGCTCTCCAATATTCGGTCATCTCAGCTTCCCTGCGCGCATAAATATACAATCTTTCCGAATTGGTGGTAGCTTCAGGCCAAAGCGTTTCATACACATTGTCGGTAAGCGTCGTTGTCGAACCACCACGATTCAGCCATAACCAACTATATTCGTTAATTATTATTGGATTATCAAACTTAAACTCTATTCCGTATCTTCGCGAAAGTCGATCCGCTGCATCATTGCCGCCGTAAGAATCATAATCCGGACGACGAATGACGCCAAATAACTCTTTTTTATATCCTTCTTCGGGGTTTTTATCCCTGTTGTTGTATTTTGAATAAAGGTATGGATGCGATTCCAACATATCTGTTTCAGCCGCAGGCGCCGACCAGCCATTGTCCCACGGACGATTGGACAAATCAAGATCGCGAACAAGATTGATGGCAATGGCTATCTCTTCGCTAATCGTTTCATTTTGTGCATCCCAAACCACTACGCTTGGGTGATTCCACCGTTCACGCATCCAGCGACGGTATTCTTCTGCAATATGATGTCCTTTGATATTCGGTTTGCTCCGCAGTCCCCACAAGGGAAATTCGTCCTGCAAAATAAATCCCAAACTGTCGCAAATCTCGTACCAGCGTTCAGGAGGGAATCCGATGCAATAACGCATCGCATGCCAATTCATATCTTTGAAGCGTTCGTGCAAAGTAACGGGCCATTCATCCTCCCACGGCAAACGGGCACGGTCGGGATCTTCCAAAAAGCGAAAAAAACAAATGTTTGTTCCCCGCCAGTAATAGGGTTTTTCGTTCAGCAAGGCAACTTTTTTCTCAATATCAAAACGAAACGAACGCATTCCAAATTTTGTACTTTTATGGTCGGCATCCGTGCTTAGCGCCAGTTCATACAAAAACGGCGACTCCGGAGTCCATAAGTGAGCGCCTTTCATATCAATTTCAAAGTCAACCTTCACAAAACCGTCTTCCCTTGTTGTCTTTGGCTTGATTTTTCGAGAAGCAACTTTTTTTCCCGATGCCGCTTCCGATACATTGTATGACAGGCTTAATCCGTTAGATAATTCGGTATCTATTTCGGCTACAACACGCAATTTTTCATTGATTATATCAGGAACGCACTGTATGTTGTTGATATAAGGTTTGTTAGAAAGCGTGATTTCAATATGGTCATAAATACCCGGAATATATACAATTTTCTCGCCATCACGTCCATCCAAAACCGTGTCGGGAAGTAACGGACTGCAACCAACGCCAATGATAATCTCATTGGTTTGTCCGGCCGGCAGTAAAAAAGGTTTGATGTCGAAATAGGAAGGCGTAAAACAATAAGGATTTTCGCCAACATACTTCCCGTTGATATATAGCTTAGTATAATACATTGCCTTATGGATTTTGAGTTCTATTTTTTCGAAATCCGTTTTCGCCAAATCAAATTTGCGTTGATGCCAATACCATCCGTCACGGTAACGTGTACCCGCAGTATCGAGCGCAGGAACAGCCAAATCCACAAGTCCGGGTACGGGGATTGTAGAAGCAAATGAGCCGGAAGGAAATTCTCCGGCAGTTTTGGTAATGGTCCATTCTCCATCCAAACGTATCGTTTGTCGTTTATCTGTATCATTTATACAGGAGGCAAGAAAAAAAGCCAACACGCTAAAAATAAAAAGATTAATTGGTTTCATAAAGCCATTTATTTAGATTGATAAATTATTGATGATGCAAATATAAGCCTTTATTTTTTATTATACCGGTTTGTACCGGTTTTTTTTTATGTACTTGGGTTTTATATAAGAAAAATCGGAAACAAGCAAATCCCTTGCTTTTTTCTGTACGTCCGCAAAGTTGTCAATTAAGAAAGCAGTGTTTTGAAAATCACGTTTCGTTCTTTGTGTGGAAAAAACACCTTGAACAGCCTCGCAAACACAATTTAAAATGAGAAAATTTTATACTTTTGTCTTTTTTTAGCGCTACAGATTTTTATTCGATAATAAAATTTCACACACATGAACAAAATTATTTTATGCGGATTCGCAATCAGTATTTGTATGAGTTTGTCGGCTCAGAAATGGCAACCGGCTGATCCGGAAGCTACTCCGGAGGCAAAACAGTTATTTGCCCGCCTGGTCAAGATTCAGGAAAAGGGTATTATGTATGGACATCAAGATGATCTTATGACCGGTCGCACATGGAGGTATGAACCGGATCGCTCTGACACAAAAGAGGCTGTTGGCGATTATCCGGGATTAGTTGGATTCGAATTGGGCGAATTGGAACTGGGTGGCAGATACAGTTTAGATTCGGTCGCTTTTGCCAATATGACCGAGCGCGCTCGCTGGTGGCACAAACAAAACGGTATTATCACAGTCAGTTGGCATATTGTTAATCCCATTACATCGCAATGGCCCGGCATCAAAGAACCTAATGGGGCCGGTTCATCATGGGAAGTAGCCATGATTTCGGCCAATGAACTGAATGCCGTCAAAACCATTTTACCCGGTGGAAGCAACCATGCCATGTTTAATACCTGGCTCGATCGTTTAGTTCGTTTTTTTCGTACATGGAGAGATGATGACGGAGAATTGATTCCGTTTATTTTCAGACCCTGGCACGAACATTCAGGCAGTTTCTTTTGGTGGGGCAGAACACGTTGCTACGACGAAGAGTATGCCGAATTATGGAGATATACGGTTAAGTATCTGCGTGAAAGAGGATTACACAATATATTGTATGCCTATAATACCGACAAAGTATATTCTCTTGAGGAGTATCTTGCGGGTTATCCCGGCGACGAATATATTGATATGCTTTCTATTGACTGGTATGGTGAAGGAGAGGAGTTCAATAGGAATGTAGATAAAGCGCTCAAATTCACTACCGACCTTGCTGCGGAAAAAGGCAAACTACATGCCTTGAGCGAATGTGGCCCGATTAGTCCCGATCTGCAAAAGATATTGGCAAATTATAAATCATCGTATATTTTGACATGGAGACACGCTCCCCCGCGTGGAGGCATTGTACGCACTACGACACCTCCAACCGCTGAGCAATTAGCAGCCATGACTCCCGAACAAAGAGCCAATTACGAGCGAATGAGAAACAGACCTTCGCACGAAGACCTGCTTAAAATCATGAAAAGCAACCCAAAATATCTTTTTCTGAATGATATTCAAGCAATTAAGTGACAGAAAAAAAATAAAAAAAGAATTACATGGTTAATAACTGCTGCTATCATCCTGTGTATGGCAGGATGAGGCGATAACAAGTGTTGCAAGATATGAAATATTGGTACTTTTTCTTTATGGTTGCGTTTTGTGCCGGCGGATATGCACAAAACGATTCAATTATTCCTTTTGATGATGCGTATAAACGAGTTTACAATGTAACGAAAGTTACTGATGGCAGTCGGCCTGTGATAGACGGCAGGTTAGATGATGATTTTTGGACAAAACACGGAGAATGGACTGACCGTTTTGTTCAGGTAAGCCCTTTCGAACGCACAATATCTGCATCTCCCACAAGAGCAAAAGTTTTATATGACAATAAATATATATATGTGGGGGTTTATTGTCGAGATGCTTTCCCGGAACAAATGAATCGGTTTGTCGGCAATCGCGATGAAAACAGCGTCGGCGATTTGATCAGCGTGGCTTTCGATACATACCACGATTTCCGCGCAGCATCGGAGTTTAATATCAATATTGGCGGAAACAGGACGGATTTGATTGTGACCGACAAACTAACCGTGAACTTGAGTTGGAATGCCGTATGGGAGGGACGAACACACGTGAATATGCCGGACTCTTCGTGGACGGCCGAGTTAAGAATTCCTTTCAATCAGCTCAGGTACAATCAAGTGTCCGATTCCGATATATGGGGACTTCATATCAGGCGTATCATACGACGGAACAACGAGGTGCAAAATTGGAGTCTTATCCCATTGAAAAACAACGGTCATGTATTTTCATTTGGCGAAATGCACGGTATGATCGATTTGCCCAAAGCGCGGGGAATCGAATTTTTGCCTTATGTGATGGGTAAATACAAAAGAGAGCCTGCCATACCGGGCAGTCCTTATCAGAAAGGTTACCTGTGGGGAGGAAATGCAGGCTTGGACGTAAAGGTAGGCTTGTCGGATTACACACTTGATCTAACGATAAATCCTGATTTCGGACAAGTCGATGTTGATCCGTCAGTGATGAACCTGACCTCCTACGAAACATTCTATGATGAGAAACGACCTTTTTTTCTTGAAGGCAAACATATCACTGATTTTTTGATGGGAAGCGACATGATGTTTCATACCCGACGTATTGGCGCAGTTCCTGCCTTGGGGCCTGAAGGTATAGACAACGTCAATAAATTTGCCGAAACGGTTAATAATGTACCTATTATAGGCGCCATGAAGCTGACGGGAACCAACACTCATGGAGTAACATTGGGAATCGTTCAAAGCGTTACAGCCCGCACATCGGTCAATGTGATGCGGCAGGGAAATTATTTATCTTCAGGTCCGGGTGCACAAGATGTTTTCGACAGGGAAGTATTAGAGCCATTAACGAATTTCACAGTAGCACGTGTCCAAAAAAATTGGGAAGGAAATACATTATTGGGAGGTATGTTTACTTCGGTCAATCGCGCACTTGACGAACCGCGCCTGAAAGATAATCTAATCCGCAACGCATATACAGCCGGTGTGGACTTTACCCAATTCTTCAGCAACCGCCTTTATTATGTTGAAATGAAAGGAATGTTCAGTTCGCTGAATGGAAGTGCGTCAGCTATTACGCGACTGCAAAGGAATGCGGTGCATTATTACCAACGTACCTCAAGCAAGGATTACTTGGGGGTAGATATGAATCGTACCTCATTAAACGGAACCGGCGGATATGTGAAAGCCGGACGTAAGGGAAATGCAAAATGGACTTTTACGGAGACGTTCAGCTGGTTGTCTCCCGGTTTTGATTTGAATGACGTCGGATACTTGAGACAAGCCGACATGATGAGTAATGAAACAGCAGTTGAATTTCGTCAAACGAATCCATGGAAAAAATTCAGAAGTAACACATTGAGCTTATCGCAAATAAATCAATGGAATTACGGAGGGAAATTTCTCGGAAACAGTATTGCCTTAGGTTGGAGATCGATGCTGTTTAATCGCTATGAAGCAAATATTACGCAGACCTATGGATTGAACAAGGTTGATACCAGGCGTTTACGCGGAGGGCCTGATATGTATTTTGGAGAGTGGTATAGTCCGGGAATTACTCTCAATACCGACAAGGCAAAGCGCGTTGTGTTTACAATGCAATATTCGGGCGATTATAATTTATCCGGCGATTACAGCCTTAATTCCATTTCACCGAGTTTATCGCTTCGTTTGGGAAGCCATGTATATATGACAGGGAAATTTACGTATGCCCGAAATTCGGATAAATTGCAATATGTAGCTACCGTTCCGCTTTCTTCCCAATCCGATCCGGCTTATATTGTCGGGAATATGGAGCAACAAACATACGGGCTTACTTTTAAATTTCAAGTCAATGTAACACCGGACGTCTCGGTACAATGGTATGCAGCGCCTTTTACTTCAACAGCTAAATACAATGACTTCAAAAAGGCAATGAACCCTGCATCACGCGTCCGCGACGAACGATTCCATACATTTTCTGCGGAATCGAATGAAATAAGCCTTTCAGACGGAAGATATACTGTTCAAAACGATGCAGGGAATTATACATTTTCGAATCCAAACTTCAACTTCAACGAATTCAGGTCGAATTTGGTAGCTCGTTGGGAATATTTGCCCGGCTCGACGCTTTATTTCGTTTGGGGACATTCCATGTCGAACCGTGCAGGAACTTATCTGCCGGGGTGGGATCAAAATTTAGATCGTATGTTTGGCCTGCCTTCCACGAATGTTTTTATGGTCAAATTGAATTATTGGTTTAATTTGTAAAATAATAAAATTCATTTCCGTTGCAAATCCAACATATTCTCAGCTTTAATATTAAACTCTTCAAGCCAGTCCAAAGAGCGTTTTAATTCATTAACCCTGTCGTTACCGTTATTGCGACCAATGGAAATTTTTGATCCTTTCTCCAAAGCAATCTCGATAAATCTTTTGTTTGGAAAATTCGTATTTGCTTGAATTTCTACAGCAACATTATTTTTTACGGCTGCGTCAATCAATTGACTCATGCGGGCTTCCGTCCAAAAATCGTCGAATCTGTGCATTATTTTGTTTGGCAAATAGGTTGGATTTGCCAAAATAGTAATTGGTTCATTCACAATAGTCATACAATGCTTAAAATATCGTTCCAGCCAGGCATCCTCGTCGTCAATGGAATACTCATTTTCGACCCAAAGCTTTTGATCATCCATAACCATCGTGTCCGAGAGAACGAAATCAAGTTTCGCTTGCAGGTTCGCATCAATTGTTGCAAACCAATCACGGTCATTAACTTGTAAACCGATCAACAGTTCAGGGAATTTTCTTGCATCTTCAATGAACGCTTCTATTTTTTCATTGTCGGAAAGCGGCCAGTCTCTGCCGGCATTTTCCAAGACACCGCTGCGAATACCGGTTTGTTTCATCCATTCGTACGCCTTTTCGGGGGTCATACCGCCACGAATGTGAATGTGATAATCAGTCAGCGGAATACCTTTCGCTTTAAGTCGGGCAACTTGTTCTTGCATTGCCGGCGACGGTTCAGGTTGTTGTTGCAGCGTTTGAGCAACAGTCGTATGGCAACCCAATATCACAGCTGCCAATATACATAATAAAGATTTCATTGTTATTAAAATTAGTTTCATAAAATTCAAGCGACATTATTGCGTTCAATATTTTGTGTGATTTTGAGACGCAAAGATACAAAAATAAAAATACATTTCGATTTTCAATAAAACAAGTTGTATCTTTGTGGGAATTTCAGGATTAGTATTTGAATATACATGAATTATTGGCGGTTTATATCGCTCATCCTCAGATTAATGCGGTTGATGCGTTGGTTGAGGAACGAAATTTTCAAAACCTCCTGCTTAAAGGATTGAATGGATCCGGAGCGGCTATGGTTATTGCCTCGCTTTTTACGAAACGGGCGGGAAGTTATTTGTGTATCCTCAACGACCTTGAAGAAGCAGGCTATTTCTACAATGACCTGATGCAACTTTTGGACGGTAAACAGGTGTTTTTCTTTCCATCGGCCTGGCACAGACATATCAAATATGGTCACCGCGACCCTGCCAACGAAATACTGCGTACCGAAGTGCTCAGTCTGCTGCAAAACGAACACTCCTCGCATATCATTGTTACCTGTCCCGATGCGCTGGCCGAAAAAGTGCTGTCGAAAAAAGAACTTTTGTTGAATACGCTCAAAATCAGCGTAAACGAAAAAGTGGACAATATGTTTGTGTCCGATGTGCTTGATTCGTTGGG
>Ga0082212_10013237_pt1 | contig 10329 bp, 10 predicted proteins | sample TergutNt197P3_FD_71548 | JGI IMG/M metagenome (GOLD analysis project Ga0082212, IMG submission 71548) | Neocapritermes taracua P3 segment gut microbial communities from Petit-Saut dam, French Guiana - Nt197 P3 | ecosystem: Host-associated > Arthropoda: Insects > Digestive system > Gut ...
GACTTTTTTCGGATTGCCGCTTCCGCCTTTTTAGAGTTAAAGGTCATCCATATATCCCCGCCTTTGGCATTCTTATCAACCGCAAAGTTCGATTCGGTCACATTGTTCCAAAAACTTTTGGGCGGCGTACGGCCGTTAAACACCCGCTTTATGGAGTGCCCGTCTTTTTTGAAATAATAAGGCTCGCCCAAAACTATGTCGACATACCCCGCAACATTGTCCAATATGGTCATATATTCGTCGATGCCAACGACCGGCAAGAACGGGCGAAGCGCAAGCAATGTCGGAATTCCCGCCTTTTTCAAATCTATAATCGTTTGGCACCGCGCGTCTGGGGACGGCACCGGCGCAGGCTCAAGATAATTATTTTCGGCCGAATATCTCGAAATGCTTATCCCGACGACAAGCACTTTGCCCTTGGCCTTTTGAACATGGTTATAGTATTGCAGCGATTCGATTTGACTTTGATTAAAGGTAGTTCTTGTTGTTAATGTCGCGTTACAGCTGAAAACGCGGCTGTGCGCGATGCCCGACAATATCCCCATTCCGTCCACCATTCGTGGCGGCGCAAAGCTGTCCGTGTCGCCGCTTATATAAATCATTCTGTGGGGATTGTTTTTGTTCTTTTCTAAAAACCATACGACATCGTTGGCGTTCGCGCTTTCATATTGGCAAAACCCGTCTTGAAGATAACAAAACGCGCAATTATTAGGACAAGGTTTATCGCGGGCAATCGGCCCAAGCGATACCATTGCGCGCGCATCGTCAAGATAGAAAGAATCGGACGCGGTTCTGTGGCCGCAAAGCTGTTCCGCGATCGAACGATTTTGATCAAAAATAAGATGAGTCACCGCCATTCTTCATCGTCCAATCAATTTAATTTCATCCAATAAATATCGCGCAAATATTCTCCTTCTTGAATAGTTTCGGCATACTCAAGTCCCAACTTTTTCAATGCTTTGATGCTGGCGATATTTTCCGGATGCGTTGTTGCGATAATATAATCGAATCCCAAAGTCTTTGCCGCTTCCGGATGCCCGGAAATCAGACGCGACAACAATCCGTGTCCGCGCGCCGCCGACTGGATTAACCATCCGCCGGTTTCCACCACCCGCTTGTCGGCAATGTCCAATATCTCTTTACAATGCGACAATGTTTCTTGTTTTACATAAAGCTGGGCCATTCCAACTAATTTCCCGTCGATATAAATCCCGTCGGGCGGCAATGCGTAATCAGCATTAAATAAATTATTCAGCTCTGTTTCGGTATAAGGGATAAGAAATTCCGGCCGCGTCAAATCATCATAAACGGCCTTTATAAGAGTACGCAACGCGCCCTCATCAGATTTGGGTATTTTTTTGTACACAATGTCCATTATTGTTTTACACCAGTTTTTCTTTTTTTATTTCTTCGGTTAAAGATGTCAGGTTTAAATCCGAATCGTAAATGGCATTCAGAATAAACGGCGCGCCGGCATCCAGATATTTGAAAAAGAATTTGTCTGTCGCCGGCATCGGAATGGATTCGATGTCGGCCCGGTCTATCCATACGAATTCGCCTTCGATGCATTCCGGCGGGGAAACATTATCAATTTCCGCCGTATAAATAAAATTAATCCAATTGAATTTTATGGGCGAGGTTTCGGTCAAAATGCCCAAAGTTTGAACCCGCGCCGCGTCCAATTTGATGCCGGTTTCTTCGAATACTTCGCGTAACGCCGCGGTTGTTGGGTCTTCGAAAGGCTCCACCTTGCCCCCTATCGGAATATACTTGCCGCTCCAAGGATCTTTCGCACGTTTGAGCAGCAAGAACCGATCCCCATGCCGCAAAATGCACGCCACAGCCGCCCTCTTCTGACCGATTATTGCATCTGTCATGATTTCTTCCTGTTTATTATTATATCGCTGATTTCTATTTGTTTCGGGGTTTTTAAAATGGATAACATTTCTTTGGCGACGTATTCCGGATTCATAAATTCGGCGGCCTTGTCCGAACCGTCGTATTTCTTAAAGAAATTCGTATTCATGCCGCCGGTAAAGACATTGATTACGCGGCATGGGGATTTTGCCAAATCAACGCGAAGGTTATCGCCGAATCCGCGTTGCGCGTATTTCGACGCGCCATACGTTATATGATTCGGTTTCCCACCCAAAGCGGCCGTCGAAATCACATTCAAAACATCCGCGCCGTTCTTTTTGATTAAATCGAATAACAAAGACGTCAGAAAAATCGGCGCGATTGCGTTGACGCGCATGGTGGCTTCCAACTCCGCATAGTCTATTGCCCCGACCGGCTGACCACTGAACAATCCGGCGCAATGAACAAGTGCATCAAATTCGGAATATTTTTCTTTTATTATATTCGCCGCCGCAACAATAGAATGTTCATCCGCCAAATCCGTTGGAATATGCGCGCAATCGTAATCCGGCCGCGACCGCGAAAGATTCACGATTTCGATGCCGTCGGCAATACAAAGCTTTGCAAATTCTTTGCCAAGCCCGTCGCTTGCCCCTGTTATAATTATCCGTTTCATGCTTAATCCTTTTGCATAATTATAGGGCGGATTTCGACAAAATTCAATAAACAAAATCGCGCCAGCGGCGCGATAAAAAGTCAGATGATTTTCATTCATTAGACCGGCTTGCGATGTTTGGCGGGGTGAAGTGTATTAAACATACATGAACCCCGCCAAACATCGCAATGCGGCCCGGATGAGGTAATTACTTGCGAACACCATATTGTGCAATACCAATTTCTATGCCGCCCGGAATAGTATATATTCCGAACTTCATACCTGCGGCCATTTGATTCCCCAATATTTCAACCGCGCCGCCGGCCAAGAATTTTTCCCGGGTCGCGTCATAGTCTTTCACCGTCAAATATGCTATCGTGTGCGGCTTAATCTGGGTTCCGTCGGGCAATGTAAACAAACCTATGACGCCTGCGAATGGCCAGAATTGGCGACGCGCGCGCATGCTGAAATAGTCAAGACCCATGGGCGTCGTCTCGCCGAATTTTTCATATTGAATTCCCAAAGTATTGTTTAAAAACGATAATGTTTCTTCCGGCGCCGCCGAATAGAATTCCGACCATGAAAGCGCGCCTTCGTTCTTCATGGGATTCGCGCGCACGAAAACCCACCCGCCCAATATGACGATAATCAGCAATGTATAAAAACCGATTTTATAAAATCGAAGCTTTTTCTTTTCCATGTTCATTCCTTTTGGTTGATTAGGTTATTATTCCCAATTGACGAAAATAAACCCGACTGTACTTTATACACGTCGGGTCTGTTTTTGCAAACTCGGCGGACCGAAATCTAGTTCAGCGGCGCCCCCCAGTTTTGTTGTATCTGTCTTTCGGCATCCATCGGTGATATTAACACCTGAGGAGTCAGCATGACGACCAAAACGTCGCGCGCGGATGAAGATTCGCGGCTTCCGCCCAATGCTATGAAATCCGGCTTGCCTAATCCATACCGCGTATCGTTATTCGCTTGGCGTTCAAAGCCGGACAACACCAACATCTGGCCCGATTCCATGATTACTTCCTGCATAAATGAACGTTCTTCGACATCCGGCAATTGCAGCGTTACCGCGCCGATTGTTTCAGACCTCATCTGAATCAATTCGCGTATGCTCATTTTGAAAAGCAGCAATATCCGGCCGTTTTCCAAAATATTCGGAAGCAATTGCATATTGAATCCGGTTTCCAAATCGTCTTGGTCGACGGTCGACGATTCGACAGTTGTAAAGTTGCGCGATTCGAATCGTTTGATATACCCGGTCTTGCGCGTGTTCGATACCGGCGCGATGCGATTGCTTCGCGTTGTAACGCCGACGTTCGTCACCAATGATATTTTGCCTTGTTTTGCCAATGCTTGGATAAGCGCGGTCGAACCCGCAACCGGCCCGAGCGACCCCGCATTGATTGCGCCCGCATTCGGCCCCGCAGGCGTGCCCCCAGGATTGGTGCCGCCGGTAACCGTACGTCCAGCATCAACGGACGTCAATCCCGCCAAAACCGCGACATTCAAACCGGATGCCGCCGCCTGGGTAGTGCCAGACAGGTTATTAACCGGGTTGGAAACAACATTTAATCCGGTCGCCGAATTAATCGCCGCGGCAAGATTCAGACCGAACGCAGAATTATTTGTAATGGAAACTTGCAAAACTTTGACATCGATTGTGACCAATTGGGAAAGGCGCCTGTTTTGACGCTCTATATATTCCGAAACGCGCGATTGCACGCTTGGCGGCGCGGTTACCGTGATTGTGCCAAGACTGCGCGATACTGTGAATTTTGCGCTGTCCGATCCGCCGATCATGCTTCCGACCGCTTTTTCAATTTCTTCCCATTCGCGCAGGTTCGATTCCAACGCCACAGAGTTTCCGTCATCCGTATGCATACGCGATTGATAGCTTATATCCGTGCCCAATGCGTACAGAGAAAAAGTCTTGGTTTCGGTTTCATAAAACACAACCGATTGTTTGTCGTAATACCATAACAAATCCAAATCCGTCGCAACTTGGGAAAGCAATCCCGACAACTTTCCGGTATACGCGATGTTCATTGTTTTCTTTAATTTTTCGTTCGACACCTGGCCGTCTATTTTCACGGGAATATTTGTCACAGAATGTATATTGTTCGCCAAGACTTGCAATGATACGGGATCGTTCAGCAATATGGTGATGCCAGTGTCGTCTTCGAATTCGTTCGGCAATTTATTGCGATGTTCCAAAACCACAGACCGGTCGCCAAGCCACACGTTTTCAGAAACGGAAATTGTATCGTTGGATACTTTGGCCATGGGGTTTTTCGCCATTTGGAAAGCATCGTACGCGTTAACAAAATCATGATCGACGGCGCCGGCCACTTGCTGAGACTCTTTTTTGGCGCAGCCAAAAGCAAAGAGCAAAGAGCAAAGAGCAAAGAGCAAATATGTTTTTTTCATGTTATCCCTCTATACAAACAACAATTATTGCTATTTGCTAATTGCTATTTGATAATTAATTTTTTGGCGTTTGCGCCAAAAAATTATTCCCCACCCGAAGTCGTCACGACGACAACCCGGTTTCCTTTGTAAAATTTTGCGTGCGGCGCCGGATTCGCGCGCGAGAAATTGCGAACCAATGCCGACGACACGTCAAGATATCTTCCTTTGAACACTGCCGAAGCCTGAATAGGATATTCGCGGGACGTCGCCCATACAAGGTCCCAGCCTTCCTTATTGCTCCAATCTTGCAACACATCGCGCAATGTTTGACCCGATGCCACTATCCATGAACGAACTTGGTCTGCTTTGCCTTCCGCGGGTTCCGCGTCATGTTCTGCGTATTCGGTATCATCGACCGCAATGTCGGATCCGTCCCAACCAAAGCCGCCGCCGCTGTTTCCTATGAATGCGCCGTTGTCGCCGAATTCAACCATATTTCCGAACGCGCCGTTCATCGATATATTGTTGACGACGGCCATGCGCCGGGCGTTCGCCGCCGCGCGCTCTTGATTAATTTGACGGCCAGACCGCGACATGGCAAGAACAGAAGCGCCGTCGTCTTCCATCATTTCCGCATGCATCAGTGGCATTTCCGCATTATGCTCGTATATATTGAATCCGCGCGGCGCAGGATATCCGTGCGTCATGTTCGCGCCGCCCGAAAAGGCAAAAGGATTGTTGCGGCTTCCGCCGAACATGCCGCCCGCATTTATATTATTTTCAACGACCAAATCCGCGCCGATATTCGACACTATCTTTATGTTTTCATCGCCGCCGGCAAAATTCTGGCTGATATTATTATCTACCGATATGGGCGCAAGCTGCATATCCGCGTCCGAACCCGGCGCGGGCCACACGCCGTTATAAACCTCAACCTCGGGGCATGGGTCGACGAATGGGGGAATATCTTGAACCGGGGCGGCGTCATAATATACGGGTTCCGCTGCGCCAGCGCACGGAGTTTCATAACCGCATACAGGACCGTCCGGTTCCCAAACCGGCGGCAGACCGCTTGCAAACGCGTACCCGACGCACGTCGCAAAAAGCGCGAAAATAAAGATATTCCGGAACATTTAGCTTCCTTTCCTATGGTATTATAAAAAGATTGTAACAAGTTGGGCGAATCGGAGCAAGGGAAAAAATAACGAATCGCAAATCGTAAATTTTGTGTTATACTGGTTAAAAAAGGCACGCATATGAACTTCTCTACCCCTGAAATAATTATCATAACATTGGCCGTTGTTATCATATTAATATGCGCGTTCGTGATGTTTTCCATTCATGCAAGCCTTCGCCGAACCAAAACGCTTGAGGTTTCAGTCGCAAAAATAGCCGGCGCCATTTTAAAAATGCAATCTATGTTAAAGGCCCGCGCCGCATCCGACATGGTGGCCCAAAATGCGGAAATAATTTACCAAGATTTGTTGCAGCATTTAACACCGATAATGCGCGCTTCGGAAATTTCCATGCGCGATACTTCGGAACATGAGCTTTGGCGCGCATTGGGCGGAATTCTGGACGAATATAATAAGAATCCGTTCGTGCTGGAACAGCTTCGCCGTCTTATAAAGCTGGACTCTTCAATTGCGCGCGCGACAGATGCGTTTTTAAATCGGGCCGAGCATTTATTAAGGCACCTTGCCGCGGCCGACCCGGACGGCATATTGGCATCAAGTTTTGCGGACGGATTATTGGGGCAAAGCATGACTTTGCTTTCCCAGGCAAAACAATTGGCAAATCAATAAGTTTGGGATTCGACGGCAAATTCAAATGTTTTATTTTGATGCATGGTCTTGATTTCTTCAATCGCCTTTCTTATGGCTTGGGCGTCTTCGTGTCGAGAAATATTTGTATTCAATTCCAACGGATTGATTGTCCAAAGCTCGTCCTCTTGGCCATAATTTCTCATCGCGCCTAATCGCACATCCATGCTAAGCGGGCTTATATCCGAGAATAAATCTATGACATGGCCGGATTCGTGCCGCAAATCAAGCAAGAAGTTATCGACGCCTTTGTACATTGGAAAATCGAAATTAATAAATAAGTCCCTTGTCGGCGCAACCACCATTAACTTTGCCCCGACGGCATGCGTGACTTTCATTTTGGGAAGGCGAAGTTTTTCTTTGAATACTTCGGAAAGGCCCAAATCCGATATCTTTTTGAACTTATCTTTGTCGAAATTAATCAGCGGGATTTTTTCTTCATTGATATCGGCATTTATCACATCTATCAGCTTGTCCATAAAAAGCTGGGCAAAATCAACCCGTGTCTCGGTCGGCATAGAATCCCACCCAAGAATCCGTGGCGCAATATCCGGCAACTTCATCGTGCGAATAAACGCGCCCGTCAGGTATTTTGCAAATTCTTTGTTATTTTCCACGGACATCTTTTCGACAAGCTTTTTGGTGTTGAACACCTTTTGCTCTGTCGTTACCGGTTCGAAAATGTCTTCGGGCAGTTTCATATTTTATTCCTTTTTCCTAATTATTATAGCACAAATCCTTAATTAGAGTGTATAATGACTTTTATGTTGAACAAAGACACCATTATTTCTATATCGAAAAAACGGAACGAGCCGGGGTGGTTACTTGATTGGCGGCTTGCCGCATATGAAGCGTGGAAAAAAATGCCGGAACCCCATTGGGCCGAAATCGATTACGCGCCGATTGATTACGATTCTTTATCTTATTATAAGGAACCGGGCACGGCACCCGTCCGCGATAATTCGGATTTAAAGAAAATATATGAAAAAATGAAGCTGCCCATTGCGGAACAAAACGCCCTTCTTGGCATGGCGACGGACGTGGTCATAGACAGCCGAAGCGTTCATACATCGTACACCGTGGAATTGGAACGTCTGGGGATTATATTTTTGCCATTTTCCGAAGCGGTTGAATGCCACCCCGAATTAATAAAAAAATATCTTGGAAGCGTGGTACCGCCCGGCGACAATTTTTTCGCGGCGCTCAACGCGGCGGTATTTTCCGACGGAACGTTTGTCTTTGTTCCGCGGGATACTAAATGCCCGATTGATTTGGCGTCTTACTTTCGTATAGAAACCGCGCATATCGGCCAGTTCGAGCGAACATTGATAATTGCCGAACCGGGCGCCGAGTTATCATATTTGGAAGGGTGCAGCGCCCCGCGCCGCCCAAACCACCAACTTCACAGCGGCGTTGTCGAAGTAATCGTGCAAGATAACGCAATCGTAAAATACGCAACGGTTCAAAATTGGTATGCGGGAGAATACAGTTCTTCAACACGAAAACAAACCGGCGGCATATATAACTTTGTCACAAAACGCGGGCGCGTTGGCGCGGCCGCGCAATTACTATGGACTCAGGTTGAAGTTGGAAGCGCGGCGACATGGAAATACCCAAGCAGTATTTTGGCGGGCGATTACGCGCATTCGGATTTTTATTCGCTAAGCATCACGCGCGGGGGCCAGCAAGCCGACACGGGAACAAAAATGATTCACGTCGGAAATAATACCACATCTAATATAGTATCATACGGAGTCGCATTGGAAGAATCGCGCCAAACATTTCGTTCGTTGGTACATTTTGGCGCGAATACGACGGGCGCCAAAAACGCAACCAATTGCGATTCGAAAATCATAGGCGACCGGGCGGTTATAAACACGTTCCCGACGATATTCCACGGCAACGGAAAAAACGACCAATCGCACGAAGCATCCACCGGAGCCGTTCCCGCGGACGCCCTCGCCTTTCTTGCCTTTGCCGGAATCCCGGCCGACGAAGCAACGGCATTAATCATCGGCGGCGCGGCGGCGCCGGTATTAAAACGCCTTCCCATGGAATTTTTGGTGGAATCGAAACAGCTGATACAAATGGCATTGGCACAGGAGTAATTATGAAAAACAAACCAATACTTTCGATAAAAAATCTTACCATGTCGCATGCAGGCAAAGAATTGCTGCATGATGTTAATCTTGATATCGACGCGGGCACGCGACATTTGATTCGCGGCGCGAATGGTTCGGGTAAGACGACGCTTGTCCAAACTATTGCCGGCGCGCCGAACTATAACGTCGATTCCGGCAAGATTATTTTCGACGGCAAAGATATTACGAAATTATCCACAACCGAACGGGCGTTGGCCGGAATATTTCTGGGGGCGCAAATCGTGCCGGAAATCCCGGGATTGACGGTTACTTCATTTTTAAAGCATTCCTTGTCCGCGCATGCGGCCGCATCCGGCCATGAATTGTCGGCGGGAGAATTCTTCAAAGACCTTGCGCGGGCGCGCGAACAATTAAATATCCCGGAAAACTGGCTAAGCCGAAGCATAAATGTCGGATTTTCCGGGGGCGAGAAAAAGCGCCTTTTATTCTTGCACCTTTTAATGTTAAAGCCGAAATTGGCGGTACTGGACGAGCCTGACTCTGGCGCGGATGCGGCGGCCCAAAAACTTTTCGCAAACGCAATCTTTGAAATGAATAAAAACGGCACGACATTTATTGTCATATCTCACCAAGAAAAATTCACAGAAATGTTGAACCCGACCGCAATAACGACTTTGGATCACGGCCGAATTGTGATATAATTATGTAAACTAAATAAAAGGATATAAAATGCCAGCGAAAAAAACACGCGCGACCCCCGCGCCAAAAACCCAATCCCCGAACACTATGGGACTTTGGCTTTGGAAAATGCCTTTGAAATTTACGGCGTTATCTGTCGGGATTCTTGTCGGATTCTTTCTTATTCTTGCATTAATCGGATTTATTATCACGCTGGCCAAAGGGCCCGAAGCCGCGTATGACATCGGATTCTCGGCATCACTGATAAGCGTGCCGATGATACTTTTATTCTTGGCCGCATGCGTGTTTGCGATATATAAATGCGTGAAATGGCTGCCCAATACGTCGCTTGACCGAACGGGTTATGTTGCGATCGACACAGGCGCAAGCATTATACAAATCTTTTTATTCGCGCTGCCCTTTATTATCGGATTTGCAGGATACACGGGATTAATGGCGTTTATCGTATATCTTGGGATGCAGAACAACCCGCTGTTCATCGTCGCGTACGCGGCCGTGATACTTCTTGGCCTTTATTTAATCGGGGTTATAATATCAAGCACGGTTGCGACATTCCGCCGCGGCCAATCCATGAATATCCCAAGGTGGAAATTATTGGCATCCATTCCCTTTGGGCTAAGCGCGATATTCTTCCCGGGATTTTTCTTACCCGAAGCTAAAAAGCCGGCGCCCGCCCTTATGCCGAAAACCAAATGGTTCGGGGCATTCATCAATTGGATTGTTGCGCGCCCGGCAAACGCGATTATCGTATTCGCGCTGTCGACCGTCG
>Ga0082212_10013238_pt1 | contig 10328 bp, 10 predicted proteins | sample TergutNt197P3_FD_71548 | JGI IMG/M metagenome (GOLD analysis project Ga0082212, IMG submission 71548) | Neocapritermes taracua P3 segment gut microbial communities from Petit-Saut dam, French Guiana - Nt197 P3 | ecosystem: Host-associated > Arthropoda: Insects > Digestive system > Gut ...
CATTTGAGGAAGTGGACGCCGGGACCATGGAGGCGCTCGCGTCCACGGGGGCGGGGAAGGTGAAGATATTTTTTTCAGCCGTCCTGCCCGCGGCCATGACCATGATTATCGCGTGGCTGGCCATGAACTTCGAGTCGAATTTCCACGGGGCGTCCATCCTTGGAATGGTCGGCGCAGGCGGCATCGGCCATATCATATCGGCCGCTTTCGGCAGCTATAAATACGGGCGGGCGTGGATGGCCGTCCTCGTGGTCGCGAGCTTTACGTATATTTTTGAGATATCGTTCAATTCGCTGAAACGAAAAATAAGCGCGTGAGGAAATTATTTAAATGCAGCTATTGATAAAAAACGCCGATATAATCCTCCCGGACGGGATTCTGCGGGGTTCGGGCCTTTACATTGAAGACGGTGCGATTGGCGGGATAGGCGGCGACCTGTCCCCCGGGCCGCACTGCGCGGTAATAGACGCGGCGGGTGCGTGCCTTATGCCCGGTATGATCGACATCCATTCGGATCAGATAGAACAGGTCGTCGAGCCCCGCCCGGGCAGCGTGATGGATATAGCGTACGCGATGCAGGAGCAGGAAAAGCAGCTTGTGAACCACGGCATCACTACAATGTTCCATTCCCTGTCGCTATGGAAAATCACGAACGCCGCGGGGAGGCGCAAGGCGGCGAGGGAAGAAGGCGTGATGCGCAAGCTCGCGCGGGAGATCGTGAACCCGGATCGGGCGCGGCTTATTACGCACCTGCTGCATCTGCGCCTCGACCTTACGAACCTGGAAATCGTGCCGACGCTGTTGGACATGCTCGAAGAAGGGTACGTATCGCTGCTCTCGTTTATGGACCATACGCCCGGGCAGGGCCAGTACAGGGATCTGGAAAAGACGAAGGCCTCGATGAAGGCCTACAGCCCGGAAGCCAGCGACGCCAAAATAGCCGAACGGCTCGCGGAGCGGATGAACGCGCCGAAAATCCCGAAGGAGACGCTGATCAAAATTTCGCGGCTCGCAAAAAGCAAAGGGGCCGCGGTAGCGTCGCACGACGACGACAGCATACATAAACTGGATTTTATGAAAGACGTCCTGCACGCGACGATAAGCGAGTTCCCGGTCGAACCGGAGTTCGCGCGCCATGCGACGCGCATAGGCATGACCGCGCTGGGCGGCGCGCCCAACGTGCTCGCGGGCAAATCGCATTCGGGCAATATGTCGGCGGCCGAAGGCGTCCTGGACGGCGGGATTACGGCGCTCTGCTCCGACTATTACCCGCCGGCGATGCTGCAGGCCGTTTTTTTGCTGCACCGCAAGCACGGGATACCGTTGCACGAATGCGTGAACCTTGTCACGCTCGCGCCGGCCAGGGCGACCGGCATAGACTGGCGCGTGGGCTCGATAGAAGAAGGCAGGGAGGCGGACCTGATTCTGGTGGACGCGTCCGGCGAATACCCGAGGCTGGTTACGGCTATCTGCGGCGGCGAGGTTGTGTCGACGCTTAACTACGCGCGTAAATTATACGCGGAGCGCATGGGGGCGAACGCATCATGATCAATATGAGCAAAAAGGAAATGTTCAGCATATTGTCGCAGGCGGACGGGGCTGAAATAACGGGCCTTGCGGCAAAAATCGCCGGCGCCCATAAAGTGGAAACGCTGAAAAAACCCGAAAAGAACCTCGTTATGCTGAAAGTCAGGGAGAGCGCCCGCAGCACGCTGTTTTACGCCGCAGAGGCGCTTGCGTGCGAATGCATGGTCGCGCTGGACGGAGTAAAGGGTTTTGCGTCGTGCCTGGGCGACGACATGGAAAAAATATATGCGATGGCCGTAATCGACGCGGCCGTGAACGCCGGCGCGCCGGAAACAGTGGAAATACTCGATATGCTGTGGAAATGGGGCGCCGATATAAAGGCGGCGCGCGCGCGCGAGGCCGCGCTTACGATGTCGACGAAAGTAAATTTTACGGTGATGGAGGAATGACGGGCATTATGACGATTGGGACGGTGGAGCGTAGATGGACGACAGACTTATAAACGGCGCGGGCGCGTACTACGGCGACGCGTTTGTGATGCAGGGCGTGTTCCGGGAAACGATGAACGCGCTGGCCCACCCATATAAAGTGTACAACATATTCGCGGGAGCGGATGTTGCCGGGACGGGCGGTTTCGCGCCGGGCGCCCCGACGCGTGGAGCGGACGCCGCGGGAAACGGCATTTCGGGGGCGGACGCCGCCGCAATGCTGCTTTGCAGTGTGTTCCTTGACAATACGGTTTCGCTGTACACGCACGAAAACGACGAATTTGCCTCGCGGATAAAAGAGCTTACGTATGTAAGGCTGGCGGGGCCGGAGGAAGCGGATTTTATCGTGGACACGCGCGGCGGCTTCGATATGTGGGAACGCGTGAACCCGGGCACGCTCGCCGACCCGCACAAGGGCGCGACCGTAATAATTGCCGTGCCGCAGATTAACGGCGGCGTGGCGGTAGCGGCGGAAGGGCCGGGAATAGACGGAAAAAAGACGTTCTATATAAGCCGGGAAATCGCCGGCTGCGTTTTCCGCGCGGCCGGACTGGAAATCGAATATCCGAAGGGCTTCGAATTGATTTTCCTGGACCCGCGCGGCGGCGTTTGCGCGGTCCCGCGCCACGTCAAAACTCACGGGGGGGCCGCCTGATGGCATATGTAGCTGTGAAAGGCGGCGAAGCCGCGATAGAAAAATCCATCGGGCTTTTAAAACTCTCGCGCAGCGGGGGCGGCGAAAGCCTGGAGATCGGCGTCATAATTTCAAGGATGAAGCAGCTTGTCGACCGTATTATGTGTGAAGCCGGGTTTTACGCGCCGGAGTACGCGGCGGCCGCGTTGAAGCAGAGCGAAGGGAGCCCGGAAGAGGCCGTGTTCCTTATGCGGGCGTACCGCTCCACGCTGGCGCGTACGCATTCCACGCTCCCGATCGACTGCCGCGAAATGCGCGTCACGCGAAGGATATCGTCCGCTTTTAAGGATATCCCGCAGGGGCAGATACTCGGGCCCACATACGACTATACGCACAGGCTGCTCGATTTCGGCCTTTTCGACGAAACGGAGGGCGACCTGAAATCGTTCGGCGAGGAATTCCATAAAAAACTGAAATGCGCCGGAGCGGCTGTCAATAACGTTCAGGATCCGCCGGGAGACGGCGCCGTGTCCATGAAAGCCGGCCGCGTATCCGACTTGCTTCGGGACGAAGGCATTATTGCCGCGTACGAACCGGACGACCGCGAGCCCGATGATATTACGCGCGACAAATATATGTTCCCGGCTTCCAGGAGCGTCAGGCTGCAGACGCTTTTCAGGGCCGACACCGGGTTCGTCAGCGGCGTTTCGTACGCGGGCCTGCGCGGTTACGGCTTTTCGGCGCACCCCACTATCGGGGAACTGCGCAGCGGCTATGTCGAGATAGAAATTCCATACCCGCTTGACGAATCGAAGAGCGTCGTCATAGGGGAAATACTGTTCACGGAAGTGGAGGCCTATGTTTCCGACCACAGGCGGACCGGCGGCGACCATGACGGCCTTGGCATTGCCATAGGCTACGGCCTCGTGTTCGGCCGCGCCGAAACGAAGGCGATAGCTATGTCGATACTCGACTGCGCGCTTAACCATCCGAATCCGGGGAGCCCGCCCAACGACGAGGAGTTTGTGCTGCTGCACGGCGAGGCGCTCGAAATGTCCGGGTTCATATCGCACCTGAAGCTCCCGCATTATGTGACATACCAGTCGAAGCTTGACAACATAAGGAAAATCCGCCGCGAAAACGAAGCGGCAAGGCTGGCTGCGGGCGCGGGCGCAACGCCTGCCGGAAACACAGCGGGCGCAGCGCCTGCCGGAAACGCGGCGGGCGAATACGCGGAGGTTTCTATAGATGAAGCGGAATGACTATAACTTCGCCTTTTTGGACGAAGGCTCCAAACGCGAGATCAGGCGGGCCATAATCAAAGCTATTTCGGTTCCCGGCTACCAGGTCCCGTTCGGCTCGCGCGAACTGCCGATAGGGCGCGGCTGGGGCACGGGCGGCATCCAGGTGACGCTGTCGCTGATAGGCCCGGACGACGTCCTGAAAGTCATCGACCAGGGCAACGACGACAGCGTGAACGCCATCAGCATAAAAAAATTCGTCGGGACCTGCACAGGGGTCGAGATTACCGACGACTCGGCGGAGGCGACAATCATACAGTCCAGGCACAGGATACCGGAAGAGAGGCTGCGCGAGGACCAGGTGCTCGTGCTGCAGGTGCCGAACCCGGAGCCCCTGCGCGGCGTGGAGCGGAGCCTCGCGAAGGCCAGGCAGATGCACGCGGACTCCGAATACAGCGCCGCATGGCTTATGCTGTACGAACAGATAATGCGCTACGGCAAAATAACTATGGGCGCCGGCTACCCGGTAATGGTGGACGGGCGGTACGTTATGGCGCCCAGCCCGATCCCGAGGTATGACACGCTGATGCTGCACGGCGCGGACTGCCTGTACCTGTTCGGCGCGGGGCGCGAAAAGATGATATACGCCGTCCCGCCGCACACGAAGGTGGCGCCGCTGGACTTCGAGGACTACGGCTTTGCGATAGAGGAAACAGCCGGCCGAAAATGCAGGATATGCGGCGCGGAGAACGTCTTTTTCGACGAAATATTCGACTCGGACAGGGGCGAAAGGTATTTCCAATGCTCCGATTCCGGCTATTGCAAAAAAAACGTTGAAAGGGGCGCCCGCGATGCTGCAGGTAATGAAAGTAGATGAACTGACCGTCAGGTACGGCGGGGGGTGCGATTATTGCAAAAACCCGGACAACCCGCTCGAAAAAAACCGCTGCCCGCGGTGCAGGTCCGTCTGGGCCGTGCGCGACCTGTCGATCGAATTGTATAAATCGGAAATTCTGGGGGTAGTCGGAGAGTCCGGCTCCGGAAAGACGACGCTGATGCGGGCGCTTTATTTCGACATCCCGGCGACTTCGGGAAGGGCGTACATCGACGCGTACCACGGCGGGGAGATTGACATATTCAGCGTGTCGAGCCAGCAGCAGAGGGCGATCCGGAACAACCTTCTCGGCATGGTGTATCAGAACCCGATACTCGGCCTGCTGATGAGCTATTCGAGCGGCGGCAACATCGCGCAGAAGCTGATAGCGGCCGGCGACAGAAACGTGGCGAAGATGCGCGGGCGAACGTCGGAGTTGCTGGATCATATGGAGATTCCGCTGAACCGCGTAAAAGAGCCGCCGAAAAACTTTTCAGGCGGCATGCAGCAGCGCGTGCAGATATCGAAGGCGATAGCCAACAACCCGCCCGTGCTGCTGCTGGACGAAGTCACGACCGGGCTCGATCTCTCGGTCCAGGCGAAGGTGCTCGATCTCGTCCGCATGGTGCAGAAGAGGCTGAACATATCGATAATCGTCGTGAGCCACGACCTCGCGGTCATCCGCATGCTGTCCGACAGGACCATCGTCATGCTGGACGGCAAAATTGTCGAGCACGGTTTCACCGACCAGATTATGGAAGACCCGCAGCATAAATTCACGCAGACGCTCGTTCATTCATTAATCTGATCTGCGCCTGCATATATAACGAAGGGGCTGGTATACGATGCTGATTATCAAAAACCTCGCAAAGACGTTCACGATGTACGTGGGCGACGAAAAAACAATAGAATGCCTGGACGGCGTGAATCTTTCGGTCGCGCCGGGGCAGGCGCTCGCGATCATCGGCCCGAGCGGCGCGGGCAAATCGTCGCTGCTTAAATGCATTTACGGCACCTATCTCGCGACTTCCGGCAACATATATTATACGGACGCCGGCAACGTCGTACACGATCTGACCAACATCGACCTGCAGACGATGCGGAGGCTGCGCGCCGACGAAATAGGCTATGTTTCGCAGTTCTTCCATGTGATACCCAGGATAGCCGCCATCGACGTTTTGTGCGAACCGCTGCTGAACCGCGGCTTCGACGCCGCGGAGGCGGAAAGCCGCGCGGCGGAGCTGCTCGAAATGGTCGGCATCCCGGAAAGCTTATGGCGCATGTACCCTTCGACGTTCAGCGGCGGCGAGAAGCAGCGGCTGAACATCATATACGGCGTCATAACGAGGCCGAGGCTCGTGCTTCTGGACGAGCCGACCGCGTCGCTGGACCCCGTTTCGAAAGGGCATGTGCTCGAACTGATAGCCGAACTGAAGAGGCGCGGCTCGATGATAGTCGGCGCGTTCCACGACTACGCCGCAATGAAGGTCGTCGCGGATCAAAGCTACCACATCGTGACAAAAAGCGTTTCGGACGTCGCGCGGAACATGGCGGCCGTATCATGAAGGACAAAGGGCTGATAGCGGATCTGCATATCCATTCCACCATATCGGACGGGCCGCTTTCTGCGGACGAGATATTCGCGCAGGCCAGGCTGAGCGGGGTCGGGCTGGTCAGCGTGACCGACCACGATACCGTGCGCGGGCAGTCCGGGTACAAGCGGAAAGCCGCCGAAAAAGGGCTGGCGTATATTAACGGGATTGAAATATCGGCGTATGACAAGGACGAGGACGTGCAGGTCCACATTCTGGGATACGGTTTTTACAACGACAGCCTGCTGGAGAGTTTTTGCGCGGGCGTCAGCGGGCGGAGAAGGGAAGCAGGCTTTAAAATGGCGGAGCGGATAATCGATATGGGTTACCCGCTTTCAATCGAAGAAATTTTAGGCTACGCCAAAGGCGGAATCATATATAGGCCGCACATCCTGCACGCGCTGTACGCCCGCGGGCATATTAAGACGCTGTACGACGGGCATTACGCCGAATGGTTCGGGAAAGGCGGCCCGGCTTATTTCCCGTTCGAATACGCGGACCCGCGCGAGGCCGTCGAGGCCGTCAGGCAGGCCGGGGGGCTTGCCGTGCTGGCGCATCCGGCCGGGTACCGGAACTGGGGGTGCATCCCGGGGTTGGTCGCGGCCGGTTTGGACGGTTTGGAGAGCCACCATCCAAGCCACCGCGCGGAAGACATTATGGCGCTGCTTGAGGCGGCGCGCGCGAACCGGCTGATAACTACGAGCGGCAGCGATTTTCACGGAATGTATTCCAGGAACCCATGGCCCATAGGGTTCGGCTGCGTGCGCGCCCGGAACGCGATAACGGAGTTTGCCGGGCAAACTGCCGGCGAAGGGGGCGGATACAGCGATGCTGTATGAAATAGACGCGCCGCGCGTGCGCAATGAAAAAAAGCTGTATGAAACGCCGAACGTCCATCCGTCTACGTCCGTGCGAAAATGCATGCTGGGCAGCTATACGGATCTGGGCCCCGCTAGTATGTTCGCCAACTGCACTATCGGCGAATACTCATACTTCGCGGGCGACAACCAGGTAATATGGGCGGACGTGGGAAAGTTTACGTCCGTCGCCGCTTTTGTGCGCGTCAACCCGGGGAACCACCCTATGGGCCGGATCACGCAGCACCACATGACATACAGGCGCAAGCAGTACGGCCTGGACACGGAAGACGACGCGGAGTTTTTCGAATGGAGGGCCGCGCACCGCTGCTCGATTGGGCACGACGTATGGATTGGCCACGGCGCCATAGTGCTGCCGGGCGTGCGCGTCGGCAACGGCGCGGCCATAGGCGCGGGCGCCGTCGTTTCGCGCGATATCCCGGACTTCGCCGTTGCGGTCGGCGTGCCGGCGCGCGTCATAAAATACAGGTTCGACCCTGAAACAATCGAAAAAATCAACGAAATGCGCTGGTGGGACTGGGACAGGGAAACGTTGCTAAAACGCTGGCGGGAGTTGCTGTCCGCAGATTTTGCCAATAATTCGCTTCTGCCGGAAGCGTAGCCGCGTCATTTTTGATATAATGGGCGCATTAATCGAGTTTGCGGCGATAGTCAAGCCGTTGCATATGGGCGACCATATAGGAGGAAACGGATATGCGCATCAGTTATGATGAAGGGCGGCGAATTTTCCTTATTCGCACGGAAAACACCGGCTATGCCATGGGCGTTACGGCGCTGGGCTATTTGAAGCATCTTCATTGGGGCGGGCCGGTCGCCGGCCCAGCGGACTTTTTGCTTCAATCTGACAGCTATTTGGAAAAAAATATCGTCGGGATCGACGGTTCCGGCGATCCGGATCAGGATATTAAAAAGGCGGAAAAGCGGAATTTTTTTCAGCGGCTCGACGAGGAGTACTCCGGCTGGGGCGGTTATTTTTACGGCGATCCCGGAATGAAGGTAACGTTCGCCGACGGATGCAGGGGTTTGCTGCTGATTTACCACGGCCATGAGATTACTGAGGACGCGGATAGCTGCCTGCTGCGGATTCTGATGAAGGACAATGTTTATAATTTCTATGTGGAATTGTTTTATCGCGTTTATCCGGGCCTGGATATCATTGACCGCTGGGTGCGCGCGGCGAATGAAACCGGACAGGACGTTACGCTGGAATCCGTCATGTCGGCCATGTGGCATTTCCCAAGGGGGGACGATTACCGGCTGACCCATATGCACGGCAAATGGTCGGGCGAGTTTCAGCTTTCCCAGGTTAAGCTTACGCAATCGGCCGTGACTTTGGAAACTAAAACCGGGATTTCCGGGCACCATTCCTGCCCCTGGTTTGCCCTGGACTGGCAATCCAACGCCACGGAGGAAGAAGGCGCTTTATACGCCGGGACGCTCCATTGGAGCGGAAGCTGGCGCATTACGGCGCAACGGGACTATTTGGAACGGGTTCGCGTAACGGGTGGCGTCCACGATTTTGATTTTGCCTGGCCCCTTGCCCCGGGCGAAGAATTTACCTCGCCCGTATTTTCGGGCGTATTTACCCAACAGGGCTTCGGCGGCGCCAGCCGGCAGTTCCACAATTATATGAAGCGCCACGTGCTGCCGCCCTATTCCCTGGAAAAAGAGCCCGCCATTATGTACAGTTCCTGGAACCTGTATACGTTCAATATCGACGAAAAGCAGGAAAAAGAAATAGTGCCGCACGCCGCCGCCATGGGCATGGAGCTTCACCACGTTGACGACGGATGGTTTTCTACCAGGGACAACGATTACCAGGGTTTGGGCGACTGGCGGATTAATAAGAAAAAGTTTCCGGACGGTTTAAAGCCCCTCATCGATTGCGCAAAAGCCAACGGCATGGAATTCGGCATATGGGTGGAGCCGGAAATGGTCAGCCCGGATACTCAGCTATTTAAGGAGCGTCCCGATTGGATCATTCATTTTCCCGGCAAGCAGATGAGCACGGGGCGCAACCAATATGTGTTGAATTTCGCCATGAAGGAAGTGCAGGACTGGGCAATCGGCTGGATTACCGATCTATTGGAAAATAATGAGATCGATTTTTTCAAATGGGATATGAACCGTTATATATCGGAGCCGGGCTGGGCGGCCGAAGCCGCCGCGCGGCAAAAAACCATATGGACGCTGTACGTCCGGGGGGTTTACAGGGTATTTGCGGCCATAAAAGAACGTTTCCCGAGAGTATACGTGCAGAACTGCGCCAGCGGCGGCGGCCGGATCGACATGGGCCTGATGCGTTACTGCGATACCGTCACTTTAACGGACTGCGGGAACCCTTGGGATCGGATTAAGATTCTCTGGGGTTATACCCAGCTTTTTGCGCCATTTACCAGCGGGACTTCCTGGGCGAGCCGCATGTGGGGCGATCCGGCGCTCCCCCGGGGATTGTCGATATGGGAAAACGATCCGAGGAAGGTCGGCGAGGCGGACAAGGCGAAGATCCGCAAGATGTATAACGACTACGCAAAAGTGCGCCATATTATACATAAGGGCGATCTGTACCGTTTGGCTTCCCCCTACAAGGACGAGTATGTAGCCTACGAGTTTGTATTGCCGGATCAAAGCGAGGCGCTGGTGCATGTCGCCGGGCTGAAACCTACGTATCAGCGGTATCTGCCGTTTTTGCGCCTGCGGGGCCTTGATCCCGGCGCGATATACGAAATGAACGGCCACCCGCCGATGTCCGGCAGCGGGTTAGCGTCTCTCGGGCTCGACGTGACCTTTGAAAAGGAATTGGACAGCTATCTGATTCATCTGCGCAAGAAACAGGGCTGTTCTATCTGTTGACATAGTCCGATAAATCCGCGACGCCCCACAGCCCGCCTGTTTTTATCCAGGCTTTTTTTCCGAATACGGGCCTGGCGGCTTCAAATTGGCAAGGGATAATTTCGTTTCCCTTTTTGTCGATATAACCCCAAAGCCCATTTCTGCTGACGGCCGCGAGGCCCTCGGTGAAGTTGTAGGTTGATTCGCCCGCGTCGTCGTACCCGTCCGGGGTAATCGTCTCCATATCGGCGTTATAATAATA
>Ga0082212_10013239_pt1 | contig 10327 bp, 11 predicted proteins | sample TergutNt197P3_FD_71548 | JGI IMG/M metagenome (GOLD analysis project Ga0082212, IMG submission 71548) | Neocapritermes taracua P3 segment gut microbial communities from Petit-Saut dam, French Guiana - Nt197 P3 | ecosystem: Host-associated > Arthropoda: Insects > Digestive system > Gut ...
AACAAGGCTTTCAATATCATGACCAAATAATTGTAAACTAACTAAACCTTCTTCTTTGGCTAACTTTGTCATAGCTAAGGTTTTTTCATTATTATAATAAATCGCTTTATCTGACAACATCTCCCCATAACTTAACTCCGCCCCAAACTTATAACTAATGCAACGAAAAGCAGAATTAGATATTCCTGCCATGGGACCAACGATTACTTGGTTTTTTATTTCAACATTTCCTATTTTTAACATATTATTAAGTTTTTAGTTTTCTTCTTTTTAAAACCACAATCACTAAAAAAGAAGTCGCTATTAAAGTACCTATTATAATTCCTGAAGCTTGAAACACAGAATCCATAGGATACATACCTGTTATCATCATTAGTAAGCGACCACTTATATCAATCAATAATAAAACTATGGTGATATTTAAAGACCATCTTTTATATATTAATAAAGTAATTCCCGCAAAAAAGTAACTAAGACCTAGAATTACTCCTACTATAGTGGTAAAGTTTTCTTCACTAGTCACAAGACCAAAGAATTCATGTCTAAAACCAGTGATCACTTCTGCTAAACCAAAGATAATCATCAAGATGGCGATTATTAAAACCAGTTTTTCTTTTTTATATAAATTTTTCATAAGTTTTTCTTTAATCATACAAAGCACCTCTATTTTTTTGAGGTGCTTGATTTCTTAGTTTTCTTTTGATTCTTTTCATTATAATGTTGATAGATTTCTTGGATTTCTTCAAAAATCAAGATTTCCTGATCTAATAGACGTTCAGCTAAGATATCTAATAATTCACGATGTTTTTTAACAATATTCATACAGTTACGATGAGCATCATCAATGATTTCTCTAACCACTCGATCTATTTCTGCGGCTGTTTCTCCAGAGTACATCCTTTGGGCATTATAGTCTCTTCCTAAGAATACCGCACTTGATCCACTATCATATTGAATAGGACCTAATTCACTCATACCATAAGTCATAACCATTTCTCTGGCAATTTTAGTGGCTTCTTGAATATCAGAACCAGCTCCAGTAGAAATCTCCTTGAAGACTACTTCTTCTGCTGCTCTACCACCTAAAAAACTTTCAATTGTCGCCAGTAAGTCCGTTTTAGTTCTTAGCATTAATTCTTCTTTTGGTGTAAACAAAGTATAACCCCCTGCATTGCCTCTTGGGATTATCGTGATTTTTTGAATATCACTGGCATTTTCATTCATTAAACCAATTATCGCATGTCCCACTTCATGATAGGCAACCAGGCGTTTTTCTTTGTCAGTATATTTACGAGATTTTTTAGCTGGCCCAGCCATAACTCGATCTATTGCTTCATCCAACTCTGGCATATTGATTTCTTTTTTATCAGCTCTTACTGCTAGTATAGCTGCTTCATTGAGTACGTTTTCTAAATCCGCACCTGAAAATCCTTGAGTACGTCGAGCCAACCCTTCCATATTAATGTCTTTACCAATTCTTTTATTACGAGCATGAATAGCTAAGATTTCTGCTCGACCTCTTTTATCAGGGAGATTGACAGTAATTGTCCTATCAAATCTACCCGGTCTTAAAAGTGCAGGATCTAAAACATCAGGTCTATTAGTCGCAGCTATTATCACAATACCGGAATTATCACTAATTCCATCCATATCTACAAGTAATTGATTTAGGGTTTGTTCGCGCTCATCGTGACCACCACCTACTCCAGCACCTCTTTGTCTTCCAACCGCATCAATCTCATCAATGAAAATCATGCAAGGTGAAGTAGCTTTGGCTCTTTTAAACATATCACGAACTCTAGAAGCTCCTACTCCGACAAACATCTCCACAAAGTCAGAGCCAGATATAGAATAGAAAGGCACATCAGCTTCTCCAGCTACTGCTTTGGCTAATAAAGTCTTGCCTGTTCCAGGCGCTCCAACTATTAATATCCCTTTAGGTATACGAGCTCCCATATTAGAAAACCTTTTAGGATTACGCAGATATTCAATAAGCTCCTGCATTTCTTCTTTTTCTTCATCACAACCAGCTACATCATTAAAACGCACTTTGATATCGCCTTCTAAACGAGCTCTAGAACGGCCAAAATCCATAGCTTTAGAATTACTATTATTTAAACGTGATAGTAACCAAACCAACATTAAAGCCGCAAAACCATACGGGACTAATGATAGTAATTGATCTATCCACGTCCTTTGATAAGGGTTAGTCACTGTCAAAGAATCAATTCTTTGAATTTTAGACATGATATCACTGCTGATATCTGAAGTATTTGGTACTCGGGCAGTAAAATTAATTGTTTCTCCACCTTCAGTATATTTACCTTTATAGTCAATAACTGTTGTACTTGGAGCTATAGATATTTGAGTAATTCTTCCGCTATTAACAAGCAACATAAACTCATTGTAGTTTAAATTCTTTACAGTTGTTGTTGTATTGAAATTTATAATACTATAGACTACCACCATAACAATTAGATATGGCGCAAAACTTAAAAAGAAACGTCGATCAAATTTCAATTAGAACACCTCCTAACAATATAATTCCTTTTTTAAAACTCCCACAAATGGCAAGTTACGATATTTTTGATTATAATCTAACCCAAACCCAATCACAAAGAAATCTGGTATATCAAAGCCAACATATTCAGCATCTATATCTACAGCTCGTCGACTCTTTTTATCTAACAAAGCTACTACTTTAATATCATTGGCACCTTTATCAAGTAAATACTTCTTAACTGCTTTTAAAGTCCTTCCAGTATCAACAATATCTTCAACTATTAAGATATCTCTTCCTTTAATAGAACGATCTAAGTCCTTGCGAATATTAATCTCTCCTGTTGATTCTGTACCTTCATAAGAAGAAACATCTAAATAATCCACTTCTAAAGGTAAATCAATATTTTTAGACAATTCCGCTAAAAAAGGAATAGCTCCTTTTAATAAAGCAACTAAAATAGGTTCTTTCTCTTGATAATCATTAGCAATAATCTCACCTAATTCCATACATCTTTTTTTTATTTCTTCTTCATCAAACAACACTTCTGCTACATCGTCTACAAGCATGGTTTCTCCTTTTTAGCTACCTTATTATTTTATCACATAAATATCCGGCTTGTTAATTAAATATGACTTGTCTGATCCAATACCTGGTACTAAAATAATTTTCCCATAACGATTTAAAACAATTGGCCAACTTATTCTTTCACTTCTTAATATTTTATTATCAATAAACCAACGACTAATTCTTTTAGTACCATAATTTAATTCTATCTTGTCACCTTTTGACCAATTTCTTATGGTTAATGGCCAATCATCTTTATTTAATGCCACTCCAAAGTTAATTTCTCCGTTTTTCTCAATTTTAAAGTGCCCAAAATCTTTTTCTTGGGCTGTCTTTATTAAATACTCGTATTTAGTATTTTTAATGAGTGTTACCTTCAAATTATGATTAATTAATTCTACTATTATTTCATCTAAATAAAAGTAATATCCTTTTTCTTTTAATTGACGACATATTTCTAATAAGTGTTCTTCACTAAAACGATAGTATCCTTGTTTTTTTAGTTTCGTGTAAAGTAAGGCTTTTTGTTTATCTTCATCTAACTCAACAAAACTTTTATCTAATAATTCCTGTTCTTTCATTTTTATTAACTTATTATCTTCTTTTATTTTATCTTTATAAGCTTTTAGTTTAGTAATATCATAATTACTTATTTCTTTACGAATCAGAGTACGTTGATATCTAGAGTTCTCATTAGTCTCATCTAAGTTATAGTCTAATTCATTATCTCTACAATAGGCTAAAACATCTTCTCTACTGTATTTTAATAAAGGTCGCCATACTGTTACTTTTTCAATAATCGTCTCTTCCCTGAGTCCGTAATATGAAACTACACTCTGACGCTTTTTCTGTAATAAATATGTTTCAATCAAATCATTTAATTGATGACCTACAGCTACTCCCTCACATTGATGTTTTTCTACTAGATTCGCAAAAAAAAGATAACGAACTTCACGCGCCCAGTTTTGAAAATTACCTGTTCTTTCCTTAGGATAATAACGTTCTAAAACTAAATTATGTTTTTTACAATAGTCTTCGACAATCTTTTCATCTTTAAAAGCACTATCTCTTTTTTGATAGTTGACATGCGCAACAATAATTTGTTTATTTTCTTTAATTAATGAGTCTAACAACATCATGGAATCCGGTCCACCGGAAACTCCAACGACAATTTTATTCATCTTTATTTTTAGAAATCCATTTAAAGAATGACAGTATCGGATGATATTTACTATTAATCATCCCTGTATATTCAATAAATACTTCAAATAATAAAACTAAAAATAACAATACTATAGTACCTAATACCTGATCATAACGATAAAGGTAAGCTGTACCAGCAAATATAGCACTCACACCATAAAGCACTAAAACCGTTCTTCGATGCCCTAGATTTAAATCAAACATTAAAACATGATGTAAATGATGCTTATCGGCATCTGTAATCTTTTTCCCTGTTATTTTTCTTCTAATAATAGTTACCAGTGAATCTACAAGCGGTACAAACAACATCGCAAAAGGAACCAGTAAAGTTATAAAAGCTGTGCTTTAAAAACTAATAATTGTTATACAAGCCATTAAATAACCTAATAACTGAGCTCCACAATCGCCAAGGAAAATCGAAGCTGGATAAAAATTATAAGGTAGAAAGCCAATAATAGTTCCCATTAATATAACAACTAATAACAAACTATTATAACCAACTCCTCCAAAATTAACTGCGATTAAGTAGAGAATTATTAAAACTATCAAACATATACCTGAAGCTAAACCATCTAAACCATCTATTAAATTAATGGCGTTAGTAACCCCCACAATCCAGGTAAAGGTAATAATATCTAAGATTATTTCATTAGTTATTACTAAACCAAAAGGTAAATTAAATTTATCTAAAGAAACTCCACCAGCATACATTAATACTAAGGCTGATAACACTTGCATTAGTAATTTTACTAAAGGTTTGATATCAACAATATCATCGATCAATCCGGTCACAAAGATAATAGTAGCACCAGCTAATACTCCCAACATCGATTGATCTATCGGTATAAAAACAACAGTAGCTAAAACAAAAGCCAAGAATATCGCAATCCCACCAATTCTAGCAATTTTAGTACGATGAATTGTTCTTTCATTAACTGGCGCATATAGATTAAACTTAGCTGCCACAACTTTAAGTACCGGTGTTAAAACTAAAGCAGTGATAAAAGGTAAGACAAAATATAACCAACTCATTCTTCGTTCCCTCTTTGAATGATTTTCTTCAATTTCTTTTCAAAATCAGGTCTTTCTAACATTACAATATTTCCACAGCCTAAACATTTTATCTTTATATCAACTCCCACACGAACAATTTCCCATTCATTGGCCTTGCGGCAGGGATGTTGTTTCCTCATTTGCACAACATCATGAAGTTTATAATCCATATTTACCTCCGTCTAGACTTAGCTATTTCAACTAAATTTTCAAACAACATAGTCATAGTAAGTGAACCTATTCCCTTAGGTACCGGAGTAATAGCTTGTACTTTATCCGCAACTAAATGATAAGCTACATCTCCACAAATACCATTCTCTCCTTGATTTATTCCCACATCGATAATTATGCTGTTTTCATTAAAGTAACTTTCATCAAAATAGTTAGCTACTCCTATAGCAGTTACTATTATATCTGCTTTTTGTGTCAATTGGAATAAATCTCGCGTCTTCGAGTGACATAAAGTAACAGTGGCATCTGCTTTACTCATTAAGGAAAAAAGAGGTTTACCTACTGAATTAGAGCGACCAACTATGACAACATTCTTTCCTTTTAATTCAATATCATACTCCCCTAATAAACGCATTACTGCTTTTGGAGTACAGGGAATAACCTTGGGATAGCCACTAAATAACCAGCCTAAATTATAGGGATGGACACCATCAACATCCTTTTGATAGTCAATTGCTTCAATTACTCTAACAGTATTAAATCCTTTAGGTAAGGGTAATTGTAAAAGAATACCATCGACAGTAAGATCTTCATTTAATTTACTTATTTCATCAATTAACTTTTCCTCACTAACAGTTTTTAACAAACGTAAACTAATGACTTCCACAGATAATTCATTTGCGACTTTTCTCATCCTCTTTTCATAAGCTAAACTACCATAATCATCACCCACAAGTATATTAGCTAGTTTAAAGTGTTTGTTTTGGCATTCTTTACTAATCTCTTCATATATTTTATTGGTTAGTTTATTACCATAAAGATTGTTTATCATTTTAAATCCTCGCTATCTATTATTACGGTGACAGGGCCATCATTAATAGACTCAACTTCCATATAACTTTGAAAGATACCACTTTTTGTATTTATTTCTAATTTGTCTAAATACTCATTAAACAACTCATATAATTCTTTAGCTTTATCCGCTTTGGCACTACTAGTAAAAGAAGGTCTTCTTCCTCCACTAACATCACCATATAAAGTAAATTGAGAAACACTCAGTATTTCTCCTTTAACTTCTTTAATAGCTAAATTCATCTTATCATTTTCATCTGAAAATATCCGTAAGTTAGTTATTTTCTCAGCTACTTTTTTTACAATAAAACTATTATCTTCATGAGTAAAGCCTACTAATAAAAGGTATCCTTGTTTAATAGATGCGACTATATTTCCTTCAACCTTAACTGAGGCTTTTTTAACACGTTGTACAATTACTCTCATGTTTAAATATTAGCATATTTAGCGCCACTTTATTATAATATTGAGTATGAAAACAACCTTGGCTATTAAAATGCGCCCTACTAAACTAAGCGAAGTGATTGCCCAAGAACATCTCAAACCTATCTTTGAAAAAATGGTGAGTGAGAAAGAACCTTTTTCTATGATTCTTTATGGACCAAGTGGAACAGGAAAAACAACACTTGCCTATTGTTTAGTTAATGAATTAAATATGCCTTATCGTTCAATTAACGCCACAACAACCAATAAAAAGGAACTAGATTTAGTATTTGAAGAATCTAATTATTATCCTGGAAATATTGTCATAGTCGACGAAATACATCGTTTGAATAAAGACAAACAAGATCTCTTTCTCTCTTATGTTGAAGATAATAAAATCTTGTTAATAGGTCTTACTACCCAAAATCCTTATTTTTCAATTAATCCTGCTTTACGATCTCGTGTGCTATTACTGGAAGTTAAAGCTTTAACCAACCAACAAATAGCGTCTTATATTAAGATGACAGTAGATGATGAAAGAGGTTTAGCTGGTAAATATACTATAGATGATGAAACAATTGAATTTATTGCTCAAAAAGCCAATGGTGATTTACGTTTAGCTTTGAATTTTTTAGAAATGGGAACTTTATTATCTAAAGGTAAAGAAATAACTGGTGAATCATTGGCGGCTAACATAACTCGTTCTGCTTTAATTAATGATAAAAACGGAGATGGTATATATGATTTAATGAGTGCTTTTCAAAAGTCTATTCGGGGAAGTGATGTTCAAGCAGCTATCTATTACTTAGGGTTGTTGATAAACGCTAATGATTTGGATGCTTTAGAAAGACGACTTTTAGTTAGTGCTTATGAAGATATTGGTTTGGCTAATCCTGGTATTGTGCAAAAAACACTGAATGCTATAAACTCATCCCGTTTAGTTGGTTTTCCTGAAGCTAGAATAATCCTAGCAACTATTGTCATTGAGTTAGCTTTGTCACCAAAATCTAAATCAGCTATTTTAGCTATTGATAGTGCCTTAGATCAAATTGAAAAACAAGCTTACCCTATGCCTGGATATCTAAAATTAACACCTGTGAATATGGAAGAAGAAGAAAAATATGATTATGGTGGTTATGATTATTGGCATAGAATTCAGTATCTTCCCGACCAACTAAAAGACAAGGAATTTTATATCCCTTGGACAAGTAGTAAATATGAAACTCTGTTAAAAGAGAATTATGAAAATCAGAAGAAAGTAAAAAGAGTTAATTCCTTTAAACCTTTTAAAAAGAAATAAACCCTTATATCAAACAATTAGTAAATATAATAAATTTAGCCTACTTTATTAAAAAGAGATCATAGCTATTTATGACCTCTTTATTTATATTATTACTTTGATTACCAGCTTCCGCCGCCGCCGCCGCCGAAACCGCCACCACTAAATCCACCGCCGCTAAAGCCACCGCCTCCACCGCCGCCGCTAAAGCTGCCACCACCTACACTACCACGAGGAGGTGCTGGTGGAGTAGCTACTTGATTTTGTACATGCATCATTGAGCGATTAAGACGATTCATCATTACCATATTATCGAAATCACCAGCTGATTGATAGAAATTTTGTTCTGGTAAAGTTATGTTTTTGAAAGCTTTAGTCCAAACTGAAACTAAATTGAAAGCATAAGCATACGGTAAAATGTCATAAAAGATAGAAGGATTTTCATCAACTAAAAGTCGTAAACGAGCTTCTTCTGCAGTTTTAATAAAATCAAACAAACCTAAAGTTTGACCATACAGCCTTAAAGCTGATTCTGTATGACGACCCATTCTTCCAAATATTATTATTAGAATAGCGGTTATAACTAAAGCAATCACTGTCCATGTAACAGCTGTTAATCCGCCCATAGAATAAGCACTTATTGCGTATACCAGTGAGATTAATAAACCAATAATTGACATACCTATTACCGCTAGAGGTCCGATTTTCGATACTTTCCAATTATTAGCTAAATAAATCGAAATGATACAATAAACTATCGTTATTAGTATAGGCACTAATATATAGAACCAATTAACCCTAAATATGAAAGTGCTAACAATAGAACTAACATTTGATACCAGCGCTAAAGGTATCCAGATTATAAACATTAATAAGTATTTTAGGCTGATACTTGCGGATGTATAAAGTTTATTTTCAGATTTTTGGAAATGGTATAAGATATTTTGTCTAGTTAGTTCAATATCTTTATAAAGTTTTCCTTTCAAATCTTTTTCTTCAACTACATCACCAGTTCTAAATAGACCATTATATAGAGTGCGTTCATAATTAGGCCTCTTTCCTTCTAATTCTTTATTCTTTGTGAAGGTTAATTCCTTTTTCACTGATTCTTCAATAGTTATAAAACCATCTTTAGCCCATTCCAGAATTAAAGAAATTATATCTCGTGTATTAACTGTGTTATCAATAATATACCCAACTCCTGCTGAGTCTACACCTTTAGGTGGACTAAACTCAATAGTCACTACTGGTTTTCTATCTTTACCTGTTGAGAAATAAATGAATAAAGCAAAAGCTAATATTCCAATAGAAAGCAAGCCGCTGATTACATAAAGATAGTTGTAATTAGGATATACAAAATAATCCTTTGGTAGATTTTGTAAAACGGTAATTCCTGTACGTGGTTCAAGTGCTCTAGTGGTTTTACCGGTTATTATCGTCTTATCTAAGCTTAGTGACCATTCAACATTATCTGCTAGTTCACTATTACCATAAAGACCAGAGTATACATAAAACTCTTCAGCTGAAACTTCATCTTCAAAACGAATAGTAAATTCCACTTTATTAATATAGGTATCCCACTGAGTACCAATCACATTAAAATAGAAAATCTCTAGGTTTTCTAACTCTAAATCATATGATCGTATTTTATAACTTATGTGATAAGGCACAATTCCAAATACATATGAATCTGCATCTCCAATACGAATCCTAATAGCATCTGGATATTTAGTTACTTGATAAGTGCGATTTACTTTAACATCGGAAATAGGAAAATTATACGTCTTGTTAATTTCCTTTCCGTTCTCATTCCATGTCATATCATATCTGGTAGGAATATCACGATATATTCCATGACGATTTTGTAGAAAATCTACAGTTATCCATTCATCAATCACAAAAAGTCCATCTTTTCTAACTAAGATTTCTACTTTATATTCATCTATTACAAAACCTTCATCTATAGCTTTAATTGAAAATGAATTTAAAAATATCCCACTAACTATTAATAAGCTAAAGATGATTTTAGCTATTTTCTTCATAGTTATCTTTTTATAAATAAAAGTAACTAGAAAGTTACTTTTACGTTTTCTCTTTCGACTTCGCTGCTAACTTCAAACAGTGGGCGCTTAGTGAAATTGAAGATTCCTGCAATAATGTTGCTAGGAACAGATTCAACTTTGATGTTATATTCTTTTACAACAGCATTATAGAATTTACGTGAAGAAGCAATTTCTCCTTCCATACCTTTTAGTTGATCTTGTAAATCCATGAAGTTT